>Ga0075366_10000523_pt1 | contig 17779 bp, 19 predicted proteins | sample EndMethybrTD3031_FD_72351 | JGI IMG/M metagenome (GOLD analysis project Ga0075366, IMG submission 72351) | Populus endosphere microbial communities from Tennessee, USA - Endosphere MetaG P. TD hybrid TD303-1 | ecosystem: Host-associated > Plants > Roots > Endosphere | place: USA: Tennessee...
CAGTAGGATCGGCGGCGCCACCGGCCGTACCCTTGTCGGTGTTGGTCTTGATCCAGGACAGCACCGAGGCGAGCGTGCGCGCCGAGGTGGCGCTGCCCGCGAACTTGGCCTGATTGGTGCCAACGAAGGTCGTTTCCGCATCACGCTTGAGCTCGAGACCCTTGAGCATGACCTGGTAGTCCATCTCGTTGTCGCGACCGGCATGCTCGACCGCGATCTGCGTGCCGGTGACGCGTGCGATCTTGGTCTGGATCTGCGCGATGTTGCCGAGACGCGCGGTCGCTGTCGTGGGATTTGGCGTGACGTTGTCGTCGCCTTCGAGCTGGGCATTCGAGTTCGACGCCGCGGCGAGCGCCTGGGTCTGCCATTCGTGCGCGACGGCGGTGGCCTTCTCCCGTTCGAGCCCCGAGTAGAACGGAGTGTCGGTTGGGTCGATGCGCCAGATAGTGTCGGAGAGGTCTTCACGATTGCCGACCGCGGCATAGGTCGTGAAGGCAGATGTTGCGAGAGCCATGTTTAAGCCTTTCTAGCGAGCGGCGACGTGCTGTTTCAGGGCGATGATCGTTACGCCAAGTTTCAGCGCGCCGAGCCCGCTCGCGATTGCGAGTTGCTGTTCGAGGGTTTGGATGGATGCCGCTGCGTCCGTTTGGGGCGCAAGGGCTGCTTGACCGAAGGCGGCTGCGAGCCGCCGGACAGGAGGCAACAAGTTGGTCGCGTTGCGCTTCGGGATTTCCATCGCGTCGCGTTGCTCGCGGTATCGGACACTCTCGAGGACCAGCAGTTGGATGCGATGATCGCGAAGGGAGACGAACCGTGCCCCCACCCACGCCTGCTCCAGCTCATCCTCGCTGAACCCGATATCCTTGAGAACGTGAACGGAGGCATCCACAACGTTCTGCGCACGCTCTAAGTCCGAGAGATCAGGCGCCTTTGCCAGAAGAAGTTGGCCCTGTTCGCTTGCGAACGCGGACCACTTGGCCTGGCTTTCCAGCGCCTGACGCTCGCGGGCCTGCCGCATCTCATGTTCGAGCATGTCCATCTGCGTGCGATGGGCTTGCCACGCCATGAAACGCGGCGGATCGACGGCGGCGAGCTTGTTGATATCCGCCGCCGACCTGATGTCGGCGAACGCGCCCGCATGCAAACCTTGAAGCGCTTGCATGAGGGCTGGTAACGCGGCCTCGTAGTGTTGCATTGCCTGTTCGGCGGCCAGCTCTTTGGCGGTCAGGCCTTTGAGCCTTTCGGCGGCCTCGTTCTGGTTCCGGCGCAATTCGCGCTCGCGTTCCTGTTCGCGGGCCGCAACATAGGCTTGCGTCTCGCGGGGCAAGGTCTGCCAATGCGCTCTTGCGTCCTTCGTCCAAGACCTCGGAGGCGCGATGAGCGGCCATGCGGCCGGGTCTGCCTCTTGCGTCTCGCCAGGGGCTTCCGTTGGAGAGGTCCTCTCTTTCCGAGGGGTGGCGTCCTCGCCTTTCGGCTCGGATTGTTGGGCAGGGGTCGCCAGTTCGGCGCGCGCATCCTGCGGAATGTCTGTTGTAGTGTCAGCAAAACCTCGGCCGCTGCGACCGGGGCGCAAAACCTCATGCTGCATTAATCACTCGCCGATTGGCCGCTTGCTGTCAAATGCCGGAGACGCGTTTGCAATGTCGTTCAACATCGCGAGTGCCTAAACAATCCCGAACCGCAGGCGCCGCCCGGTCGTCAGTTCGTCGAGTTCTTTCCTGGCGAGCTTGCCGTTATTGGCGACAATCGCGAGCTTGCCCTTGATTTGATCGAGCAGATTCACAGAAAGCCAGATGCGCTCGCGCTCGGCTTGATCGGTCGAAACGCGCCAGCGATCCATGAGTTGCTCGGCGAGAGCGTTGGTTGCGTCCTTGAACGCTTCGCTCTCAAGCAGTTGCGCAGCGCATAGGCCGCGGTTGATCGCCGCCTGTATCTTGTTCTGCGTTGTCTCTTGCATTTTGTCTTCGTTCACAGAGCATCTCCGTTAACCGCTTGCGCACCCGCTGCACACAGGGCTTCCAATCATCCTGGTCATTCTGCCGGTAGACCCGAACCGAATCGTACCAGACCGTCTTCTCGCTATTGCGATCCCAGCGCCAATCGCTGGCCTTGGTCACCATCACCAAAGCCGGCACTCCAAGCGCGCCAGACAGATGTGCGACCGCCGTATCGACCGTCACCACCGCATCGAGCCGTTTGAGCAGCCGCGCCGTCGCCCGCCAGCTTTTTAAAAAGGGCCCGAGATCAGCAACGAAACCGTCGAAGCCAAGCCTGCCGAACTCCGCCGATGCCGGACCGACCTGCATCGAATAGAACGCCACGTCATTAAGATCGAACAGCGGGCACAACGCGCTAAATGCCATCGATCGATGCACGTCCATGCCGTAGGCCGGATTACCGCGCCAAACGAGGCCGACATTGAACAAGCCACGCCGCAGGAACGTCGCGGGCTCGGTCGCCATATAGGGCCTGCCGCTGACGTCCTTCATATCGATGCCGAGCCGCCACGGGAACGACATCGAGCCGGTGACATAGTCGCATTCGAATGGGCCGGATAGCGGCACAATGCCGTCCACTGCGATCTGTTCGGATACGAGCTCCAGCAGGTCCGGCGCCGGACCGGTTAGAAGGATTTTCGCAACGCCCGTCTCGCGTAGTCGTGGAATGAACCGGCAGAACTGAATAAAGTCGCCCGCGCCCTCCTCGTGATAGACCACGAGTGTCTTGCCTGTGAGATCCTCGCCTTTCCAGTGCGTCACATCGTCGGGTAGCCTCTGCTGCCCGACCAGCACACCGCCATACGACGCAAGCCGCCGCCCGGCGACCTCACGCCGACACTCAAACTCTTCGAGCCCCTCGCGCAACCAGCCGTTCGCCATCTTGGCGAGTGCGCGATCTTTCCGATAGTTCGGATCGGGCTCTCGCGAGATCGCCTGGTCGTAAAACTCGATCGCCCGCTCGTTCTGGCCCAATGCGCGATATGCCACGCCAAGATGATGCAGGCTCCGCGTCAGCCATTCTTTTGGCGCGTGATCCACGCACCAGCGGTAGATGTTCTTGGCTTTGTCGAACTCGCCCGCCCGCTGTAACGCCGAGCCGTAATTGAACGCCGCGTTGATGTTGTCCGGCGCGACGTTGTAGGCGCGCTGCGCGAGATAGAGATAGTGCCGACCGTTCGCCCGGTCGCCGTCGTCCGACAGCAGCGCAAACTGGTTGACCAGCATTTCCGGATCGTCAGGCGCTTGAAGAAGGGCGGCGGCAAACGATTTGTACCGCGCGACGGTATCGCTCATGCAGCATGCTTCTCCACATGCACATGGCCCGCAATCGGATCATCGGCATGAATGCATAGCAAGCTCATGCCTTGCGGGTAGCACCGGTAACCCAGCTCGCTCAGGGTCTGCTCAAGCTGCATCTTGTCGATCTTGATCGCCTCGATAAACAGCACCGGCTTGTGCTTCCGGATCGTCGCCATGGCTCCGGCTAGCGCTTCAAGCTCCATGCCCTCGATGTCCATTTTGATCAGATCGACGCGATCAAGTCCGGACGAGTCGATCGCCATGGTCCGGACGCGTGACGCGGGCTTTGCGTAGTCAATGGGCTGGCCGATATTCTCGTTGCCGAGCCGCTCTTTGAGCTCGAAGCTGCCAAAGCTCGACGGCCTTCGATAGTCCGGCTCCGGAATATCGATGAAGCCGTCCTGGTTGCTCACCGCGGCCCAAACGGCGCGGGCGTTGAACGCATTGTGCAGCGTGATGTTGCCGGCGAGCGCATAGAAAACCCGCTCCTGCGCTTCGATGGCGACGACGCTGCCCCAACCTTTCATCAGCGCTGCCCAAGCGAGCGCGTGCACGCCGATATTGGCGCCGCAATCCAGCGCCACGACACCGTCGCCGCGATACTTGCGCAGCAACGTGAGCAACGACTGGAGCGTTTCGACTTCGTCCGGATCATAGGCGCCGGCATTGAGGATCTGCGCGCCGACGCCATAGATCTGATCATTGAACGAAGTGTTGTAATCGAATCTGTTGACGATCAGCGCGCCGTGATCGGAATGCACCAGAATGAAGGCAATCATGAAAGCGCTCGCCAACTGCGTTAATTGCTGTACCAAGCTGCTGACACCGGGGTCAGACCACCTCGGTCACGTGCACCGAGCCATCCGCCGTGGAACGGATCGCCGAGACCTTCTGCCCCGGCGTGATGGTGACGTACTCCACCGCGTTCGCCGGAAACAACGGATCCGATGTGGTGGCGGTCGGGGCGTCACCAACCTTCACAAAGGCGTCTGTCGTACAGACGATGCGGACCTTGTAGGTCTGCGTCCCGATCGCATTGGTGATGGTGCCGGCTGTGGTGGTGTAGGCCGCGCTCTGATGCGCGCCGAGCCTTCCGGTACCAAAGTTCTTCATCATTGCTGCTCTCCGCTCTGACCCGTCTGGTCGTTCATCTGGTTCCTCGCCTGATCGCTCGTTTGGGTGCCCCCACGCGCCATCATGAGTCTGTGCTTGTCATGGGCACGCGCCATCTCAGCGTCGTGGCTCTGCTGCTTGGCCTGCATGTTGAACTGGTGCTCGTCGCGCTTGATCTGCGCCTCGATCAAGGCGATCTGGCTTTCCAGCGCGAACCTCTTCTCCATCAGCGCCATTTCGGCCTGGGTCTTACGGTCCTGCGTAGCGATATCAGCCTGTGCCTGGATCTGCTCGATCTGAGCTTTGTTCTCCGCGGCCTTTTGCTCGAGTTGCGCCTTGACCTGGAGCTCCTGAACCGTGGGGTCTCCGGGCAGTGCAATGGCCGCGCTTGCTGGATCGTTCGGATCGGGCGTCCTGCCAGGCGCCGTGAAATAGGTGTCGGGGTCTTTGTAGCCCGCAAGCCGCACGAGCTGCTTTGCCGATTCGTAGAGATTCTTTGGGCTGACCATGCCGGCCGCAATCGCGTCTTTCTGCGCCCCGATGATCATTTGCAGATGCCCGAGTTGCTCGGCCTTCGAGCCATGACCTAAACCAACATTGATGGTCAGGTCGTTGCGCTCACGCCAGTCCGTTGGGTCGACCGCCACCCATTGATTGCGCAGGCGAATGGTCTGCGCCACGTCGCCGTTCTCGCGGATCTCGGCGTGCAGCAGCGAAAATAGATCGCGGATGCCGGTCTCGGCGAAGATACGCGCGATCAGCTTCACCTTGGCCTGCGCCGCGTTGAACATCTGGTTGGCGATGGTCGCGACCTGATTCTGCAACGCGTTGGGGTCGAGGCCCTGGCCCTGCCGGCTCACGCCTGTCCGCCACTCGCGCGTCGTATCCATGAACTGGATGATCGGCAGCATGTCGGCACCGACGAACGGCACCTGTTGCCAGTTCAAGCCGCCGGGCTGCTTGGTGCGGATCGGCATGCCGGGCCGCATGGTGAGGATGTCGTCGAGCGTGGTTTCGGTGGCGTGCGACTCCGCGATCTCGACGCGAGGGTTCACCGAGAGATACGAGCTGTCGAGCATGCCGCGCAGCAGCGCCGTCTTGATGCGCTGGATGTCGATCACCAGGTCCGCAACCGAACGGCCGAAGAAGCGGTGCGTGATGATGATCGGCGTCATCGCCGCCATCGGAATGCGGCTGATCTCGATCACCTGCGGCTCGCCCCGCTTGGTGAGGATGTCGCCGCCCTCCCCGCCAGTCGTCACGCGATAAAGCTTCCCGCGCCCCGAGCCTTCATAATCCATCCGCACGTAGTGCTCGGTGACCTTGATGAGCCGGTTGGCGCGGTTCATGCCGTCGCCGCCACGCTGCAGCTCGCCCTCCTCCACCGAGTCGCGCGCCCAACGCTCGCCATTAGCGATCGCCGCATAGCTCGGCAGATCGCGAATCTGCTCCGCATCGTAGCCCTCGGCAACCAAATCGGATTCGGTGCGCTCGACCTCGTGGAACACATAGCCGGCGTCGCGGATGCTCCGGGCGTTTCGCGAGATACCGAACTCCTCGGGCGGCACCGCCGCGACCTTGTGGCACTTGATGGTCTTGCGCTGCACCACTGTGATGTCGTGCAGCCCGTCGTGTTCAGTGTGCGCCACCACTTCGAGCGCCGGATTGGCGACGACAAGAGCCGCCATATCCTCCGGTTGATCGAGATATGTCTGCTTCGTCTCGCTCTCTTCCTCCTCCGACCACACCTTGACGATGCCGGTCTTGGAAAGCAGCGCATCCTTGATGAACGAATAGAGGATCAGAAAGCCGGGATTCTTCTGCATGAAGACGTGATTGACATAATCGGTCTCCTGCTCCGCGGCCTTGACGTCCTCCGGACCGACCGGATCGAACCGCACCACGTCGTCGCCGCCGCAGAAGATGTCCATCAAGGTCGGCATCAGACCTTCGATGGTGTCGGCGACATCGGTCGAGACCGCCGACGAGCGCCCTTCGAGCGCCGGCATGTCGCGGCTCATGTCGCCGAGGTAATAGCGCTGCGCCTGCTCGCGATCGGAGCTGAGCCGCGACGCCTGCGGTGCCGACAGCGCCGCAGCCTTCTCGGCGTCGAGCAGCGCCTTGAGTTCAAGCTCGGTCATTTTGGGCATGGATGATGGTCAACCTGTTGATGAGCAGGAAGCAATGAATTGGGCGCGTGCAGATAGCGGCAGCGGGCCGAGCTGAAAAGCAAAACCCCGGCTGCTTAGGCCGGGGCGCTAACGCTATCAAACGCAACCTCTCAGATTGTATCGACGGATCGCAGCAATGGCTTCAACCTGCTGCCTTCATCTCATTTCGCTCGGTGGACTTGGCTACTCTGCGGGGCTCGTAGACCTCAACAGCTTAAGGAGCGCATGAGCTGCAACGTCGGCGACGGCCCGGCCGCCGCTAACTACCGCGCCGCCAGCTGCCGCCCCGCCGGTGGTGGTATATAATAGTATCTCCGGCCAATGATCGACGATCCATTGCGTGACCTCACCTTCTTTGCGGTGCCCGCGTTCTGGCTTTACGGAATTCCGGGTCCCCTTGCTCCAAGCTTCAAACGCCGCCTGCACGTCAGGCGTTTCACTAATTTTGGCTGACGCTTCAGTCCTCGGCACAGGCAGATCGGGATTCGGTGGCCTTACTCCACTCGCGAGCCGCCGGGCCCACGCCTCGCGTCCTAGCTCCGCTTGACGCGGATCATCGGTCTCGGCCGACGTATTGTTTGGCACCGCAGACTCGAACACCCTGCCATAAGGATGGCGCGCCGCGTTTGCGATCGTGCTGGCCGCGGCCTCACGTGCCGCCTGCGTTTGAAACGCACCTTCATCATCAATTGGCGCGCTGACGGGCGCCGCGGGCGACGGCCGCGTGGGAAACAGCGAAGTGGGATTGGCCGGAGACGGCCATGCCGGGTATCCGCTGTACGGCCCCCGCAACATGCTTCGAACCCAATCTTCGGGGATTCGCGTCAGCGCACCCTCGTCACGGCCGTAAGGCGACTTCACCGCTCGCGCCACAGTCGCAGCCGCTGCATCCTGCGCGAATTGCGCCGCGCTGGCGTCGTTGTCGGCCGTCTGGCCGCGGGCAGCCACGCCACGCTCGATGAGCCTCAGCAACGCCGAAGCATCGGACGCAGCGAGCGGCGGAACGCCGTCCGTCCCAAAGCGCGAATCCGGCGCCGGATATTGATCTTCCAACCAATCCCACATTCCCATGGCGTGTCATCCGTTCCTTAGAGACCGGTTTTGCGTGTTGCTATTTTGTGTTGTAGTCGCGCCGCGACTGACAGGAGACCGACGCCAGCACTCGATCGTACTCAAAACAAAACCCCGGCCGTTGGGCCGGGGCGCAAAACCGCATGCTGCATTGATACGTCGCCGATTGACTGCGCGATGTCAAATTGCGGCGGCGCGTTTGCAAGGTCCTTCAACATCGCAATAAACCGAACCGGAATTCAGCCTGCGAGCAAGTTTGGGTTTTGCTGTATTGCGCTGCCACCAGCAGAATGATTGCGCGCACGGCCTTCGATTACGGCGATCCAAACCATCCGCGTTAAGGCCGGACGGATTGCGTGTCGTTACAGATTTTGCATTTGCTATTCGGTCGCCGGAACGCAAGACCCCGACCGCTGGGGTCGGGGCGCAAAACCGCATGCTGCATTGATACTTCGCCGATTGACTGCATGATGTCAAACGGCGGCGGTGCGTTTGCAAGTTCCTTCAACATCGCAACAATCGAACCGGAATTCGGCCTGCGAGCCAAGTCTAGCCTTTGCTGTATTGGGCCGCCGGCCAGAAGAGAGATTGCGCGCGTGGACTTCGACCACAGCGCCCCGAACTAACCGCTCTGAGACCGGAAGGATTGCGTGTCGTTACAAGTTTTGTATTTGCGGCTCGGTAGCCGGGAACGCAAAACCCCGGCCGCTGGGGCCGGGGCACAAAACTTCATGCTGCATTGATACATCGTCGATTGGCGGCTTGCTGTCAAACGGCGGCAGCCTGTTTGCAATATCCTTCAACACATCTCGACTGCCCTTCGTCAACCTAACAACTCCGCCAGATCGCGTTCCTTCCATTGCCGGCGAACGGTCACGGCCTCGATCGCAAGATCAGCGGCCAGAAGACGCAACAAATTTTTCACCCGAGCATCCTGGCAGGCGTCCGCCAAACCGACACAGTGCCACGAATGCCATTCGAGCAGATGCGGCACGTCTCGCGGCCGGAGTTCGGTTCCGTACGCTGAGCTGTATCGATCGGACACGTGAATTCCTCATGCGGGCCCCTGTCGTGATGGTGGCCGCGGATAAGGCGAAATTTTGGCCGGCTGTCATACTTCGCAAATCGCGGCTACTCGCCTCATGAAGACGACGTGTGGCTCTATGCGACGCGGATCCCGAATGCCTGCGGCAGTGGGTACCGATCCCGCGCATCGCAGTGTGTTGCCGGTCGATTTCGCCACAGGCAATCTGCCCAGGGACCAACGTGGTTCGACGTTTGAATTTGGTATGGACAGCGGCTGCGTTTAGAACCGCGGCGGCCCCGAACGATCGCCACCGCCACCAAATCCGCCACCACCGCCCATACCACCGCCGCCGAAGCCGCCACTGGTGCGACCGCCCGCGCCTGGACGTCCGCCATTCCGCTTGTCATCGATCTTCTTCTTGCGCGTGTCGGGAATAAGTCCTTCGCGCTGTGCCTTTTTGCGCGCGAGTTTTCGCGCACGCCGAATCGCTTCGGACTTTTCACGAACCTTGCGCTCTGAAGGTTTCTCGTAGGACCGCCGTTGCTTCATTTCGCGGAACACGCCTTCGCGCTGCATCTTCTTCTTCAGAACGCGAAGAGCTTGGTCGACGTTGTTGTCGCGGACGAGAACCTGCAAGGGACATCCTTCTCTTTGGTTTTGAGCCCGCTCATGTTGCTTTGGCGAGCAGTTCTGGTTCTGAGCAGCACTTATCGCTTGGAGCTTATGCCTTGATTGCGCGTATGTTGGTTTTGAACGCGCGCTTCGTATCTCCGGTAGCCCGTCTGGGCGTCCGGCCGGCTGAGCGATCTGCAGCTTGAATGCGGGCGCGATGCTCGCGCCGATGCCTTGCGACGCTAGGCGCTTGCTGAGGTCAAGTCGAGGGAAATCGGCGGCGCCCGCCGCAACTCACTCAAAAATCACAACGATGGCGCGAGCTTGCGGCGAGGTCAGTCCAGCAACGTTTGCTCGCCCTCCTGGGCGTCATAGACGGACACCTGAACAATCGGATGCGCCTTCTTGATGTCGCGCCCGACCTTCTCGGCATCGCCCAAGCTTGCGAAAGTAGCTTTGGTCTGCCGATCGACCTGCAATCGGAAGCGTCCCAGCGCCACGCGTCCCTGGCTCGCTGGCGGAGAGACGGATTCGACACTCTCCTTCTTGGGCATGTTGATGGTAGCCATCCTGAAAACTCTCCTTGTGCGTAGCAGACTCTGTGGACACAGAGTCTGCGCGATCAGGCTCCGTGCGGATCAGGCTCCGGACAAGCGCCGGCAGCCGGGACCCTACTGGCGGGTGATGGATGCATGCCGCTGGGCGCGGCAAGCCCTCATTCATATGGGGATCAAATTAGTGGCCGCCACTTCGGCGCAACGGCCGGCTTGGCGCATAGGCCGCTTCCGGGCCCACCGTTTCGTTGAGATCGCACTCCATCACGTTGCGTTCAAATCCTTCGTGATCGCTTTTGATCCGGTACCGGCGATCGATGGCCTGGAACTCCTCCGGCATTTGGCGCGTCACCTTGAAAAGCCCGACGCTCGCGCCCACGGGCTTGTATTCAACCGCCTGTCCGACGGCAAACTTAAAAGACATGGTCTAAGCCTTCCTGTGCGGCACCACGATACCACATCCGCAAAGGCCGCGCTGACCGTTACGTGCTGTCGCGGCCAGACGCGCGGCCGGCTTGGCAGATCGGCCGACGCCCCCTGTTCCGGATGAAGGCAACGATCTGCGCGACGTCTTTGTTGGCGCCGTATTTCGATTCCACATCGTCCAGTCGCTGCGCCATCGCATCCTTGCCGAGAAACAGCAAGCGATAGGTCGCACGGACAGCGCGGATGGTGTCGACCGAGAACTTCCCTCGCCGCATTCCGACGACATTGATCCCGCTCAACCGCGCAAAGGAACCAGCGACCAGACCAAACGGAATGACATCCTCACGCACGCCCGAGACGCCACCGATCATCGCATAGGAGCCGATGCGCGTGAACTGATGCACGCCGGACATTGCGCCGATGAAGACGTTGTCGCCGACCACGCAGTGACCGCCGAGACCTGCGCAATTGGCCATCACGACGTTATTTCCCACCTGGCAATCATGGCCGATATGGCTGTTGGCCATGAACAGCCCGCGGTCCTTGACCTCGGTCACACCGCCGCCATCCTCGGTGCCGGTGCTCATGGTGACGCTTTCACGGATGTCGCAGTCGACTCCGATCACCAGACGCGTTGCGCCGCCCCGATAGCTCGATGATTGCGGCCGTTCACCGAGCGACGCGAACGGACTGATCACCGTGCGCGCCCCGATCGTGGTGTGACCAGCGACGTGAACATGGGCCGATAAACTGCAATCGTCGCCAATCACAACGCTGCCGCCGATGATGCAATAGGGGCCGATAGTCGCGCCGTCGCCGATCACGGCGCCGGCTTCGACCACCGCGGTCGGATGAATCGCGGCAGCCTTGGACGCGACGCTCAGTGCCCGCATGGCGTCCTCCTGACGGAAAGTTCAGCGGCCGGACCGGTAGCGAATAGAAGGCTTTGAGCCGGTGCCGCGCGGCGTTTGCGCGGGCACTGTCCGATGCCATTCGCGTTGTTCGTGGAAGCGAATCCACGCTAGGCCCTTCCTAGCATTAAGTCGAGGAAAATCGGCCAAGCGGGCGTAATCGCTCATCATGTCCGCGGGTTGTACCTTTGTAGCATTTCGCCACCATGAGCGACCGGCCATGTCCGGCGAGGACGGTGGTGGCCTCAGTCATTTCCCCGCTCGCGGTCGAGAGCCCGCAACGCATCTCCAACCTCGTTCAGCACCGTGCGCAGCAGACCGAACCGGTCGGCGAGCATTCCTACAGGCCAGTTCTGCACGCACACGCCGTAAATCAGATCGCGTGCGCCAAGGTCATGCTGGCGGCACACCCGCATGATCGCGTCGTAGCACACCGTGAACTCGGTGCGGATCTGCGCGATGCGGGCCTCGTCAGGCGGCGGAGCGCAGTCCTGACCGCCGAGCACGATGAACGCCGGCGAGCGGACGTTGAGGCTGTAGCCGTGCAGCCCCGCGTGGCGGAGGATGATCTGCGTGATCCGCACCGCAGTGTTGTATTGCCGTTGCGATATACCGCTCGGATCGCTTTTGTCAGCGCGCCAGCGCAGCAGCAAGCGCCCGAGAGCAAAGCCGGACAAGCGATCCGGCGCATTCGACGGATCAATGCCGTCCACCGCGAGATCGCGGGCTCGACGGGCGAGCCGCGCTTCATAGTCGAGCCGTTGCAGCCGCTCGTGCTCGCGCGAGACGCCGGAGGCGTCCCGCAACACGTTCATCTTCCGCTTGCGTCCGATCATCAGCGCCCTCGTGCCATTTTTGGTTTTGATGTAGTGCTGTTTGAATCTCATGTTCGTTTGAATCCACCAGGTCTGAGCATCTCGAGTTTGAAGCCGCGCGGGCTCACGGCTTCCAGCTGCGGTGCCGTCGCAGACATTGCCTCACGACTCTAAGCGCGCGGATACAGCGCACGGATCTGCTTTACGATGGCGTCGATCTCGGCCTTAGCGCCGGCGTCCTCCGCGATCGTCTTCTCGACCTTGGCGATCGCATGATGCACCGTGGTGTGGTCGCGGCCGCCGATCCGCGCGCCGATCACCTTCAGCGGACACCGCGTCATTGTACGCGCCAGATACATCGCCACGCGGCGCGGCAAGTGAACATCGAGCGTGTTCCGCGACGAGCAGATATTGACCGCCGATGTGTTGTAGAAGCTCGCGACCTTTTGCAGGATCAGCGAAATGTCCGGCACGCCGCGAAGCTCTTTCGCAGTTGTTTCGTGCGACTCGCCCTGCTCAGGCGCCGAGACGACGGTGAACCTCAGCCCCGCGGGCGGCTCAAGATCGACGACGCGTGGCTCAACACCTTTCAGATGCGCCATCGCATGGTCTGGGTGATATCGGTAAAGCCGCGCCAGCAGGAGATCGCAGGCTAGACGCGCGCGGGCGCGGTTCTTGATGGCCAACTCGGCTTCGGTCGGCCTGCCGACGTTCGACGCCTGATGCTTGGACGACGGTTCAGCATCGTCGTCGGAGTCGATGGGCTCGGACTCAATCGTTTCAGGCTCGATCTGTTCGGCCTCAATCTTCTGGACCTGACCCTGCATCACGGCCCTCCCTTTCAACGCCATCAAGTCGGCGCGGCACATGGCTACTTATGTACGCGTGACGTACATAAAGGTCAAGCGCTTTGTACACCAGACCACATGTACAAAATTTCCCTGTGAGTACATGCTGTGTACATGGCGAAGAAAGTCGTTCCCCGATTCAAACATCGGCCGGCCTATCGCAAGACCTTCATCCGCGAGTGGCGGCAGCAGCGCGGCATGAGCCTGGAGATCCTGGCTGAGCGCGTTGGCGAGAAGATCGGCAGCATGACGCATGCGAGCCTGTCGCGGATCGAGCGCGGGTTGCAGCCCTATTCGCAGCCGATCCTTGAGGCTATCGCCGACGAGCTCACTGGCGGCGACGTCGCCTCGCTGCTGATGCGCAATCCGGCCGATCCCGAGGGCATCTGGTCGATCTGGGACCAAGCCAAGCCGGGACAGAAGGCGCAAATCGTGGAAGTCGCAAAAACACTATTAAAGACTGGAACTTAGACAGAATCCGTTCCGAGAGGCTCTAAGGCTTTTCTGACAATACGCCGGGGCTGTCAGCGCCGCGCCTCCAGCGTCAATACGATCGCAGCCACGATCCGGCCGGTCATCGGCAAGAAGAACGCAAGCTCGGCCGTCGCAGGACGCAGGGCACACGCGATCCGTCCCATCGGAACGGCCCCGACCACCACTGAAAAGCGAAACGAGGGAGGGTCTCTCAGCCGTCACGCTTGGCTTCACCCCCAGGCATCCACGCCTTGGCGACCATGCGAGGCGTGGAGTGCCAAGAAGGCCCGGCCGTGGCGTGGGAGGGATTCGGTCTCACATCAGACAATTGTACTTGAAGCGCACATTTGGCTTGACGCCAATTGTACTAGTAATGTACAATTCGGGTATGGCTCAAGCGACCCCCAAACCCACCACCGAGCCGCTCTCCGCGCCGGACGCCCCGCCTTCAACCTCGCCATCACTTGCGCTCCCCGCCAATCAACTGTTCTACGCGGTGAGCCGCATCGCTTATCCGCTGCCCGGCTGGGACCGCTACGAAGCCGCGTCCGAGCAAGGCCGCGCCACGATCGAGCGGCAGTGGAAAAACAACTGGCGCAGCGATGAAGCGCAGCGGCTTTACCGGCGCGCCCGGGCCCGGCGCCGCGCGGATGACAGCCGAGCGGCTGAGCCTCCCGCGTCCGACAATCACGCGACCGGTCCTTCAGCGAACCCGCGACCCGCGCCGCCATCAAAGACCATCGAATTCACCCGCAAGCTCACCTTCGACGCACAGAACGCCCTCCACGCCGACGACCCCGACAAATACTGGCGCTACATCGATTGGCTGTTCGCCCTCAACGCGCCCGTGACGAAGCGCTGGGGCCTGCGGGAGTTTCTCCACCGCCGCGATCTCGACCGCGAGCGCGAGATTGCAGACAGCGATGACTACGAGGCGACGCCGGAGCAATTCGGAGGGAGTAGCCGATGACCGCAGCTATGCGAAAATATTTAAGGCCAGAGCGCAGAACGCATCATGCCGCTTAGCGGTGTGATCGGTCCCGCGCCGCACACGCATCAACGCCGATCGAGCAGCGGCTTCATCTTCGGCGCTTCGAGATTGAGCCGGATGGAGTTGTCCTCGCGCGCGGCCTGCGGCGGCGGCTCGGGTGCCGTCTTGGGAAGCATCGCGTACCACTGGCCAGCGGCGTTGGCGATGCTCGCGGACGGATTCGCCGCACAGTAGTCGGCCGCCGATTTCAGCACCTGGTCGTTGGTCAGGTTGATGACGGGCGCAGCGCCATTCGCCGATTGCGCCGCGTTCATGCCGCTGACGTAGCCCAGGAGCCAGTTCGACGCCTGATGATAGACGATATCGCTTGTCCGCGCGCCTTTGATGTATTGGCTGCACAACACACCGCCGGCGCCGAACTGCTTTTGCGCCTGCGTGGGCGTGAACGCCAGCATCGAGAGCGCGGCCACCGACGCCGCAAGCGTTGCAGCCGAAAAAGTCAGGCGGATCGTGCGTTTCATTGCAGCGTCATCTCTATCGGTGCTGAACCGGCACAATTCTACGCCCGGCGCGGCAGACGATAAACCCGGCAAAACCATCAACCGCCCCCATGCCGAATTTTTTGACGCACACAACCCAACCGATTTGGCTTAATGTCAGCCCCAGCATCTCCACCACGGACCTTCCATGAGCAACCTTCGCATCATCGCCGGCCCCTTCACCTTCGCAGCCCGCTTCGAAATCGCGCTCGCTCCCAAGACCTGCGAGATCTTCCGCCGCCTGCTGCCCTATTCCGAACGCGTCATCCATGTGCGCTGGAGCGGCGAAGCGGTGTGGATCCCGCTCGGCGACACCGATATGGGCGTGCCCGCTGAGAACCAGACCAGCTATCCGGCCCCGGGTCAGATGATCCTCTATCCCGGTGGCATCAGTGAAACCGAAATCCTTCTGGCCTATGGCGGCGTGCAGTTCGCGAGCAAGGTCGGCCAACTCGCCGGCAATCACTTTATTACCCTCACCTCGGGGCTCGACGACTTACCGAAGCTCGGCAAGATGGTGCTGTGGGAGGGCGCCCAGCCGATCCGGATCGAGGCCGCGTGACCGGGGCTTCGCTGCAAGCGCGTCCTCGACTTACCCCAAGGAATTTTTGATCAACTCCGGGTTTTCCACCGTATTCCATGCCGCGCACGGTCCGCCCGGCTGGAAGGCGCTGGCTGGTTGGTATCGAATCGTGGCGTTAACCGTGCCGGAGTCGGTGTTGGGCGCGGCAGTGGAACGGAACGCGTAAGCCGGACTTGTCTCCCGCAGCGGGTGTCTCCATGACCGACTATCGGCCTCGGAATAACGACCTATTGTATTTCGGCCGCGAGCGCGAAAATCTCGGCTGGAACGGCGTGGCGATCTTCGGCGTGATCGGCTTTGCGATGACGCTCCTGGTCGCTGCCTATCTCACCGACAGCTACAATCCGGCTTCCACCGGTTTCAGCGCCGCGATCCCGGCCCGGACGCCGCGCGCCGCGACGGTGGCGCAGCAGCCGATGATGGTGCCTTCAGTAAGCACACCGTCGGTCAGCCAGTTGGTCGTACCCCGCTCGGGGTCTTGATCTTCCCGCTTGCACCTCCCCGTTATGATCTCCCGATCATCTCCCGCGTATCAAACCGGGCGATCTCCCTCGCCCTAGCCCAACTTCGGCTCGACCCGCGTCGTCCACAGTGCACGGTCCTCGACGTCCTTCAGCGTCACCGTCATCACACCCGTCGGGCCGTCGATCGCGACGTGGCCGAAGAACTGCAAGCCGGACGCCGGCGACAAATTCTGACCCTGCTCTCGCGTCGGCGCCTTCACATACATGAGCTGCGGGCCGAACGTATTGTCGAACTCATTGGGACCGAAGCTGCCGGCGTGGATCGGGCCGGAGACGAACTCCCAGAACGGATCGAAGTCCTGAAACACCGCGCGGTTGGGATCGTAGTAGTGCGCCGCGGTGTAGTGCACGTCCGCCGTGAGCCAGACGGTGTTGCGGACGCCGGCGCGCTTGATGAACGACAGCAGATCGGCGATCTCAAGCTCACGGCCGCGCGGCGGACCATCGCTTTGCGCCACCGCCTCGGTGCCCCAACGGCGTGAGAAATCCTGATAAACGATCAGCCCGAGCGGCTGGTCGGCAGCGATCACCTTCCAGGTCGCGCGCGAATTGGATAGGCTCTGCTTGAGCCAAGCCACCTGCTGCGGCCCGAGGAAATACGCCGCCGGTCCGTAGCTCGCCTCCAGGCCCTCGCCGTTCGGCCCGCGATAGCTCCGCATATCGAGCATGAATACGTCGAGCAGCGGACCGTAGGAAATCTTGCGGTAGACGCGGCCGGTCTCCGCCGGCGTAATGCGCATCGGCATGTATTCATGAAACGCGCGGCTTGCGCGCGCCGCGAGCTGCAACATGTTCTTGTCGACATACTTCTTGAGCTGGTGGTCGCCGCGGGTCAGCGGCTCGCCCGGCCACCAGTTGTCAGTGACCTCGTGATCGTCCCATTGCACGAACGTCGGTATTTCGGCGTTGAAGGCGCGGAGATTCTGATCGAGCAGATTGTATTTGAAGTTGCCACGAAACTCCGCGAGCGTCTCGGCGGGCTTTGACTTGTCATCGGTGGTGAGGTTCTTCCACAATGTACCGTCGGGCAGCTTCACTTCGGATTGGATCGGCGCGTCGGCATAGATCGTGTCGCCGCTGTGGATGAAGAAGTCGGGGCGGTTCTTCTGCATGGTCGCGTAGGTGCGCATGCCGCCGCGCGCCTCGTCGATACCCCAACCCTGTCCTGCGGTGTCGGCGGACCAGACGAACGATACCGAGCGGCGGTCGGCCGGCGCGGTGCGAAAGCGCCCCGTCACAGGCTCGCCGATGATGGTCGGCGAAGCGAGATCCTGAAAGCGGATGCGGTAGAAGATGTCTTGCCCGGCCGGCAGGTTCTCGACCAGCGTCTTCGCAGTGAAATCGGTCTCCGGCAGCACATCGACATAGACGCCGGAATGGATGGTCTTGAAGCTCTCGACGGTCGACACCTCGACCTGCATACGCGCCGGCCGGTCGGCCCGTGCCCAGACCATGCCCGAACTGGTTGTCACATCCCCGGACTGCACGCCGTGGGTGACGGACGGCCGATCCGACGCGCGGCTGAGATAGGGCCGTGCCACACCGTCGGCGCCAGCCACCAGCACGGCCGAGCTTAAGGTCCTCAGCAGCCGCCGACGGCTGAGCGGCGAAACGATGCTGATGGCCATGGTCGGTCCCCTTTGTCGCGGTCGCGCACCCCTGCCCCGATCGGCTGACAGCCCCTCGACGTTCCTACGACAGCCCATGACTTGGGACCAAAAAAAGTTTCGGACGACGGAACCAAACCGGCACCACCCGGTTTACGGCCCATACCTACCCCCGCCACGGTTATGCCCCCCGCATACCCCGCCGTGGCGGGGT
>Ga0075366_10000524_pt1 | contig 17750 bp, 14 predicted proteins | sample EndMethybrTD3031_FD_72351 | JGI IMG/M metagenome (GOLD analysis project Ga0075366, IMG submission 72351) | Populus endosphere microbial communities from Tennessee, USA - Endosphere MetaG P. TD hybrid TD303-1 | ecosystem: Host-associated > Plants > Roots > Endosphere | place: USA: Tennessee...
TTCCATGGCCGAGAGATAGACCACATCGCCGGTCACCTTGCCGTCGATTACCTTGCGGTAGGGCGTCTCGATGAAGCCATACTTGTTGACGCGGGCGAAAGTCGACAGCGAGTTGATCAGACCGATGTTCGGGCCTTCCGGCGTTTCAATCGGGCAGATGCGGCCATAATGGGTCGGGTGAACGTCGCGCACTTCGAAGCCGGCGCGCTCACGGGTGAGACCGCCCGGTCCGAGCGCCGAGACGCGGCGCTTGTGCGTGACTTCCGAAAGCGGGTTGGTCTGGTCCATGAACTGCGAGAGCTGCGAGGAACCGAAGAACTCACGCACCGCGGCCACGGCGGGCTTGGCGTTGATCAGGTCATTCGGCATCACGGTCGAGACGTCGACCGAGCTCATCCGCTCCTTCACTGCGCGTTCCATGCGCAGCAGGCCGACGCGGTACTGGTTTTCGAGCAGTTCGCCGACCGAACGCACGCGGCGGTTGCCGAGATTGTCGATGTCGTCGATCTCGCCCTTGCCGTCCTTGAGGTTCACCAGTTCCTTGACCACGGCGAGGATATCCTCGGTGCGCAGCGTGGTGACAGTGTCCTCGGCGTCGAGTGCCAGACGCATGTTGAGCTTGACGCGGCCCACGGCCGAAAGGTCGTAGCGATCGCCATCGAAGAACAGGCCTTCGAACAGCGCCTCGGCGGTTTCCTTCGTCGGCGGCTCACCCGGGCGCATCACTTTGTAGATGGCTTCCAGACCCATGTCGCGGTTCTCGGCCTTGTCGGCCTTCAGCGTGTTGCGGATCCAGGGACCGGTGTTGACGTGGTCGATATCGAGCAGATCAAGCTGGTCGATGCCGGCCTTGTCGATCGCTTCGAGATTTTCCGGGGTGACTTCATCGCCAGCCTCGATCCAGATGCGGCCCGTGCTCTCATCAATCATGTCGCGCGCGGCATAACGGCCGAAGACTTCCTCGGTCGGGATCAGCAGTTCCTTCAGCCCGTCCTTCTCGGCCTTGTTGGCGGCCCGCGGGCTGATCTTGGTGCCGGCGGGGAAAATCGCCTCGCCAGTTGCGGCATCGACGATGTCGAAAGCCGGCTTGGTGCCGCGCCATTGCTCGGCCACATAAGGCAGACGCCATCCGCCCGAACCACGCTTCCAGGTGACGGTTTCGTAGAAGTGGTTGAGGATTGCCTCGTCGTCGAGCCCCAACGCATAGAGCAGCGCCGTGACCGGCAGCTTGCGCTTGCGGTCGATGCGGACGTTGACGATGTCCTTGGCGTCGAATTCGAAATCGAGCCACGAACCGCGATAGGGAATGACTCGCGCGGCAAACAGGAACTTGCCCGACGAGTGCGTCTTGCCGCGGTCGTGATCGAACAGAACGCCCGGCGAACGGTGCATCTGCGAGACAATCACGCGTTCGGTACCATTGATGATGAACGTGCCGTTCTCGGTCATGAGCGGCATGTCGCCCATGTAGACGTCCTGCTCCTTGATATCGAGCACCGAGCGGGTTTCCGTCTCGCTGTCGACCTCGAAGACGATCAGGCGCAGCGTGACTTTCATCGGCGCTGCATAAGTGATGCCGCGCTGGCGGCATTCGGTGGTGTCGTACTTCGGATCCTCAAGCTCGTAATGCACGAAGTCGAGCTCGCTGGTGCCGGCGAAATCACGGATCGGGAAGACCGAGCGCAGCGTCTTTTCCAGGCCCGATACATAGCCGGTGGCCGGATCGGAGCGCAGGAACTGCTCATAGCTTTCGCGCTGGACCTCGATCAGGTTCGGCATCTGGACGACTTCGTGGATGTCGCCGAATATCTTGCGAATGCGCTTCTTGGCCGTCGAGCGGGATGCTGCAACGGCGGGTTTGGTCTTGCTGGCCATGGAGGGAACGTGCCTCTTTCGCTGTACGGTTCAAATATATCGTGCGCGGCAGTCTTTTCCGCCCAACGCAAAAACGGCCGCATGGATCGTGCAAGCTCCCCTTCCGAATCGGAAGGCCCTGCACTGGCCAGCAGCCTGTTGCGTCAGATGAAACCCGGATCGCTTCCTTCCCGGGAAGGCCCCTGCGCGAGGCCCGCCTTGCTCGAAGCGCCGAGCGAGGGGGGCAGATAGGTCCTCGCACCCCGATTGTCAAACACGCAAAATCTTCGCCTCAGCCAAATGTTACGCTGCACTTGGCTGGGGGTAGGTAAATTTGCCGAGCCGCCAATTGGCGTCAAATTTTCACGCCAGCCGATAAACCGGCGTTGGTTCAGGCTCTCGCGCGCAGTCAGTCGCCCGCGATGCCTGCCCGGTGGAGATAGGGATCACTTTGCGAAATCGTCTTGCCTCAGCGCTTCGGGAGCTTCTCGGCTGCAGCCGGGCCTCGATGCTGTCGATTGCCGCGCTGACTCTGCCCATCCTGCTCGGCTTCGGTGCCCTGGCCGTCGATTTCAACAATGTGCATGATCAAAGGTTGCGCGCGCAAATGGTGGCTGATGCTGCGGCACAGAGCGCCGCCATGGCCTATTTCCGCTCTGTCCAGAGCACACTGGTCCTGCTCCCCACCGCGCAGGACATCGCCGTCGCCAACGGCATGCCAACTTCGGCGATCACCGAAGCGCAGTCAGTTATCAGCCCGACTGGTTCGGGAAATTCGGTCAAAGTCACAGTGACCACGACAGTCGTGTCGACTCTTGGCAAAGTGATCAACGAATCGACCGGCTATGCCATCGCGGCGACTGCCTATGCAACGCTGCCTGCTTCCACCACCACCACCACATCAACGAATTATGTCAGCCCCTGCTTTCTGGCGCTTTCCACGGGATCGTCGGCGATTGTCACATCCGGCGGGGCGACGATCAACATGCCGGGCTGCGACGCCCTGGCCGTTGGCAGCATCAATCTTGGCAGCACCGGTGTCAAAGTGAACAGCCTGGTTTCGGGCTCGGGCTCGATCACCAATTCCTACGGCTATGTCTGGGCCAACAACATCACCCATTCTTCGGGCTGGACGAACCCCGGCTGGAACACCCAGATATACCGCGCCGATGGCTCGGGCAGTCCGACATACACAAGCCAGACCACCACTTATGCCGACGCCTATGCCAGCAGCAACAATGCCACAGTGAGCGCGGCCGAAGCGCTGATTGGCACGACGACTGCGCCGACATCACCCAGCAATCCCTCCAGCGCTGCCTGCTCGGGCGCGAGTGCCGGCAACTTTGCCACCAACCAGACCTTTCCCGCAGGCACATACAACTATTCGAGCCTGAGCATCAGCGGCACAGCAGTAGTGACGTATGGCAATGGCTCGACGATCAACATTTGCAGCGGCTTCACCTCCAGTGGCAGCGCGTCGGTCAATTTCGGCAACAGCACTGTCAATGTGAACGGCGGCTTCAACGGCAACAGTTCGGGCAGCATCATCTTCGGCAATGGCAGCGTCTCGATCGGCACGAGCGGCGGTACCGGAACCGTGAAGTTCACTGCCGCCACCAATTCGATCGGCAACGGCCCGGTCAGCATCAATGGCAACCTTGTGTTGAATGGCGCGAGCACGCTGACCATCGGCGATGGCAGCCACAGCTTTTCCAGCATCTGCGCGAGCAACCTGTGCGGCGGCGGTTACAATCTGAAAGTCGGCACAGGCAATGTCGATGTCGCCAATGGCATTACCGTGACCGGATCATCGACCGTTGCGTTCGGCGCAGGCAATTATGCGCTCGGCCGCACTACGGCCACGGGCAACTGCATCGACTTGGCCGGCAGCGGCAACCTGTTTTTCGGCGACGGCACTTTCAGCTGCGGCGGCGGGGTTGCGACTTCGGGCGGCTCGCGGCTGGTCTTCGGCGCCACGACCAATCACTATTTCAACGGAACCGTGACGATTGCCGGCGCGGCCCTGTTCGGCGCGGGCGCCTATACGATCAATGGCAGCCTGATCAACGGCACCGGCGGCACGACCTGGCCCTATACCTCGCCGATCACCGGCTTGACTTACGGGGCGGCGATCGGCGGCGTCAATTATGACATGATCGGCCAGAACGTGACCTTCATCCTGTCCGGCGCGTTCAATCTGGCGGGCGGGGCCAAAAGCTATTTCACGGCCCCGGCTTCCACCACCTCAGGCGGCGGCATTGCCAACTTGCTGGTCCATAGCGCAACCACGGCCGCCACCACCTGGGGCGCGGGTGCGAACAATGTCTTTTCGGGGCTGGCTCACCTGCCCAATTCCGATGTGACGATGAACGGCGGCAATTCGACCACTTCGGGCGGATGCTTCATGCTCACGGCCAAGACTATCAGCGTGACCAATGGCGCCGCGACAGGATCGGCCTGCTCGGGAACCATGACCGCCAGCACCAGCTCGACGACCACGACTGCTGCTAGCAGCAGTTCAATTTCGCTGGTGTTCTGATGAAGAAACTCCGCAATCTCTGGCGCGACACGGGCGGGGTGGCCGCAATTGAATTTGCGCTGATGACCACGGCCTTTTTCGTGACTTTTCTGGGCGTGCTCGATTTCGGCACTTATTTCGTCCAGGACGCACGCCTGACGCAGGCCATTTCCGACAAAGTGAACAACACTTTCAAGAACCGTGATGCAGTCGACCTGACTGAAGCGGGCATTCAGACATATATCCGCCAATCCACCGGGACGAATGCGACCGTCACAATCACGTGTAATGGAGGAACAAGCAATACGACCTGCGACAACACCCTGGCCAGTTGCAAATGCCTGTCATCAAGTGGAACTTTCGCCACTGCGGCATCTTGCGGGGCAGCCTGCACCGGTACGGGATATTCGTCGGGAGCGGTGTCTGGCTATTATGTGAAGATCAGCGCCACGCATTCGTTTCCAGGCATGATTTTGCTCAAGAATTCCTCGATCAGCCGGGCTGTGACTGTCAGGCTGAAATGACCAGCAAAATTCTCTCCCGATGCGCACGCGGCGGCACAAGCGTGGAGTTCGCGCTGGTATTCCCGATATTCCTCGTACTGGCAGCGGGATGTATGGAATATTGCCGGGTTCTGTGGATGACGCAGTCGCTCAACGCTGTAGCCTTCAGCACTGCGCGTTGCGCAACTTACGGAACCGGGGTCAGCAGTGGCACCAACTGTGCGAACAGTGCGGCAACGCAAAGCTATGCAGTCGCCCTGGCCGCCAGATATGGCATCACGATCATCAGTTCGGGAGTAACCAGCGCCAGCAATCAAACCTGCCGTGGCAATACGGGGTCGGTGAAAGTCGTCGTTCAGATGACTTTCAACTCGCCCTTTGCCGGTATGCTCAACACATTCCCGGCGACCCTATCCGGAACTGGCTGTTTCAAAAGCTGACTTCTGCAGAGCACTTGCCTCTGAAATCAGTTTTTCACACCAACCACCGGCACGTCGATTGTCGTCTTCTTGGTTTCGACAGTCGGCACGTCGATGGACTGGGGCTTTGTTCCCACCACGACCTTTTTCGAATCCACATCGACTTGCGGCAGAGCACCTGCGTCCGCCTTGACGCTAACCGACGGCAGCTCGCCATCCTTTGTAACACGTGCCGAAAAGAACCCGGTGGCGAACAGAAGCGCTACAACCAGCGCCACGATGATGAGAAGAAGCAGGAATGTACGCCCGCCGCCGCCACGGTGGACGACTGTGTTTCGCTCGACAGTGCGATTGTCGATATGGTGATCGTGATCTGCATCGCGAACGACTGTCTCGGTCGTCTTGTAGTCTGCCATAGCCTTATCCTCGTGCTTATTGCAAAAACCATAACGCGCTTGGCAGGCGCAAGTTCCGTCCTTGGGGGCATTTCGAAAGGCGCGCCATATCCAGCGCGGATCAATTCGCCGTGCTTGACTTATTGTCTGCCCGATCTAAACGCGGCGGCGGGCCACGCGGTCCCAACGCCGCGCGTGCTCTCTGCAAGGAGAGACTTAAATGTCTGTACAAATTCCGGCGCGCAAACCGGCGCGTCCGTTCTTCTCTTCCGGTCCCTGCGCCAAGCCGCCCGGATATTCCCCCGAAAAGCTCGCAACGCAATCGCTCGGCCGCTCGCACCGCGCCAAGATCGGCAAGACGCGGCTGCAATATTGCATCGATCTGATGCGCGAAGTGCTCGGCCTGCCCGATACGCACCGCATCGGCATCGTGCCCGGCTCCGATACTGGCGCATTCGAAATGGCGATGTGGACCATGCTGGGCGCGCGCGGCGTCACCGCTCTCGCCTGGGAAAGCTTTGGCGAAGGCTGGGTGACGGATGCGGTCAAGCAGCTGAAGCTCGAACCCACGGTGATGCGCGCCGACTATGGACAGCTGCCAGACCTCGACAAGGTCGACTGGTCGGACGACGTGCTGTTCACCTGGAACGGCACCACCAGCGGCGTGCGCGTGCCCGATGGCGAATGGATCCCTGCCGACCGCGAAGGCCTGTCTTTCGCCGACGCCACCAGCGCGGTTTTCGCTTACGACATCCCCTGGGACAAGATCGATGTCTGCACCTTCTCGTGGCAGAAAGTGCTGGGCGGCGAAGGCGGCCACGGCGTGCTGATCCTGGGCCCTCGCGCGGTTGAGCGGCTGGAGGAATACACCCCCGCCTGGCCGCTGCCCAAGGTCTTCCGACTTACCTCCAAGGGCAAGCTCAGCGAAGGAATCTTCAAAGGCGAGACGATCAACACGCCTTCGATGCTGGCCGTGGAAGACGCGATTTTCGCGCTGGAATGGGCGAAAGGGATCGGCGGGCTGGAAGGGCTGCAAAAACGCTGCACCGCCAATTCGGACGCGCTGGCCAAAATCGTCGCCGAGCGCGACTGGTTGGGGCATCTGGCGGTCGATCATGGCACGCGCTCGAAAACATCGGTATGCCTGACTGTCGAAGGCGCTGACGAAGCCTTCATCAAGGCTTTCGCAGCGCTGCTGGAAAAAGAAGGCGCTGCCTATGACATCGCGGGCTATCGCGATGCTCCCCCGGGCCTGCGCATCTGGTGCGGCGCGACAGTCGATGCCTCTGACATCGAGGCACTCGGACCCTGGCTCGACTGGGCTTACGCAAGCCTCAAGCAATAATGTCGTCCCGGGCCTGACCCGGGACCGCTGGCCGTCAGACAGACCGGTCGGTGACGAACTCCACCGGTCCCGGATCAAGTCCGGGACGACGCGTTAGGAACGAAAATCATGACCAAGCCCCGCGTACTCATTTCCGACAAGATGGACCCCAATGCCGCCAAGATCCTTGAGGAGCGCGGCTGCGATGTGGACGTCATCACCGGCGAGACTCCCGAGCAGCTGATCGCCCGCATCGGCGACTATGACGGCCTCGCAATCCGCAGTTCGACCAAGGTGACCAAGGAAGTCCTCGCCGCCGCGAAGAACCTGAAAGTGATCGGCCGCGCCGGCATCGGGGTCGACAATGTCGATATTCCCGCCGCCTCGGCGCAAGGCGTTGTCGTTATGAACACGCCTTTCGGCAATTCGATCACCACGGCCGAACATGCCATCGCGATGATCTTCGCGCTTGCCCGCCAGATTCCGGAAGCCAACGCACAGACCCAGGCCGGAAAATGGCCGAAGAACGATTTCATGGGCGTGGAAGTAACCGGCAAGACGCTGGGCCTGATCGGCGCGGGCAACATCGGCTCGATCGTCGCCAGCCGCGCCATTGGTCTGCGCATGAAAGTCGTCGCTTTCGATCCGTTCCTTTCGCCCGAGCGCGCGGTGGAACTGGGCGTGGAGAAAGTCGAACTGGGCGAACTGCTCAAACGCGCTGACTTCATCACGCTGCACACGCCTTTGACTGACCAGACGCGCAATATCCTCTCGAAGGAAAACCTCGCCAAAACCAAGAAGGGCGTGCGCATCGTCAATTGCGCGCGCGGCGGACTGATTGACGAGGCGGCCCTCAAGGAAGCGCTCGATTCCGGCCATGTCGCCGGCGCCGCGCTCGACGTGTTCCAGACCGAACCTGCCAAGGACAGCCCCCTGTTCGGCACGCCGAACTTCATCTGCACGCCGCATCTGGGCGCCAGCACCAACGAAGCGCAAGTCAATGTCGCGCTGCAAGTGGCCGAACAGATCGCCGATTTCCTGGTGAGTGGCGGGGTAACCAATGCGCTCAACATGCCTAGCCTCTCGGCCGAGGAAGCGCCCAAGCTGAAGCCATACATGGCACTGGCCGAGCAGCTGGGCGGCCTGGTCGGCCAGCTGACCACGGGTTCGATCCCGCGCATTTCGATCCATGCCGAAGGCGCCGCTGCCGAGCTCAACATCAAGCCGATTGCGGCTGCCGTGCTGTGCGGTTTCCTGCGCCAGCAGAGCGACACGGTGAACATGGTCAACGCGCCGTTCCTGGCCAAGGAACGCGGCATCGAAGTGCGCGAGGTCAAGAGCGAGAAGGAGGGGGATTACCACACGCTGATCCGCGTCTCGGTGAAGACCGACGCAGGCGAGCGCTCGGTGGCCGGCACGCTGTTCTCAAACCGCGAGCCGCGCCTTGTCGAGCTGTTCGGCATCAAGGTGGAAGCCGAACTTGCGGGCTACATGATGTATATCGTCAACGAGGACGCTCCCGGCTTTATCGGCCGCATCGGCACACTGCTGGGCGAGAACGGGATCAACATCGGCACTTTCAACCTCGGCCGGATTGCCGCAGGCGGAGAAGCCGTGCTGCTGCTCTCGCTCGACAGCCCGCTGCCTGCAAGCGTCATGGAAAAGGCCCGCGCCCTTCCCGGCGTGAAGCGCGCGATGGCACTGGCGTTTTGACCGGCGCCATTCCCGCCACTTGCCAAATCCCGTCATCCCCGCGAAAGCGGGGATCCATCTCCCGACCGTCCCGTTTGGTGACAACTTAGGAGTTGGGTTCCCGCCTTCGCGGGAATGACGAGGGCAGCTTGAACCTATGACCGAAACCGACCGCGATCTGCTACCCGAAGGATTGGAAGACCGCCTGACCATCAGTGCAGCTTCGGCGGCGCGCGTCACCCGCGCAGTGATCGATGTGATGGACAGCCACGGCTATGACCGCGTCCAGCCGCCCAGCATCGAATTCGAGAAGTCGCTCGCCAGCCGCATGGCCGGGATCAGCCCGCGCCGGATGTTCCGCTTCGTCGACCCGGCAAGCCTCAGGATGATGGCGCTGCGCAGCGACATTACCCCGCAGGTCGGCCGCATAGCTGCCACTGGCCTGGCCGGCGCCGCGCGCCCGCTTCGCCTGTGTTACGCTGGGCAAGTGGTGACAATCAAGGGCGACGGGCTCGACCCGACCCGCGAGCGGCTGCAACTGGGCGCCGAACTGGTCGGGTCTGATAGCGTCTCGGCTGCCGCTGAAATGGTTGCGCTCGCGGTCGAGGCGGCGCAGGCAGCCGGTGCCACCGGCATTTCGGTCGATTTCACGCTACCCGATCTGGTCGACATGCTGGCGCAGAAAGCCATGCCGCTCGATCAGGCGAGCATTGCAGTGGTCCGGCGCGAACTCGATGCCAAGGACGCGGGCGGGCTGGTGGCAGCAGGCGGCGAGGCCTATCTGCCGTTGCTATCGGCCATGGGCCCGTTCAACGAGGCCATTGAGCGCTTCGCTGCAATTGATGCAGGCGGTGCGCTATCCTCCCGCATTGCCGCGCTTCGCGAAGTTGCCGCGCGCATTGCCGGCAAGGCCCGCCTCACGCTCGACCCTTCCGAGCGCCACGGCTTTGAATACCAGTCATGGCTGGGCTTCACGCTCTATGCCGAGGGACTGCGCGGCGCGCTTGGCCGGGGCGGCGCCTATCGCATCCTCGGCGCGGGCGGGAGCGAGGGAGAGCCCGCCATCGGCTTTTCGCTCTATCCCGACGAATTGATTGACACCCTGGGCAAGAGCGAACCTGCGCGGGACACGCTGTTCCTGCCACTGGGGCACGATCCAGAGGCCGCAGCACGCCTGCGCGCTGTCGGCTGGCGAACGGTTGCGGCGCTGTGCTTCGATTGCGATCCGAAAGCGCTTGGCTGCACGCACCAACTCGAAGGCGGCGAGGCGCTAGCTCTCAAATCCTGAAGCCAGAAACCGCTCCGCCAGACCCGCCAGAAAGGCCGCGCCGCGCGGCATTACGCTCTCGTCGATCATCATCCTCGTCGAATGGATGCCGCAGCAGCTGGCCCAGTTGTCGCCTTCCGGCGCCATGCCAAGGAAATACATCGCGCCGGGCACTTTTTCGAGCACATAGGAAAAATCTTCCGCGCCCATGATCGGGTCGGCGAGGTATTCGAACGAATCCGCGCCGAACAGCGCGCGCGCCGTTTTCGCGCCGAAATCGACCGCACGGGCATCGCACAGAGTGACCGGGAAGCCCGGCTCGATCGTCACTTGCGCAGTCAGGCCATGCGCCCCGGCGATGCCTGCTGCCAGCAGGCGCACACTGTCAGCCAGCCGCGCGCGATGATCGCTGGAGAGCGAGCGCATCGTGCCGCGTAGCACTGCCCGGTCGGCAATCACATTGTGCGTGCTGCCGGCATGAACTGAGGCAATCGTCACGACCACCGGATCGTGGGCATTGAACTGCCGGGTCACCAGGCCCTGCAAGGCCATGATGATCTCGGCCGCCACTGGCACCGGATCGCGGGTCTGGTGCGGCAGCGAGGCATGTCCGCCCGCGCCCTCGACCACGATCCCGATCATGTCGGCGGCGGCAAGCAAGGCCCCCGCGCGGCCCGCGATCTGGCCGTGGCGGGCATTGGGCATGACGTGGAGTGCGAAAGCGGCATCGGGCAGCGGGTCTATCAATCCATCGTCGAGCATGAATCGCGCGCCGTGGTGGCCCTCCTCGCCCGGCTGGAACATGAACAGCACTTCGCCCGCGAGCCGCTCCGCGCGCGCCGCCAGCAATTGCGCGGCCCCGACCAGCATCGCGGTGTGCGCATCGTGGCCGCAGGCGTGCATCGCGCCCGCCACACTCGAGGCGAAAGGCAGGCCAGTCTCTTCAGGCATCGGCAGCGCATCCATGTCGCCGCGCAGCAAGACCCTGCGGCCCGGACCGGCCCCGCCACGCAGCACCGCAACCATGCCGCTGGTCGAAGGGCCTTCGCGCCACTCCAGCGGCAGGCCTGCCAGCGCGGTACGCACTTTGGCGCTGGTCCTCGGCGTAAACAGGCCAAGCTCGGGTTCGGCGTGGATCGCCCGGCGCAACGCGACAATATTTTCGGCGCGCGCGCCGGCTTCCTCGATCAGCGAATGGTCTGGCATGAATGCATGATACGCGGCTTTGCCCGGCTGTCGAGCCAGTCAGCCCAGTTCAGCGGCAATCCGCCGGGCTGCCGCATTATGCTTGGCCACCGAAACGGCCATCAGGGCGTTCAGCACCAGGGTCTGATAGATCATGTACCACAGCGGCGATCCGGCGATCATCGAAATGCCCAGCACAATCGCGCGGGGATTGGGGCCAAGCACTTTCAGCAATGGCATCAGGCGCGGCGCTTCCCCGCGCACCAGGTCGGCAATCCGCTGCAGCCTTGTGGAATCGCCTTTCCCAGTTTCGACTGCGGCATCGACTTTCAGCGCCTCGGGCGTCATGCCGCTGGCGAGGCTCAGGTAGCCGCTGACGATCTCGGCAAAGCCGAACTTGCCTGTCTTGCCCTCGCCCTTGTGGGTATTGCGCAGCCAGGGCGTGCCATAGACCCACCACTGGTATTGCCGCCGCTGCACTTCGACGTGGTTCGCCTGAACGAAATGGCTTGCCCCTGCCGCCAGGATAATCGGCCATGCCCATCCGGCGCCGATCTGGAGCGAGAGCAACCAGCCGAGAATCAGGTAGAGGACGATATGGCTGGCATAGTCACACACCCCGTCGATAAGTTCGCCCAGCGGGCTGGTGCGGCCCGTGACGCGGGCAAGATCGCCGTCAGCGCCGTCAACGACATGCCAGGTCATGTGCAGGAGCATGCCCAGCAGCGCACCTGCCCAGCCCCAGCCGTGGGTGAAGGCCTGAGCATAGACAATGCCCGCCGCGATCACGAAGCAACCGCCGATCACGGACACCATGTTCGGCGTGATCGGCGTGCGGGCAAGCAGCAAGGCCAGCCGCCAGGCCAGCGGATGATAGAGGTGATAGTTCAGCGAATCCTGCAGCTCGCGCGGGCGAAGCGGCCGCTTCAGGGCTGCGCGCGGGTGCGAAGAGCTCTTGTCAGGCCCGCTGATGTCCGGCTCTCCCAATGCAGACTGCCCCACTATCCGATCCTCGCACACATCCGATTCAGCCCCGTTCGCGGCCTGGAAAATTCCCTTACGAAACATTGGCTAAGGCCGAAACAGACGGCGAAAGCTTGTCCCCTGCAAGCTTCTTATAGCTGCTCCGCCGATTTTGTCCTGCGGGATCGAACACTCCGCCCCGCCTATTTCGCACTGGCATGGTTGCGGCCATGCCGGGTGCGGTGTTAAGGCGGCTCGCCGTGATCACACGGGGGCAAGTTGTCGCAGGCTTGCGCAAAGCACTTGCTTTTGCCGCGCGATTTCACAATGGAAGGGCGCTCCACCGGACGATCAGCGTCTGTCGGAAGGGATTTAATTGATGAAGCCTATTAAGGTCGCCGTGATCGGCGTGGGTAACTGCGCCTCCTCGCTGGTGCAGGGCGTTGCCTATTACCGGTCGAACAATTCTTCGCAGGGCCTGATTCACGATCGGATCGGTGGCTACGGGGCAGGCGATGTCGAGTTCGTTCTCGGCGTCGATGTCGATGCCCGCAAGGTCGGCAAGGATATTGCCGAAGCCATTTTCGCCGCGCCGAACTGCACTGCTGTTTTCCACGAGAACGTGCCTGCCACGGGTTCCAAGGTCATTATGGGCAAAGTGCTCGATGGCGTTGCCGATCATATGACCGGCATGGGCGAGCGCGGCTTCGTTCTGGCAGACGCCGCCGAAGCGACGCATGAATCGATCGTCAAGGCACTGAAGGACAGCGGCGCCGAAGTGCTGCTCAACTTCCTGCCGGTCGGCTCGGAAGAAGCCACCGAATTCTATATGGAATGCGCGCTGGAAGCGGGCGTTGCCGTGGTCAACTGCATGCCGGTGTTCATCGCCAGCCGCCCCGAGTGGGAGCGTCGATTCGCTGAAAAGCGCATTCCGATCGTCGGCGACGACATCAAGGCACAGATCGGCGCGACGATTGTCCACCGCGTGCTTTCCAGCCTGTTTGGCGCCCGCGGCGTCGATGTGGGCCGCACTTATCAGCTCAACACCGGCGGCAACACCGACTTCATGAACATGCTCGATCGCCAGCGGCTGGGCAGCAAGAAGGAATCGAAGACCGAGGCCGTCCAGGCGATGCTCGCCCAGCGGCTTGAGGATGAGAACATCCACGTCGGCCCGTCGGACTATGTTCCCTGGCAGAAAGACAACAAGCTTTGCTTCCTGCGCCTGGAAGGCAACCAGTGGGGCAATGTTCCGATGAATCTGGAGCTTCGCCTCTCGGTTGAAGACAGCCCCAATTCGGCGGCTTGCGTTATGGACGCGATTCGCTGCTGCAAGGTCGCGCTGGAGCGCGGCGAAGGCGGCGCGTTGATCGGTCCGTCGGCCTATTACTGCAAGCACCCACCGCAGCAGTTCAACGACGATACCGCCGGCCAGATGGTCGAGGAATATATCGCCGACGCCGCACTGGCTGCCGAGTAAGCGCCCGCGGATGAGACAAGGAAACGGCGCCGGGCGATTCCGGCGCCGTTTTCGTTAAGGGGGCGGTTAGGAGACGGGAAATGGACGGACTTATCATCGCTGCGGGTTATGGCAGCCGCTTGCGCGACATATCGGATTCCAAGCCGCTCACCCCCGTTGCCGGCGTGCCGCTGCTGGAAATCGGCGTGCGGCAGGCAGTGGCCGCGGGCGTGGAACGCGTGGTCGTGGTGACTGGGCATCATGCCGTCGAAATCGAGAAGTTCCTGCCCGGCCTGTCAGCCCGGGTCGGCGTACCGGTCATGTCCGAGCGGGTAACGCATTGGTCGACTCCCAACGGCCACTCGGTGATTGCGGGCGCAGCCCGGATCGCCCAAATTGGTGGCGGCGACTACTTGCTGATGATGGCCGATCACATCTTCGAGGCATCCATCCTCCAGCGTCTGGTAAAGCAGGGCACCAAAAGCCGCGGGGTGACGCTCGCCATTGACCGGCGCACGGCCAACCCGCTCGTCGATCCCGAAGACGCCACCTGGGTCAAGACCGATGCCGATGGCAGGATCGACATGATTGGCAAGACCATTGCTGATTATGACGCTGTCGATTGCGGCGCCTTCCTCGCCACGCACGAACTGGCAGAGGCAATCCACGCGGCGATTGCTGAAGGCAAGGCGGGCAGCCTTTCCGAAGGCATGCAGCGCCTGGCCGACGCAGGCCGCGCCGCGACGATGGATATCGGCGATGCCTGGTGGCTGGACGTCGATGACGCACGGGCCCACGCGCTCGCTGAAGCCGAAGCGCCTAAGCACCTGCCGGAAATCTTTGCGCTCGCGGGCTAGAGCCAGCGAGCGAGCACCGACCTGTCGGCCAGAATAGCCCGGGCCGCGTTGTGTCCGGGGGCACCGGTCACGCCGCCACCCGGATGCGTGCCCGCGCCGCACATGTAGAGCCCCTTGATCGGTGCGCGGTAATCGCCGTGGCCCAGAACCGGCCGCGCTGCCCACAACTGGTCAAGGCTCATACGGCCATGGAAGATGTCGCCGCCGACAAGGCCGAATTTACGCTCGAGGTCGAGCGGCGAATGGATCTGGCGGGCGATGATGCTGCCGTGAAAATTGGGGGCATGGGCGCTGACGGTGTCGATGATGCAATCGGCGGCCGCCTCGCGTTCGTCATCCCAGCTCCGGCCATTCGGCAATTGCGGGGCGAAATGCTGGCAGAACAGGCTGGCGACATGGGCTCCCGCCGGAGCGAGCGTGGGATCGACGGTGGACGGTATTGTCATTTCCACCACCGGCGCGCGCGACCAGCCATGCGCGCGGGCGTCGTCAAAGGCCTTGTCCATGTAATCGAGACTGGGCGCGATGATAATCCCCGCGCCGTGATGCTCGCCCTGCGCCTTTCCAGGCAGGACTGTGAAATCGGGCAGTTCCGAAAGCGCGACATTCATCCGGAAACTGGCCGACCCGGTCTTGTAGTGATCCATGCGGCGGCGAAACTGGGCTGTGAGATCGGCGGGATCGATCATCCGGCGATAGAGCAGCGCCGGGCCGACATTGGCAGCAATCACGGGCGCGCCAAGCGCCTCCCCACTTTCGAGAAGCACGCCTGTGGCCCGGCCGCCTTCCACGATCACACGGTCAACCGGACTTTCCACACTGATTTCCACGCCGAACTCGCGGCAGGCCGCAGCCATTGCCTGCGTTATCGCGCCCATCCCGCCAATCGCGTGCCCCCAGGCGCCTTTGACGCCGTTCACTTCGCCAAAGACATGATGCAGCAGCACATAGGCTGAACCGGGCGTCGACGGCCCGGCAAAATTGCCGACAATGGCATCGAACCCGAACGCCGCCTTTATCGCCTCGTGCTCGAACCAGCCGTCGAGAAACTCGCGCGCCGAGAGCGTGAAAATGCCGAGCAGTTCCTGCTGCGCCTCGAGGCCAAGCCGGGCGAGCGGCCAGCCCTGCCGCACTAGTCTGGCCAGCGAACGCAGCCCGCCTCCGGGCCGGGGCGGCTCGGCGAGGGCAAGATCGCGCAGCACCTGGGCGATCTTTTCGAGCGCGCCGCCATATTGGGGGTAGGCTGCCGCATCCTTTGCCGAGAACCGGGCGAACTCTGCCCGGGTGCGATCCTCGCCGCCGCCCAGCCGCAAATAATCGCCCTCGAGCGGCAGGAAATTCGAAATCGGCCGGCCGACGATGCGAAGCCCGCGTTCGGTCAGCTTCATGTCGGCGATCACTTGCGGACGCAGCAGGCTGACAGTGTAGCTGGCGGTCGAATTGCGGAAGCCGGGATGGAATTCCTCGGTCACGGCAGCGCCGCCGACGACATCGCGCCGCTCCAGCACCCGCACTTTGAGACCCGCCCGCGCGAGATAAAATGCGCAGACCAGCCCATTGTGGCCGCCGCCAATGATCAGGGCATTGTATTTGCCACTCACTTCGCATCGCATCCTTGGCTCTGGCGCGCCGCGCTCGCCGCTGCTAACGGCTTGGCGCATGTCCGAACCTTCCGGCAAGCGTAATCTGGCGAGACTGCAATGCGCATAGCCGTTGCCGATGTCGGCGGCACAAATGCACGATTCGCCCTGGCCGAGATTGCCGCTGGCGAAGTCACGAAGCTTGAGGCTCCCGTAGTGCTCCCTGCTTGTGACTATGCTGGTCTTGGGGGTGCCTGGCAGGCCTTCGGAGCAATGCTTGCCCAGCCGCTGCCCCGCCATGCCGCTTTTGCTCTGGCGGGACCAGTGACTGGCGGGCCCGTGCGCTTCATCAATTCGCACTGGGTCGTCGATCCCGCAGCGCTTTACGCCGAGCTTGGGCTGGACCGCGCGCTCGTCCTCAACGATTTCGGCGCGATGGCGCACGCGGCCAACAGCCTGCCGGAAAGCGACCTGGAGCACTTGTTCGGTCCCGAGGAGCCGCTGCCAGTGAGAGGTGCGATTTCCGTCATAGGGCCGGGCACCGGCCTCGGTGTCGCCGTTCTGCAGCGACTGGCGCAAGGACCGGTGATCCTCGAGACCGAAGGCTCGCACGTCCATTTCGCGCCGCTTGATGCTGCTGAAGCCCAAGTGAGCGCATCGATCGTGGCGCGCCATGGGAGGGCTTCGATGGAACGGGTCGTCTCGGGGCCGGGGCTGGGCGAAGTGGTGCGCGCTTTCGATCCTGCCGACCGGCGCAGCGATCCCGACCTGTGGGAGGCAGCGACTGGCGGCAGGGAAGCGCGCGCGCTCGACATTTTCCTCGCCAGTTACGGCGCGGTAGTTGGCGATCTCTCGCTGGCGCACGGCGCGCTGGGCGTCGTGCTGACTGGTGGGCTGACTGGCCGATTGCAGGCACAATTGCCCGCCAGCCGCTTCCATAACCGCTTCTGCGACAAGGGCCGCTACCGCGCGCGGATGGAATCGATCCCGATCAAGCTGATCACGCATCCCCAACCGGGCCTGTTTGGCGCGGCGGCGGCATTCGCCAAGGAGTTTCCATGAGCCCGATTGAAGCAATCATGCGCAAGGCCCCGGTGATCCCCGTGCTGGTGGTCGAGGATGCCGCGCATGCGGTCCCAATCGCGCAGGCCCTGGTCGCGGGCGGACTGCCAGTGCTGGAAGTGACTTTGCGCACAAATGCCGCGCTCGACGTAATCCGCGAGATGAAGCAGGTTCCCGGCGCGATTGTCGGCGCAGGCACTGTGCTCAATCCGGCCGATCTCGATGCTTCGCTGGCGGCAGGTGCGGAATTTATCGTCTCGCCCGGCCTCACGCCCACACTTGGCAAGGCCGCCATTGCCGCCGGCATCCCGTTCCTGCCGGGCACCGCCAATGCCGCCGACATCATGATGGGGCTCGATCTGGGGCTCACGCGCTTCAAGTTTTTTCCCGCCGTGGCATCAGGCGGCATTGCCGCGCTCAAGGCCATCGCCGCGCCATTCGGCATGGCGCGCTTCTGTCCCACCGGCGGCATCACCCAGGCCAGCGCGCCTGACTGGCTGGCGCTCGAGGCCGTCGTCTGCGTCGGCGGCAGTTGGCTGGTCGGCAAGGGCACGCCGGATCCGGCGGCAATCGAGGCTTCGGCTCGGGCCGCCTCAACCCTCAAGGCGTGATTTCCCACGTTAACGCGCCTCGCGCTGACAGTCCCGCCGAGGCACACCGCAAGTTGAAAGC
>Ga0075366_10000526_pt1 | contig 17747 bp, 15 predicted proteins | sample EndMethybrTD3031_FD_72351 | JGI IMG/M metagenome (GOLD analysis project Ga0075366, IMG submission 72351) | Populus endosphere microbial communities from Tennessee, USA - Endosphere MetaG P. TD hybrid TD303-1 | ecosystem: Host-associated > Plants > Roots > Endosphere | place: USA: Tennessee...
GACTTCATCCTGCGCGAATCCGGTCCCGCGCCGGCGGGCTTGCTGCGGGCAGCGGATAATAGCGCCCGCGACACCGCCCCGGCGGAAGCGGGCATGACCGCCGCCAAGCATCGCGGCTATGCATTCCAGTGGTATTCCTTGGCTGCGCTCACCGCGCTGCTGTTCGTGCTTTTCACTTTCATGACCAATGACCATCCCGCTCGAGACGCGTGAAGAAGCCTACCGCGATGTGATCCGCTCCGGGCGCATCAAGATGGTGTTGCTGTTCCTGGTATGCGCCGCGCCGGTGATCGCCTCCTATTTCACGTTCTATGTGATCAAGCCGCAGACGCGCAGCAACTATGGCGAACTGATCCTGCCGGTGAAGGCCTTGCCGGCGGCGCAGCTGCGCCAGCTCGACGGCAAGCCCTATGCATTCAGCGAGATGAAGGGCAAGTGGTTGCTGCTGGCCATCGACGACGGCGCCTGCGCCCAGCCCTGCCAGGACAAGCTGTTCAAGATGCGCCAGTTGCGCCTGATGCAGGGCAAGGAAAAGGACCGCCTGGAACGCGTCTGGCTGATCGACAACGACGCGCAACTGGAAACCCAGTTGATCCGCGCCTACGACGACATGCTGATGCTGCGCGCCGGTGGCGCTCCCTTGCTGAATGCGTTTCCCGCGCAGGAAGGGCCAGCCGCCAGCCGCCGCGACCATATCTACCTGATCGACCCGCTCGGCAACCTGGTGCTGCGCTACCCGAAGGACGCCGATCCGATGAAAATGAAAAAGGACCTGGAACGCCTGCTGCGCTATTCGCGCATCGGCTGACGGCGAACGCATTCATGCAAACCGCGAGCATCCTGCAACTTTGCGCCCTGGGGCTGATCGTCGCCAGCGGGCCGCTCGCCTATGTGTGGGTCAAGAGTGACGCCAACAAATACAGAAAGCTGATCTGGGTGACGATGTTTTTCACCTTCGACCTGATCTTGTTCGGCGCCTTCACCCGGCTCACCGATTCGGGCCTGGGCTGCCCGGACTGGCCGGGCTGCTATGGACACTCCAACCCGATCGCCGCGCACGCGCACATCGCCGCCGCCGAGGCCGCCATGCCCACCGGACCGGTGACGGTGGCCAAGGCGTGGATCGAGATGACCCACCGCTACCTGGCGATGGGCGTGGGCGTGCTGATCATCAGCCTGCTGGTGATCGCCTGGGTGCGCCGCTCCACCTTCAGGCAATCGGTATGGCCGGCGGCTGCGCTGCTGGTACTGGTGTGCGTGCAAGGCGCGTTTGGCGCGTGGACCGTCACCTTGAAGCTGATGCCGGCGATCGTCACCATCCACCTGCTGCTGGCCATCGTGCTGCTTTGCGCGCTGGGCTGGCTGGCGGCCCGGCAGTTCAGCGCGGCCGCTTCAGTTCCTTCCGCCGTGGCGCGGCGCTTTCGTGCTTTTGCCATGCTCTCGCTGGGCTTGTTGTTCGTGCAGATCGCCCTGGGTGGCTGGGTCAGCACCAATTACGCGGTGCTTGCCTGCCCGGACCTGCCGCTGTGCCATGGGCAGGTGATTCCGGACGCTGACTTTGCCAGTGGTTTTACCCTGTGGCGCCCGCTCGGCGTGCTGCCGAATGGCGAGCTGCTGCCGGCCGCCGCGTTGACGGCGATCCACTGGACCCACCGTGTGGGCGCCCTGGTGATCTTTCTGGTGGTGGGCGCGTTCGCCGGCATGCTCAGCCGCGCCTGCAAAGCCGCCGGTGCCGCGGGCAGCTACGAGCACAAGCTGGTGCGCGCGCTCAACTGGGTGCTGCTGCTGCAATTGGCCACTGGCTTGGCCAATGTCGCGCTGGCCTGGCCGCTGGCCATTGCGGTGATGCATAACGGCGGCGCCGCGGCGCTGGCCTTGTTGCTGGCCATGCTGGTGTCGCGCCTGACCTTGCTGGCGCGCCAGCCCGGGCTTGCGTCCGGTGCGCCGGCATCCATCTATGGCGGTCAAACGCCGACCCGAGCGGCGTAAGGCGCACCATGCAACCGACCTCCACTACCGAGCCGCCCGTGCAATTGGGCACCCGCCTGCGCCAGTTCGCCGACCTCACCAAGCCGCGCGTCACCATGCTGGCGGTGTTCTGCGCGGTGATCGGCATGTTCCTGGCAACGCCCGGCATGGTCGATCCGCTGGTGCTGGTGGCCGGCACGGCGGGTATCTGGATCCTTGCGGGCGGCGCCTTTGCGGTCAATTGCCTGATCGAGCAGCGCATCGACGCGCAAATGGCGCGCACCCGCGGCCGGCCGATGGCGCGCGGCGAACTCACCACCCGGCAGGCGCTGGTGTTCGCGGTGATTCTTGCCGCAGTCGGCAGCGCGCTGCTCTACCTGTTCGTCAACCCGCTGACCATGTGGCTGACCATCGCCACCTTTTTCGGCTACGCCTTCATCTACACTGTGCTGCTCAAGCCGACCACACCGCAGAACATCGTGATCGGCGGCCTGTCGGGCGCGATGCCGCCGATGCTCGGCTGGGCTGCCGTCACCGGCGAAGTCGGGCCGGAGTCGATACTGCTGGTACTGATCATTTTTGTCTGGACCCCGCCGCACTTCTGGGCGCTGGCGCTGTACCGGGTCGAGGACTATCGCAAGTCCGGCCTGCCGATGCTGCCGGTGACGCACGGCTCTGAATTCACTCGCCTGCAGATCCTGCTCTACACCTTGCTGTTGCTGGCGGTCACCGTGCTGCCCTTTGTGATCAAGATGAGCGGCTGGCCCTACCTGATCGCGGCGCTGCTGCTGGGCGCGGGCTTTGTCGCCCACGCCTGGCGCCTGTACCGCGACTACAGCGATGCGCGCGCACGCAAGACCTTTGCCTACTCGCTGTGGTATCTCGCGGCGCTGTTTGCCGCCCTGTTGCTGGATCACTACCTGACCCAATTCCTCTTATGAACCGCCGCTCCCTGCTTGCCCTGCTGGTAATCGCCGTCGCGCTGACGGGCTGCGACGGCAAGCCGTCGTTCAAGAACACCGACGTCACCGGCCTGACTTACGCGCAGGACTTCCGCCTGACCGACCACACCGGAAAACCGCGCAGCCTGGCCGATTTCAGGGGCAAGGTGGTGAGTATTTTCTTCGGCTACACCCAATGCCCGGACGTGTGCCCGACCACCATGTCGGAGATGAACGCGGTGCTGCAAAAACTCAGCCCCGCCGACGCGGCCAAGGTGCAGGTGCTGTTCATCACCGTGGACCCGGAGCGCGACACCCAGGCGCTGCTCGCGGAATACGTGCCGGCCTTCAACAAGTCATTCCTCGGCTTGCGCGGCGACCTCGATGCCACCGCCAAGACGGCCAAGGACTTCAAGGTGTTCTACCAGAAGGTGCCGGGCAAGGCGCCGGGCAGCTACACCATGGACCATACCGCCGGCTCGTATGTATACGACCCGCAAGGGCGCGTGCGCCTGTTCGTGCGCCACGGCGCGCCGGGTGAAGATCCTTCGGTATCGATAGGCCGCGTGGCCAGCGACATCAAGCTGCTGCTGGACGGCAACTAGGCCGCAGTTTTATCGCGCGCAGGGCGCGCGACAGACCAGCCTAGCGCGGCTCGAACTCGCGCAGGTGGCGCGTCACCGAGAGCCAGGCGCCCAGCCAGCCCAGCGCGGCGGAAAATCCCAGGATCGCCGCCAGGTCACCCGCCGGCAAAAAGTCCAGACGAAAATTCGAGGCATACAGCCTGGCGAACTCGGCCACGCCCGCGTTCATCAACTGCAAGGCGGCGTAGACGATCAGCGCCGCCGCGCCGCCACCGAGAAAGCCCAGCACCGCGCCGTAATAATAGTAGGGCCGGCGGATGGTGGTGTTGGTCGCGCCCAGCAGTTTCGACACTTCGATCTCCTCGCGCTGGGTGAGGATTTGCAGGCGGATGGTGTTGAAGGTCACCGCCAGCAGCGCGAACGACAGCAGGCCGGCCAGCACCAGCACCGCGATACGCCCGACATTGAGCGCCGCGGCGATGCGCCGCACCCAGGCCGAATCGAGCTGCACATGCTCGACCTTGGGCCAGGTGCGGATGGTGGCGGCAAGTCGCTCCAGCGCGTCGCCGTCGATCTTGCCCAGGCGCACGAAAAATGCGTCGGGCAGGGGATTCTGGTTCAGCGCGGCGATCACATCGCCCAGCGCCGGATTCTTTTTCAGGTCTTCAAGCGCCGCTTCGCGCGGCTTGAAGGCCACCTGGGTGAGCTGGGGTTCGGCGCGCAGGCGCTTTTCAATCGCCGCGACTTCGTCCTTTTTGGCGTCCAGGGTCATGAATACCGACAACTCGGGGTCGCCGGACATGCCGCGCGCCGCCGCCTGCATGTCCACCAGCAGCGCGTACGCGCCGGCCGGCAGGGCCAGGGCGATGCCGATCACCAGCACGTTGAGCAGGGTGGCGAAGGGCGTGCGCGCCAGCTTGGCCACGGTGGCGCCAAATGCCATCGCATGCAAACGCAGCCAGGCCGTCATGCCACCAGCTCCCCGGCCTTCAGTTCGACGCTGCGGGTCTTGACCTTGGCGCTGGCGCGGGTCACCGCACCCTGGTCGTGGGTGGCGATCAGCAGCGTGACGCCGACCTGGTTGAAGGCGGCGAACAGGTCGATGATCTCCGCGGCGTAGTTCGCATCCAGGTTGGCGGTAGGCTCGTCGGCAATCAGGATCGACGGCCGGTTGACGATCGCGCGCGCGATCGCCAGGCGCTGCTGCTCGCCGCCGGAAAGCGCGATCGGGTTGGCCTTCTCGCGCCCCAGCAACCCCACCTTGTCGAGGGCGGCACGGGCGCGCTTGGCGCCGTCGCGCGGATGCAGCCCGGTGACGTTGAGCGGCAGCATCACGTTGTCGAACGCGCTGCGGTCATAGAGCAGCTTCTGGTCCTGGAAAATCTGCCCGATGTTACGGCGCAGGAACGGGACGGCGGCGGCGCGCATCGACGAGACGTTCTGCCCGCCGACGATCACGCTGCCCGAATTGACCCGCTCGATCAGCGGGATCAGCTTGAGCAAGGTGCTCTTGCCCGCGCCCGAATGGCCGGTGAGGAATACCAGTTCGCCGCTGGCCACCGTGAACGAGACGTTTTTCAGCGCCTCGTAGCCGCCGGGGTAGCGTTTGTAGACGGCCGAAAATTCGATCATTGGGCAATCATCGGCCTGGTTGCCCGCTCAGTCCAGCCCCAGCATCGCGAACGCGAAGTCGCGCGCGACGAACGGCCGCAGGTCCTCGATGCCTTCGCCCACGCCGATGAAGTACACCGGCTTGGGCCGCGCCGTGGCGATCGCGCATAGCACGCCGCCTTTGGCGGTGCCGTCGAGCTTGGTCACTACGAGGCCCGTTAGGCCCAACGCATCGTCGAAGGCCTTCACCTGCGCCACCGCGTTCTGCCCGGTATTGGCGTCGATCACCAGCAGCACCTCGTGGGGCGCGGCTGCATCGGCCTTGGCGATCACCCGCTTGACCTTGCGGATCTCTTCCATCAGGTTGAGCTGGGTCGGCAGGCGCCCGGCGGTGTCGGCCATCAGCACGTCGATGCCGCGCGCGCGTGCCGCGCCCACCGCATCGAAAATTACGGCGGCTGCGTCGCCGCTTTCCTGGGTGATCACCGCCACGTTGTTGCGCTCGCCCCAGGTGACCAGCTGCTCGCGCGCGGCGGCGCGAAAGGTGTCGCCGGCCGCCAGCAACACCTTTTTGCCGCGCGACTGGAAGTACATTGCCAGCTTGCCGATGCTGGTGGTCTTGCCCACACCGTTCACGCCGCTGATCATCACCACCAGCGGCTTGGCACGGTCCAGGTCCAGGGGGCGCTCCAGCGGAGCCAGCAATTCGGCAATCAGGGTCGCCAGGGCGCGCTTGAGGGTTTCGCCGTCCTCGATCTTGTCGCGCTTGGCGCGCTCGCGCAGGCGGGTGATCAGGGTTTGTGCCGCCGGCACGCCGCAGTCGGCCGAAATCAGCGCCGATTCGAGGTCTTCGAACAGTGCCTCGTCCACCTTGATGCCGGTGAACAGGGCATTGAGCTGGAAGCGGGTCTTGGACAGCCCGGCCTTGAGGCGCTCCCCCCAGGAGGTTTTGGCGGGAGGATCGACCACCCCGGCGGCAGGTGCTTCACCGGCTTCAGGCAGGGCCGCCGCCGGTGGCTCCGCGACGGGCGGCACCACCGCGTCGGGCAACGCATCCGGAACCGCCCCTTTCGGGGGCTTGGGCTTGAACATCGAAAACATGGGGGCAGGGGCGCCGCGGTCAGCTAGCGCGTACAATTTGACAGCGATTTTACAGGGAAGCACCGGCCGCATCGGCAACCGGACAAACTTCCCGCTCCGTATATGGTCCAAACCGACCGTTCCCCTTCTTTAAAGCCCCGCATGACACGACTCCTGCAAGTTTTAGCCAGCCTGGCCGCCATGCTGTTTGGCGCGGGTGCGCTGGCCGCCGAACCTACCGGCACCTTCGAGACCACCCTGCCCAATGGGCTGAAAATCATCGTCAAGGAAGACCACCGCGCGCCCACCATTGCCCACATGGTCTGGTATCGCGCCGGCAGCATGGACGAGTTCAACGGCACCACCGGCGTTGCCCACCTGCTCGAGCACATGATGTTCAAGGGCACCCGATCGGTCCCGACCGGCGAGTTTTCCAAACGTGTCGCCGCGGCGGGCGGGCGCGAGAACGCCTTCACCAACCGCGACTACACCGCCTATTTCCAGCAGATCCACAAGTCAAAACTGGAACTGGTGATGAAGCTCGAGTCCGACCGCATGAACAACCTCAATCTCACGGACGTGGAATTTGCCAAGGAGATCAAGGTGGTAATGGAGGAGCGCCGCCTGCGCACCGACGACCAGCCGCGCGCCAAGTTGTATGAGGCGCACCAGGCCGCCGCTTATACGGCCAACCCCTACCACCACCCCATCATCGGCTGGATGCGCGACCTGGAGACCATGACCGGCGCCGACGCGCGCAAGTGGTACAGCACCTGGTACGCGCCCAACAACGCGGTGCTGATCGTGATTGGCGACGTCAAGACCGCCGAGGTAGTGGCGCTGGCCAAAAAATACTACGGGGGTTTCAAGCCCAAGGTCCTGCCGGCGCGCAAGGCGCAGGACGAACCCGAGCAGACCGGCATCCGTCGCGTCAATATCAAGGCGCCCGCCGAACTGCCCTTCGTGATGCTCGGCTGGCACGTCCCCAAGCTCACCGACGTGGAAAAGGACAGCGATCCTTATGCGCTCGAAGTGCTGGCCGGCGTACTCGACGGCCACGAAGGCGCGCGCATTACCAAGAACCTGATCCGCGAACAGCAGATCGCCCACGAAGCCGGCGCCGGTTACGACGATACTTCGCGCGGCCCCACCATGTTTTTTCTCGAAGGCACGCCGGCCAACGGCAAGACCGTGGTGGAACTGGAAGCGGCGCTGCGGGCCGAGGTGAAAAAGATCGCCGACAGCGGCGTCTCGGAGGCCGAACTCAAGCGCGTCAAGGCGCAGGTGATCGCGGCCCAGGTCTACAAGCGCGACTCGATCTTTGGCCAGGCGATGGAGATCGCCCAGTACGAAATGGTCGGGCTCTCGCACAAGCAGATCGACCGCGCGCTGGAAAAGCTCAAGAACGTGACGGCCGCCCAGGTGCAGGCGATGGCGCAAAAATATTTCGGCGACGACACCCTGACCGTCGCCACCCTCACGCCCCTGCCGATCAGCGGCAAACCCAAAGAGCCGCCCAAGGGCTTGCGCCACGATTGAACGAAAGGACCCGATGAAAACCTTCCGCATGTTGTTTGCTGCCGTCGCGCTGTTGGCCGGCGCCGCGCACGCCGCCCTGCCGATCCAGACCTGGACTGCCAAGAGCGGCGCCAAGGTGCTGTTTGTCGAGAGCCGCTCGATCCCGATGCTCGATATCAATATCGATTTCGACGCCGGCAGTCGCTACGACCCGGTTGCCAAGAGCGGCCTGGCCAGCATGGTCAACGGCATGGTGGGCCTGGGCGCACAGGGCCTCACCGAAGAGGCGATTGCCAATGGCTTTGCCGATATCGGCGCCCAGCCGAGCGGCCATGCCGACAGCGACCGCGCCGGCGCCGCCGTGCGCACGCTGTCCTCCGCCGCCGAGCGTGAGGCGGCGGTGGCGCTGCTGGCCACCATTTTGCAGACCCCGACCTTTCCCGAGGAGGTTCTGAGCCGCGAAAAGGGCCGCAGCATCGCCGCCTTGAAAGAGGCCGAGACCAAGCCCGAGGCGATCGCCAGCAAGGCCTTCTCGCGCGCCATGTACGGCAAGCATCCCTATGGCGCCAGCCCGACGGTGGAGAGCGTGGGCGCGATCACCCGCGCCGATATCGAGGCCTTTTACCGCGCCAACTACGGCGCCGGGCGCGCGGTGGTCACCATGATCGGCGACATTTCGCGTGCCGAGGCCGAGGCCATTGCCGAGCGCGTCACCGCCAATCTGCCCACCGGCAGCCCGCCGCCGGCTTTGCCGGCCGTCGGCAGCCCGGACAGCAAGATACAGCGCATCGCCCACCCGGCCAGCCAGGCGCACATCCTGGTGGGTGCGCCCACCCTCAAACGCGGCGACCCGGATTATTTTCCGCTGATGGTCGGCAACTACGTGCTGGGCGGCGGTGGTTTCGTCTCGCGCCTGATGGCCGAGGTGCGCGAAAAGCGCGGCCTGGCCTACAGCGTCTACAGTTACTTCATGCCGCTCAAGGACGAAGGTCCGTTCCAGATCGGCCTGCAGACCAAGAAGGAACAATCCGCCGAAGCCTTGAACATCGTGCGCAGCGTGCTTGCCGATTACGTCGCCAAGGGCCCGACCCCGGCCGAACTGAAGGCGGCCAAGGACAACCTGGTCGGCGGCTTCGCGCTGCGTATCGACAACAACCGCAAGCTGCTGGAGAACCTGGCGGTGATCGGTTTCTACAACATGCCGCTCGACTATCTCGATACCTGGACCGCCAATGTGGAGCGCGTCACCGCCGCCCAGATCAAGGCGGACTTCGCCAAGCGCGTCAAGCCCGATGCCCTGGCCTCGGTGGTGGTGGGGCCGGCGCAGTGAGGCTGCATTGAGGCCGCGATAGTGCCTGCACCCAACCAGGTCCGCATCGGCGGCGGCACGTGGCGCAGCCGCGTGATCGCGTTTCCCGACGTGCCCGGCTTGCGGCCCACTGCCGACCGCATCCGCGGCACCCTGTTCAACTGGCTGGGCCAGGACCTCACCGGCAGCACCTGCCTGGACCTGTTCGCGGGCAGCGGCGTGCTCGGCTTCGAGGCCCTGTCGCGCAATGCCAAACACGTGGTGATGATAGAGCGCGACGCGCGCGCCCGCGCCGCCTTGAACAAATCCGCGCATGCACTGGATGCAGGAGACCGGCTCGATATTTTGGGCGGCGATGCGTTACAATTTTTGCTGCAACGCAACGAGCGTACCGAGAATTCCAACAATCAGCGCTTCGACGTGATTTTTTGCGATCCGCCCTTCCAGCAGGGCTGGTTTCCCAAGCTGTGGGAGCCGCTTGCCGGCGTGCTGGCCGAAGGCGGCCTGCTGTACGCGGAAAGCGAGAGCGCACTGGCGCCGCCGCCGCCCTGGCATGTAGCCAAGAGCGGCAAGGCCGGCGCGGTGCATTATCACCTGCTGACTCACTTGCTCAGATTGGAAGAATAGAACCATGGTCAAGGCAATCTACCCCGGCACTTTCGATCCCTTAACCAAGGGCCACGAAGACCTGTTTCGCCGCGCCTCGCTGCTGTATGAAGAAGTCATCATCGGCGTGGCCGACAGCCGCACCAAGCGGCCCCTGTTCACCCTGGACGAGCGCCTGCAGATCGCCCGCGAAGCGCTGGCGCCGTATTCGAACGTGCGCGTCGAAGCCTTTCGCGGCCTGCTGGTGCATTTCGTCAAGGAACACGGCGCCAAGGTGATCCTGCGCGGCCTGCGCGCGGTCTCCGACTTCGAATACGAATTCCAGCTCGCCGGCATGAACCGCCAGCTGATGCCCGAAGTCGAAACCGTGTTCATGACCCCGTCGGAGAACTACCAGTTCGTTTCCGCCACCCTGGTGCGCGAAATCGCCACCCTGGGCGGCGACGTCAGCAAGTTCGTCTCGCCGTCGGTGAAGCGCTGGCTGGACGAAAAGCTTGCCAAGGTGCCGCGGGAGTGAAATCGCTTTTTTTGATGCGCTCACGGACTGGCATTGGAGCTACGAGATGGCTTTGATGATTACAGACACGTGCGGCGGGGTTTCGCGAAGCACTGCTTCGCGCCGCCGCGCGCCTGCCGGCGCTTGGGGTATTCATCGGCGAGCACGGGAGGACTGACATGTCCCTCATGATCACCGATGAATGTATCAACTGCGATGTCTGCGAGCCCGAGTGCCCGAACCAGGCCATCTACATGGGCGCGGAGATCTACGAGATCGATCCGCACAAGTGCACCGAGTGCGTCGGCCACTATGACGAGCCGCAATGCCAGCAGGTGTGCCCGGTCGATTGCATTCCGCTCAACCCGGCGTTCGCCGAAACCCACGCGGGCCTGTTCGAGAAGTATTTGCGCCTGACCGGCAAGACCGCATAAGAACGGACGCGATTGCGTCCGTTTTTTTTCAGCAGGCCGGCCCGTGCGCCGCCGGCTACAGGCTCAGGTCGAAGCCGGTGGCGCCGTCCACCGCGGTCATCATTTCCTGCGCCAGCATGGTGTCGATTTCCTCGCGCAAGTGGTCCAGTGCGATGACCTGCGCGGTCATCGATTTTTCGGTATCGCGCAGTTCGCCCACCCGGTCCTCCAGGGTATCGGTGGCCTCGTGGATGCGCTTGATCGAATCCAGGCGGCGGCGCAACTGCTGCTGGCGCTCCTTGATCTGCATCTCCAGCGGGTTCATCACCGACTTGAGCCAGGCCTCGGCGTCGCGGTTGGCGACCTCGAAGGCGGTCTGGATGCGCGATGCGACCACGCCGAAAAAACGCGTCGCGATGCCGCGCTTGTACTCGGTGATCATGCTCATGGCGCCGAAGCGCTTGTTGAAGCTGTCCTCGACGCGGTCGATTTCCTTGAGGTAGCGCAGCATCGAGAACTGCGCCGGCGCGGCCAGACGCAGGCCGAACTCGCCGCCGAATTTCTTGTACATCGCCTGCATCATCACGGCGATCTCGGCAACCACCGTGTTGGCGCGCTCGAACAGTTCGCGGTTGTGCTTGAAAAACCCGCGCATCGCATCCATCACGCCGGCGGAGAACACCGCGCCGTCGATGGCGGCATGCGAGAGTTTCACTTGGTCGCGATAGGCGTCCATGCCCAGGTGCGAGAACAGCGTGTTGGTATTGCGCGCCAGTACGCTGCGGGTGGCGGCGAACTGCAGCAGGCTTTTCTCGAAGGTTTCCTTTTCCAGGCGCACGCGCGTGAGCATGTGCTGCATCACGTCCTCGTTCTTGCCGTGCAGGTCGTCGAGTTCGCGCAGCTGGTCCTTGACGTTGTTGACCCGCGAGGCGAGCAGCGCCTGGTTCGCCTGAATCACGTCGCGCATTTCGCTGGAAACAAAATCGCGAACGATGTCCTGCTTGGCCGGGATCAACTCCTGCGACAGGGCGGTCTCGAGCGCCGGCAGGCGGCTCTTGGCGAGCAGCTTGGCGTCGTTGTGCACCTTGGCGACCAGGCCCTTTTGCGCCGAGATCGGGAACACATTCTTCGAGTCCAGACCCAGGGTGGTGGCGACGATGCCCACCTGCTTGTCGATTTCAGCGTCGATCTCCACCTGGGTCTTCAGTTCATCCCAAAGGCCGTCGATCTTGTTGAGCACCACCATGCGCGCCCGGCTGTTGGCCTCGGTGGCGCCGATATGCTCGCGCCATACGGCGATGTCCGACTTGGTCACGCCGGTGTCGGCGGCCAGCACGAACAGCACGGCGTGCGCGCTGGGGATCAGGTTGAGCGTCAGCTCCGGTTCCGAGCCGATGGCGTTCAGACCCGGGGTGTCGAGGATCACCAGGCCCTGGGCCAGCAGCGGATGCGGGAAGTTGATCACCGCATGGCGCCAGGCGGGAATTTCCACCATGCCGTCGGTGCCGATGCTGTTTTGCTGGTCCGGGTCCTTGTCATCGAACAGGTTGAACTGCTGCGCCACCTGGATCGAGACGCGCTTGACCTGGCTGACATGCTTGAAGGCCGCCAGCATGGCGTCGCCCGAACTGGTGTCGAGCGGGTAGCTGACCCATTCCTCGGGATACTGCTTGTATTCGGAAACGCTGGAGCTCTTGGCGCGGGTCTCGATCGGCAGCAGGCGCAGCGCCGGGGTCTCGCCCTCGGTGTACATCAGCTCGGTCGGGCACATGGTGGTGCGGCCGGCGGAAGAGGGCAGGATGCGGCGGCCGTAATCGGCAAAGAAGATCGAGTTGATCAGTTCGGACTTGCCGCGCGAGAACTCGGCGACAAAGGCAATCGACAGCTTGTCTTCCGAGAGACGTTCGAGCACGCGCGCCAGGCGCGAGGCCGCGGCCGGATCGGCCAGCCCGGCTTCGGTGATCCAGTCGCGAAAGCGCGTCACCGTCTGGCCGACGGCAAAGCGCCACGAGCTATACAACTGGAATCGTTCGACCAGGTTGACGCTATTCACCGCGCACCGTGCTCCCCGTAACTAGATGACATCAACCAACGAAGTCAAAGACGCAACCACACCGCGACTGCGGTCTCGCAGCGAGACCCGCGTGCGCGGCTGGCCAAAATAATTTGTTTGCCCGCGCCCATCAACGACCTGCGCGGCCCCTTACCCAATCTGTACCCCGTGCCCCTGCACGCATTATCGCATGCCGGCGTATGCACGGCGGACCACACGGCTAAGCTTCACTTAGCAGGGGTGCCGAGCCTTAACAGGCTGGTGCAAGATTTTGATTATATTAATAAAAGCATCGCGGGGCCAGCGCTGCCGAGCCGGTTTCGGCGGGTTTTCGTTGTATTTAGGTAACTGGGCGGTCCAAGCCGGGCTTGATCAGATTGGTTTCGCCGTGTCATTGAAGGTGTGCATGTCTCGCGGTTCCGCTGGTCGGCGCCATGCGTCCGGCAGTCCGATTGAGCTCTGAATTACGCTAGCGCCGGCCCCTTTTTTTCGCGCGCGGCCTATGCTTATCTCGTAGTTCCTTTGGTCTATTGCCGCTGCCGCGGGATGGACCGTATGCTTGTTTGACGGGTGTAGAGGGCGCCTGCAGCCACGCCTTTCGGTGCATTGCACCGGCGGGGGTTGTTCTTCCGGCGCCCGCTTGATGATGCAATAAAAGCGCCGCGCGACAATGCGCGCAGGGGCTTTCAGGGAGGCTGGGTCATGCAGGGCAATACGATTGCGCGGCCGGTGGTCCGGCGCCGGAGCGACCGCTATGACGTGGTAGTGGTCGGCTCGGGTTATGGCGGCGCGATTGCCGCCTCGCGAATGGCGCGCGCGCGCCGTGCCGACGGTACCCAGCCCACCGTGGCCCTGCTCGAACGCGGCCGTGAATGGCCGACCGGCAGCTTTCCGGACACCGCCCTCGAAGTGGTGCCGGAAATGCAGGTGACCTTCAAGGACCACCGCGAGGGGTCCGAGACCGGGCTCTATGACCTGCATGTCAACGATGATCTGCATGTGTTCGTCGCCTGCGGCCTGGGCGGCGGGTCGCTGATCAACGCTGGCGCGGCCGTCATCCCCGACCCGCGGGTGTTTGCCGATCCGGGCTGGCCGGACGAAATCCGCGAAGAGGCCGCGCGCATCGCCGACTTGATGAATTCGGCCGCGCCGGTCGCGGCGGTGCAGAACCGTCCGCTCGACGACGACTACCTGGCCGACGGCTTCGCCCGCGCCGCGCAGATGCTGCGCCCGGCCCCTTATCCATCCGATTGGCCGACGCCGGCCAAGCTCAAGGCGCTCGAGGCGATGGCCGCTTCCACCGGCTCTACGGTGACCCGCGTGCCGATCAACGTGCATTTCGGCGCCAGTGGCCCCAACCATGTCGGTGTCGAGCAGACCTCCTGTCCGGGCTGCGGCGACTGCATGACCGGCTGCAATCACGGCGCCAAGAACACGCTGATGGCCAACTACCTGCCGGACGCAAGGAATCACGGCGCCGAAATCTACACCCAGGCGATCGTCACCCACGTCTCGCGCGATCCGTCCGGCACCCATTGGCTGGTGCACTACCGGATGGCCGGCAGCGGCGAATCTTCCTTCGATGCGCCGCCCAACTTCGTGCGCGCCGATATCGTGGTGCTGGCGGCCGGCGCGCTCGGTTCGACCGAGATCCTGCTGCGCTCGCGCCGCGAAGGCCTGCCGGTCTCTTCGCAGATCGGCCAGCACTTCACCGGCAACGGCGACGTGGTGGGCTTTGCCTACGGCATGGCCGACCGGGTCAACGGCGTGGGCACCGGCAAAGGCCTGCCGCCCAAGGAAGACCCCGTGGGCCCGTGCATCACCGGCTGCATCGACCTGCGCGACCATGCCAAGCCTCTCGATGAAGGCATGATCATCGAGGAAGGTTCGCTGGCCGGCGCGATGGCGCCGCTGCTGCCGGCCGCGTTCGGTTTTTCCGAAACCCTGTGGGGCGAGAGCGGCCAGCAGCGCATCTCCGGCTGGCTGCGCGAGTCCTGGTACAAGTTCACCGGCATGGCCGGCGGCGCCTACCGGGGCAAGATGGCGCACACCCAGACCCTCCTGGTGATGAGCCACGACGGCGCCGCGGGCCAGGTGGTGCTCAAGGGCGACCATACGCGGGTGGTCTGGCCGGGAGCCGGCAGCCTGCCGGAAAACCTCAAGGTGCACGACCAGCTCAAACAGATGACCCTGGCGCGCTCCGGCACCTATGTGCGCAACCCGATCTGGAGCCAGGCCCTGGGCCACCAGCTCATTACCGTGCATCCGCTGGGGGGCTGCCCGATGGGCGCCGTCGGCGCCACTGGGGTGGTCAACCACAAGAACCTGGTATTCCAGGGCGAAGGACCCGAGGTGCACGAGGGCCTGTACGTGATGGATGGCTCGGTGGTGCGGCGTTCGGTCGGTGTCAATCCGCTGATGACCATTTCGGCGATTGCCGAGCGCAGTTGCGCGTGGATGGCGCGTGACCGCGGCTGGACCATCGACTACGGCTTCGGCCTGGCGCCGGCCAAGCCGGTGGCGCTCAAGCCCGCGATCGGCCTGCGCTACACCGAAACCATGCGCGGCGTGCTGGCGCCCGGCGCCGGGCTCGATTTCGAGGCCGCCGCGGCCGCCGGCGAGGCCGGCGGGCTGGAGTGCCACGTCACCTTTACCATCGAGGCCGGCGACCTGGACGCGCTGGTGGAGGACGCGACCCATTTCGCGGGTATCTCGGGCATCCTCTCGGCCAAGGCGCTGTCGAACCAGCCGCTGGCGGTCTCGGACGGCCGCTTCCATGTCTTTGTGCTCGACCCCGACGATCCGGCCTCGCGGCTGGCGCGCTACCGGATGCGGGTGACCGACGTGAACGGCCGCGCCTACTGGCTGGAGGCCTACAAGCGCATGCGCGACGATCCCGGGCCGGATTTGTGGACCGACATCACCACCCTGTTCGTCACTGTCTACGACGGCGCCAACGAACGCGCGCCGGTGTTCGGGCGCGGCATCCTGACCGTCCACCCCGACGACCTGCTCACCCAGATCATGAGCATGCGCATCGAGGCGGACGATATGTCCTGGCCGGAGCGCATCCGCGGGCTGAAAAGCCTGGCGCGGCTGGCCCGCTTCATGGGCGGGGAAATGTGGACCACCTATGGGCGCGGCGGGCGCCAGGCAAGCTGAGCCCGACCACGGCGCGGCTTGCACCGCAAGCGCAACTTGTCACTTCCGGGCGCAGTTTGCCACTTCGCAACGCCTCCGGCACCCCGCCGGTCAGCGGGCAACCGCCGGCTCCCCGTTGATTCGACTCAAAAATCCTGCTTCGGGGTGACAACGGCATATTTGCTGCTTTATCTCCATCTATTCGAAGTCGGTGTTGTTTTTTGGTCTAAAAAGTGACAATTTCCGTCAAATGTGTCAGGCCCACCCTGGTCTTCGCCTCATATGCCAGCCCTTCATGCAAGTCTTCCCCTGACGCAATCCGCAATGCCCTCAGTTGATCAAATCAAGACCCGCCTCGAAGCCCTGCTTTCGAAAATCGGCGCCGACAGCCTGGTGCGCGAGCGCAAGCAGGTGGCCCGCGCCGGCTCGCAGACCGAATTGCGCCTGCTGGGCACCGGCTTGCGCGACCTGCTGGGCAAGCGGTTCGGCGAGCGCTGGAGCAATGAGCTGGACGCGGTGTTCGGCAAGACCACCTTGCAGGTTGATCCTCCCACCGTGCCGGCGCCCATCGACGCCAACTCGCGGCCTTCACTGGGCGGTGATTCCCAGCCCCTGCCGGGTGAACTGCCGGTTCAGGAACACCAGCCGCATATCCGCTTCGGCACCGCCGAGACCTACTCCGCGATCCGCCAGCAGGCCCCCGGCGAGCGCATCGAATCCCTGCGCGGCTATCTGACGCACGCCGCGCACGAGCTGCTCGGCGACAAGAGCACGCCGATGGAACAAAAAATCGCCGCCGCCCGCAACCTGGTTGAACTGCGCGGCGTGGCCCGCGCGATGGCCGAAATTGCCCGGCTCTCGCACAGCGAAATCACCGTCGAGCGTTTCACCCACAAGGTCGGCGCGCTGTTCGCCGCCGTCGAAGCCGACGTACCGCCGACTCACTGAGCACGCGCCGAGCGCGCGCTGGGCACGTGCCGAACGCGCACCTAGCACGTCCATCGCGTGTCGGTTGTATAAGCATCCGCGCGTAGGCCGGCGCGCGCCATCCGTCTAAAATCTCCCCGAACGCCGCCTGCTCCACGGGCGCGCACCACAACATTCGAGGAGACTTCATGCGCATGCGCATTTTCGGGCTGGCCGCTGCTGGTTTGACGGCCACTGCCCTGTCGCTTGCCGCGCCGCTGGCGGGCGCGCAAACCTACCCCGCCAAGCCGATCCGCCTGATCGTCCCCTTCGGCCCCGGCAGTACCGTGGACATCATGGCCCGCGCGCTCGCCGGCCCGTTGTTCGAGCAGTTGGGCCAGAGCATCGTGGTCGAGAACAAGCCGGGCGCCGGCGGCACCGTCGGTGTGGATGTGATCGCCAAGGCGCCCAAGGACGGCTACACCGTGGGCATCGGCACCACCGGGCCGCTGACCATCAACCCGGCCCTGCAAAACCGCATGCCCTTCGATACCATTGCCGACCTGGCGCCGGTCTCGCTGGTCGCCACCGGCCCGAATGCCGTGCTGGTGCACCCTTCGGTGCCGGCGCAGAATGTCAGGGAACTGATCGCCTATGCGCGCAGCAAGCCGGGCGCGCTCAACTTTGCTTCTTCCGGCGTGGGCAGCACCAACCACCTGGCCGGCGAATTGTTCAACTCGGTGGCCGGCGTGCAGATGGTGCACGTGCCCTACAAGGGCAATTCCGAGGCGCTGGCCGACTTGCTGGCGGGCCGCGTGCAGGTGCTGTTCTCCGGCCTGCCGCCGGTGATGGCGCAGGTGCAGTCCGGCAAGGCACGGGTGCTGGCGATCGCCGGCCCGGCGCGCGCCGGCGCGCTGCCCAATGTGCCGACCGTAGCTGAGGCAGGATTGCCCGGCGCCGAGGTGCTGGTGTGGTACGGATTGCTGGCGCCCGCGGGCACACCGAAAGACATCATCAGCCGCCTGAACACAGAGATGGTGCGCGCGCTGGCGCGCCCGGAAATCCGCGCGCGCCTCATCGAGGCCGGGTCCGACCCCGCCTCCAGCACGCCGGAAGAGTTC
>Ga0075366_10000527_pt1 | contig 17745 bp, 19 predicted proteins | sample EndMethybrTD3031_FD_72351 | JGI IMG/M metagenome (GOLD analysis project Ga0075366, IMG submission 72351) | Populus endosphere microbial communities from Tennessee, USA - Endosphere MetaG P. TD hybrid TD303-1 | ecosystem: Host-associated > Plants > Roots > Endosphere | place: USA: Tennessee...
AAACTGATTCGCAGCACCCGGCATTGCACCGAGATCGGCCACACGCTTCGGTGGCGTTGGACAAAGGCGTACTTCACCGCTGCACTTTCGCGAAGTACGCCGTGGCTTTTTCCAGGATATCGCGCTCCATCTTCACGCGCGCCAGCTCGGCACGCAGCCGACTGATCTCCATCTGTTCGGCGCTCAGCGCCTTGCTGTCAGCGCCGGTGAGCTTGCCCTGACGCTGGGCCTTGACCCAGTTGAACAAGGTCTGCTCGACCACGCCCAAGGTGCGCGCCGCCGCCGCGATGCTCTGGCCGCCCTCGACCAGCCGCACCGCCTCCTGCTTGAATTCGAGCGTGTAGCGCGCTCTTGCCGTCTTCGTCATTTCGACTCTCCTTGCTTGTATTGAAACACTCAGCAAGGGATACGTTTTTCGGGGGCAAGGTCATCGTGCTCATCGCAAAGGAGGACACTGCGTGGATGCCGGGCGCTGGCCGGCCGCCGTGGGAGTTGCCCGAAGACGCCGGCGTGAATGCCTTTATCTAGTAGCAGCATCAACCATGGCGACCAAAGCAATGTTGAACCGACTCCGTGACGTAGAGAAGTGGTTTGGTGTCAGTGCTGACCCCGAGCCGACCTTGTTCATTAGCATCAGCGACTCGGGCGTGCCAGATCCCGACGATCCAGATCCGGGCGCGTTGACCGAGTACAGCGACGACACGACGATCGGCGTGAAGCCCTCGACCGAGGGCCCCGCGGTCCTGCGCTTGCCGGGTGAGAGCATCAAGGCGATGCAAGCCCGCGCGGCCGCGCTCATGCCCCAGTGCCGCCTCTTCTTCACGATGTATGCAGACGACAAACGGACCGGTGGCGGCTACGGTGCGGCAGCGCTGCGCACCATCCAGACCGTAATTGGGCCGGATTGGTAGGCCACGCTGTAGTGGCCGACGATGTAATCATCCACTGGATTGTGCTTGTTGTAGTTGAACTTCTCGACCATTTCATAGTTGGTGATGGCGCACAGCGGGCGGTGGGATTCGAGGTCGGCTGCGGCATCCAAAAATTGGGAACTGGTGTTCAGGTCGGTGAATAACATTGAATAACGTGTCGCATTCAGTTTTCCCGTCGCGTAGTACATGCCAGGCCCAAACGGGCCCACCCAAATGTAACGTGACCCCACGCAATGATCCTTCACGTATTGCAGCACCGGGTGCTGCGTTTGGCTGAGCGATGCCGGATAGCTAGCAGCGACGCCCATGATCGTCTGCGCAGGCAGCACCAGCAGACCAGCACAAATCCATACCAGGAAATACTTGGGAACACGAGTTGAGCCTGACACAGTGGTCAGTAGAAGCGGAGAAATCGCCAGCAAGGGAAATAAAATCGCCGTGATGTGGCTGGGGTCGGCTCTTTGCAGCGCCGTGAGGGTCAAAAAGACCATTTGGAGCGACATTAGGAACCAAACGGCCCGACTCGATCTTCTACGCAAAAGCCAGGCTGCCATGGCCGGGAATGTTGCCACAATCAGGATCAGAAGAAACGAGTCGACGCGGTTCACTTCCCGGTAGTGACTTGCGGGAAAAATGATCAGATTTTCGATTAAAAGGGATGCCGGCCAGAATACGAATATGAGCGAAACGGGTGCGAGCCACCCAGCTAGGAATGCCGTGGCAGTCTTCAACCAGGCTCTGTCTCGGTCGCGAGCATAAAAGACAATCAGTGTAGCTAGCGCCGTCATTGCTAAGAGCGCACCGCGGTGCTGCAAAAACAGCGTGGCCATGCCGCAAATTAGACCGCCGATGCTGCAGTCGATCCACGATCGGCGCAGGATGCTGCGCGTCACGAAAAAGCCGCTCCAAACCACAAACGCGATGTTGAACGTGTTGTGATTGATCGGCGTCCAAAAGACCGATAGTAAACAGAGCAGGACCGGCCCAAAGAACAGCGCAAAGGGCCGGGTGGCCCCGTGCTCTGCCATTAGCAGAAGCTGGCTGGTGCGGTAGACGCCCACGGCAGCACCGCCCATCGCAGCTAAACCAAGTGATTTGGCGACTAAGTACTCGGCGCCGAATAATTTCCAGGCGGCGAACACGAGGTAAAAACTACCGGGTGCCACGAACTCGAAGAAATCGGTGTACAGCGTGAGGCCATTAAGCAGAGCCCAAGCGCCATTAAGAATCACCCCCTCATCGCTGTCAAATCGATTTTCTGGGTGCAGCGTGATCAGCAGAAAGGAGCACACGAGAAAAAGCAACCAGGTCGCGACTCGTCCGCGAACTGCTGTCTCTTGCACTGTCGCCGCGGTGCTCATGGAGGAATTACGCCTACCGCGCCGGCGAAGGTTCCGGCCGTCAGAACAAAGGCAATGCGCACGAAAACCATCTGTGCTCCAGAAGGGAAGGGGTGAGATGCCCCGACGCTAACTTGGGGAGGCGCCAAGCACACGGGACATTTGTCACCTTCATCCCACCTCATCTGCACCAAAAGCTGCTGCTTGGCGCCGGCGCAGGTCACTTTTCGAGGTGGGGGAAGAGCATGGGGAAGCCGATCGATTGAGCGGCTATGAAATCCAGCATTCATGCGCCTTACAGACCGACATGCGGCCGTCACCCTGGGCCCCTCTCGAGCGGTCGCCGACAGTCAGAAAGCCCCGTAAACCCGCGTCACACACTGAGGTTCTCGGAGTTTTTTCTTGCCCCGGCGGTCTCACCAGTCGTCTTGGTACCTCGATTTCCTGTTGGCCTGGAACAGGCGCCTCATCAGCCGGTCGCGTCGTTGCCGACTGAAATTCCGCGCCGCAGCAGCCACCACTTCCACTTTGGAATGGCATGCAACGGCTGCGCGAGACCGCTCGTATCCGCGATGGGCCGGCCGTGGACGATCTCGTGCGTGACGGTACCGGAGGTCTCCGCCGTGGGCCGGCAGCTCCAATTGCGACCGTCCTGGACCTGGCAGTCCGTGAACTTGCCGGAGGGCTCCGCCGCGCCGACTCTCCAGAAGAGAACTTCGCCCCGCGCCTTCAGCACCCGGTACCTGAACCGGTCGGCTGTGGCGAGTCGCCCATTGCAGTGCTGGCCCTGCCAGCCTCCTTGCCGACACTCGACGGTGTAGATCGTCCGCTCCCCTTGCAGCGTGACCGTGTCGCTCGCCCACGCCATGGCCGCGAGTACGGCCAGGGTTGCAATCACGAAGAGCCATATGCGCATGACCCAATTATTGGGCATGGCAGTCCGCGAGGCCCCGCGGATTGCCGCGGCTGCTTCTGCATCGGTTCCTCAGCGCCCTTGCCGGCCCGATCCTTTTCCTGCCCGGGTCGATCGGGAGTAATCTTCGATGTCCAAGGAGAACCGCCATGTTCAAACGCATTCTTGTGGCCACCGATGGAACCGCGCTATCCGAACAAGCCGTGGCTAAGGCGATCGACCTGAGCTTGCTCGCCGGGGCCGAGTTGTTGGCCATCACTGTGGCGCACCTTGAACCGAGCAGCCACTTTGATGGCGCTACCGTGCGAAACCAGCGGGAGAGCGAAGAGGCGCGCCATCGGGCTGTAGCTGCCGCGCAGAAGTTGGTCGACGCGGTCAAAGGCGCCGCGCAAGCCAAGGGGGTTCGCAATGCTGAGGCTGTCGTCACGAGGTCGAACCTGGTGGCCGAATCCATCATCGAGGTCGCCAAGACCCGCGACTGCGACCTGATCGTGATGGCTTCCCATGGGCGCCGAGGCCTCACGCGGTTGTTGATGGGCAGCGAGACGTTGCACGTCCTGACCCACTCGCACACGCCCGTCCTGGTGTTGCGCTGAAGGCAGAGGTCTGAACAGACATCGATTCCGTGGTGCGCAACCCTTTGGAGATCCTCGAGAGCGCCCAGCGAATAACCCCTTCTGTCAGCCCACAAGCACAACGGCTCAGCCGTCGGCGTTCCCGCTCGGGTTGCCAAGAGATCAGAGCAATGGCCGCAGCGATTGCGCGGTGGCACTCAGCGCCGGCACCAGCTTCGCGATGACCTGCTCGCGCGACCAGGCATGCATCTGCAGCGTCATGCTGATCGCAGCCACCGCCGCACCCCGCCGGTCGCGCACTGCCAACGCCACGCCGAGCAAGGCGGGATCGAGGTGCTCTTCGATGATCCAGTAGCCCAGTTCGCGCGCCGCCCGGACGTGCTGCAGGAAGACCGTCGGATCGGTCACGGTCTTCGAGGTGAAAGCCGTGAACACATGCTCGCCGACCCAGCGCTGCACCTTTTGGTCGTCCAGGGTCGCAAGCAGCGCAACCCCCGGGGTCACCACGTGCGCGGCAACGCGCAGGCCGGGATAGAAGCCGACCGAGACCAGCCGGGGGCTGTTGCTGCGCGAGATGTAGACAACGTCGTGGCCTTCCAGCACGCTGACATTGACGGTTTCGCTGGTCAGCGCCGAGAGGTGCTCGATGGCCGGCTGGACGAGCCGCGGCAGGCGGGCTGCGTCCAGAAAACTTTCACCGAGCCGCAATACGCGTGGGGTCAGCCAGAACAGCTTGCCGTCGGTGTTGGCATAGCCATGATGGCAAAGCGTCAGCAAATGGCGCCGCGCCGCGGTGCGCGAGAGCGCGGTTCGGGCTGCCACCTCGGAGGCGCTCATGCGCGGATGGGTCGCATCGAAGGCCTCGATCACCGAGAGGCCGCGAGCCAGGCCTTCGATATGGTCTTCCGGGTCGATCGCGAATTCATCGAGGGAACTGCTCGGCAATGGGGCATTCGCGGACATTCGTAGAAACCATCTAAACGAACGTTGATCGGACAGGTTTGACCGTCAGGCGGCCAGCGCGCAGGCTTGGCTATTGTGCAGCAAGAGCGCGCTCGCTACGCTTGCCTTCGACTCTCCCCAGGACCCGGGCCCCGACCAGGAAATCGATATGCATCGCTCCATTGCCACGGTCTCGCTGAGCGGCACGCTGCGCCAGAAACTCGAAGCGATCGCGGCGGCACGCTTCGATGGCATCGAGCTGTTCGAGCCCGATTTCATCCAGTTTTCCGGCAGTGCCGCCGATTTGCGCACGATGGTGTCCGACCTCGGGCTCAGCCTCGATCTGTTCCAGCCGTTCCGCGACTTCGAGGGCATGCCGGAAGCCCAGTTCCGGCGCAGTCTGGATCGTGCCGAGCGCAAGTTCGATCTGATGGAGGCGCTCGGCGCGCCGATGGTGCTGGTGTGCTCGAACACCTCGCCCCTGTCGCTCGGCGAGGTGGATCGTGCTGCCGACCAACTGCGCGAGCTCGCGGAGCGCGCAGCGCGGCGCAACCTGCGCATCGGGTACGAGGCCCTGGCCTGGGGCCGCCATGTCAAGCTGTTCCGCCAGGCCTGGGAGCGGGTGCAGCGGGCCGATCATCCGCATCTCGGGCTGATTCTCGACAGCTTCCACACGCTGTCGCTCAACGATGATCCCGCCGGCATCGCGGACGTCCCGGGCGACAGGATCTTCTTCCTCCAGATGGCCGATGCGCCGCGGCTGGCGATGGACGTGCTGCAGTGGGCCCGGCACTTCCGCAACTTCCCCGGCCAGGGCCAGTTCGACATGGTGGCCTTCCTCGAAATCGTGCTGCGCGCCGGCTACAACGGCCCGCTTTCGTTGGAAATCTTCAACGACGTCTTTCGCGAGACGCCCAACAGGCGAACCGCGACCGACGCAATGCGCTCGCTGCTGTTTCTGGAAAGCGAGGTCAGGGCGCGTCTGCAGTCGGCGCAGGCGCAAACCGACGGCGCGGCCCGCGGCGCCGCATCGCGCACCGAGTTGTTCGATCCGCCGGCCGTGCCTCGGTTGAGGGGGTTCTTCTTCCTGGAATTCGCCGTCGACGAAGCCGCTGCTGCCCGGCTCGGCGACCTTCTCGAGCGGATGGGGTTCCGGCGTGCCGGCCGGCATCGCAGCAAGCAGGCCACCCTGTATGCCCAGGGGGGCATCCGGCTCGTCGTCAATGCACAGCCGGGTTCGACCGCGCGCACCCGCTTCGAACAACAGGGCCCGTCGGTCTACGCGCTGGGACTCGGGACAGCCGACCCGGCGCAGGCGGCCAGCCGGGCCGCGGCCTTGCTCTCTGCGCGCTTCAGCAATGCCGTCGGCCCGCAGGAGATGAACCTGCCGGCCATCCTGGCACCCGGCGGGACCGTGATCCATTTCGTGCCGAGCGAGGGCAGCGCGGGTTTCGACGAGATCGACTTCGTTCCCGAGGCCGACGGTGGCGCGGGCGACGGCGACGACGCATCGATCCTGCGAAGCGTGGACCACGTGGCGCTCGGGCTGCCGCAGGACCAGCTCGACAGCTGGGTGCTGTTTTGCCGTGCCGTGCTCGGGCTGTCACCTGGGGACAGCCTCGAACTGGCCGACCCCTTCGGCCTGATCCGCAGTACCGGGCTTGCGAATGCGGAGCGCACGGTGCGCTTCGTTCTCAACGTCTCCCTGAGCCAGCGCACGCGCACGGCGCGCACCGTGACGGCGAGCGGCGGCGGCAGCGTCCATCACATCGCATTCGGTTGCACGGACATCTTTGCAACCGTCGAGCGGCTGAGCCGGCTCGGCACGCCCTTTGTGCCGATCTCGCCCAACTACTACGACGATCTCGCGACCCGCTTCGACATCGAGCCGCTGGTCATCGAGCGCATGCGCACGCTCGGCATCCTGTTCGACCGCAGCGCCGAAGGCGATTACTTTCATATCTACACAGAGAGCTTCGGCGACCGGTTCTTCTTCGAGGTCGTTCAGCGCACCGCTGCGTATGACGCCTACGGCGCGCTGAATGCGCCGGCGCGCATGGCTTCGCAAGCTCAGAAGTCCATGTCGAGTTGACCGCGTTCTGCGACCGCATCAGGGATCACCCTTGAATAGTTCGATGACCGGACGACTTGTCCGCAAGGCGAGCGGGCAGGGTATCACCCCGTCTTGCGGCGCACCCGGATCGGTACTAACGTCAGTCACGAGGGCTGTTGAGGCGGGTGTGGCAGCCCGGAAAACATGAGCCAGTCGCAATTGGAGACATCGAATGACGAATCCAACAGACCACGAGCCCCATGCCCGGCACCAGACCAAGAAGGCGACCGCCAGCGGCTGGATCGGCTCCGCGCTCGAGTACTACGACTTCTTCATTTACGCCACGGCGGCGTCGTTGATCTTTCCGCAGATCTTCTTTCCCAAGACCGACCCTAAGGTCGCGATCATCGCGTCGCTGGCGACATACGGCGTGGGTTATGTGGCCCGGCCCATCGGTGCCTTCTTTCTCGGCCACTGGGGCGACACCCACGGCCGCAAGATGGTGCTGATCGTCTGCATGTTCCTGATGGGGTTCTCGACCGTGGCGGTCGGGCTGCTTCCGACCTATGACCAGGTCGGCCTGCTTGCGCCGGCGCTGCTGGTGATCCTGCGATTGGTCCAGGGGTTCGCCGTGGCCGGCGAAATTTCGGGTGCCAGCTCGATGATTCTCGAACACGCACCCTTCGGCCGGCGCGGCTACTACTCCAGCTTCACCCTGCAGGGCGTGCAGGCGGGCCAGATCATGGCCGCCGCGGTGTTCCTGCCGCTGGCCCACTACATGAACAAGGACGATTTCAACAGCTGGGGCTGGCGCATTCCCTTCCTGCTGAGCTTCATCGTGATCATCGCGGGCTACATCATTCGCCGCGAGGTCGACGAGACGCCGGCCTTCACCGAAGAGGGCGAGCACGGCGAACTCCCCAAGGCGCCGATCGTCCAGGCGATCACCGAAAGCTGGCGCGACATGGTGCGCGTGATGCTGTGCTCGCTGATGAACGTGATTCCGGTCGTGGCGACCATCTTCGGTGCCGCCTACGCGGTGCAGCCGGGCTACGGGATCAACTTCGAAAAGGACGTGTACCTGTGGATCCCGGTCATGGGCAACATCCTGGCGGTGATCGTCATCCCCTTCGTGGGCAATCTGTCGGACAAGGTCGGGCGCAGGCCGCCGATCATCGTCGGCGCGATCGCGTCAGGACTGCTCTCCTTCGGCTATCTCTACGCCATCAGCATCCATAACGTGCCGATGGCGATCGTCATGTCGCTGCTGATGTGGGGCGTGGTCTACCAGGGCTACAACGCCGTCTTCCCGAGCTTCTACCCCGAGATGTTCCCGACGCGCACCCGGGTGTCGGGCATGGCGATCTCGCAGAACCTCGGCACGGCCGTCACGGCACTGCTGCCGGCGCTCTTCGTCGCCGTGGCCCCTCCCGGCTCGGACAACATCCCGATGAAGATCGGCATGATCACGCTGGTCATCACGGCCATCGCCGCGGTCGCGGCCTGGACCGCGCGGGAGACCTATCGGGTCCATATGAACGACCTCGGCGATTCGAAGGCGGTTCCTGTTCCCAAGGACGAATACGACCGCATGCGGGAGGCGACCCTTTCCGACGCGAAGATAGCCAAGGCGCCCGCCTGAGCACTCGGCTCGCCGTCGTGCGCAGCCGATGGCGTGCCGGTCAGCAAGTAGGAAGCCACTGCGGCTTGCACACCGATCGACCTGAAGAAGGAGAGTGCAATGTCCCGAGCGCCCGCGCCTGGAGACGAGTTCATGATGCGCGACACCGCGTCGCATCCGCCGGCCTATGCGCCGGCCTACAAGACCAGCGTGCTGCGCAGCCCCCTCAATGCGCTGATCTCGCTGCAGCAGTCGCTGTCCGAAGTGACCGCCCCGGTTTTTAGCGCCGAGGAACTGGGCCCGCGCGACAACGACCTGATCATGAATGCCGCCAAGGACGGACTGCCGGTCGGCGAGCGGATCATCGTGCATGGCTTCGTGCGCGACCAGTACGAGCGGCCGGTGGCGAACGCGCTGGTGGAAGTCTGGCAGGCCAATGCCAGCGGACGCTACCGCCACAAGAAGGACCAGTACATCGGCGCGCTGGACCCGAACTTCGGCGGCTGCGGCCGCATGCTGACCGACGAGAACGGCTACTACGCCTATCGCACGATCCGCCCGGGCCCGTACCCCTGGCGCAACCGGGTCAACGACTGGCGCCCGGCACACATCCACTATGCGATCTCGGGCGACGGCTGGGTTCAGCGCCTGATCACGCAGATGTACTTCGAAGGCGACCCGCTGATCGCCAGTTGCCCGATCCTCGGCATCGTGCCGAGCGAAGAGCAGATCCGCGGCTTGATCGCGATGCAGGACACGCGTGCGTTCGTGCCGCTCGACAGCCGGGCCTATCGCTTCGACATCGTGCTGCGCGGACGGCGGGCGACCTTGTTCGAGAACGCCGTTCAGGGGGAAGTGCAATGACGACCGTGCTTCGCGAGACCGCATCCCAGACGGCCGGACCCTATGTGCACATCGGCCTGGCGCCGCAGCAGGCCGGCTTCGACATTTTCGAGAACAACTTCGGCAACGTGCTGGTCACGCCGCAGACGAAGGGCGAACGCATCCGCATCGAAGGCACGGTGTTCGACGGCTCGGGGACGCCGGTGCGCGACGTTCTGATCGAGTGCTGGCAGGCCAATGCCGAAGGCAAGTACAACCACCCCGGCGACCGGCAGCCGGGCAAGGCCATCGACCCGGCCTTCCGCGGCTGGGGCCGCGCCTGCAGCGACTTCGACACCGGCCTCTACAGCTTCGAGACCATCAAGCCCGGCGTCGTCCAGGGGCGCAAGGGGCGTCCGATGGCTCCGCACATCACGCTCTGGATCGTCGCACGCGGCATCAACCTCGGACTCAACACCCGCATCTATTTCAGCGACGAAGCCGATGCCAACGCGAAGGACCCGGTACTCAATCTCATCGAGTGGGAAGTGCGCCGCAAGACCTTGATCGCGCAACGCGAGACGCGCGACGGCAAGGCGGTCTACCGCTTCGACATCCGCCTGCGGGGCGAAGGCGAGACGGTGTTTTTCGACATCTGACCCCGGGACGCGCACCGGTCCGGGACATCGCAAGAGAGATCACCTGCGAGGAGGCCTTCCATGCCGAACATCGCGTATCGCGACATCGCCGATCCCGAGCTGGCCGAACTGGTGGCGACCATCCGGGCGCGGCGCTCGACCGGCAAGCTGCTCAACCTCGACCGCATGCTGCTGCACAGCCCGCCGTTCGCACGCGGCTGGAATGCGATGTTCGCGGCGATCCGCAATCAGCTGCAGGTGCCGCGCCATATCAACGAGCTCGCGATCTGTGCCGTCGCGCGGCTGAACAACGCCGACTACGAGTGGATCCAGCATGCACCGGAGTTCCTGGCAGCCCAGGGCACGCGGGCGCAGCTCGACGCGCTCGACGACGTCACCTGCGCCTGCTACAACCGCGAGCTCTTCGATGAGCATGAGCGCGCCGCCCTGCGGCTGACCCTCGACATGACGCGCGAAGTGCGTGTGCGCCCCGAGATCATCGAGCGGGCGCGGCTCCTTTTCGGCGAGCGCCAACTGGTCGAGTTGATGGGCACCATCGCCGGCTACAACATGGTGTCGCGCTTCCTGGTCGTGCTCGGCATCGATGCCGCGGGGGAGTGACCACCATGACGCCCGGCATGCAAGAGAGCGACGACGACAGCCTGCGGCGCCGCGAAGCGAACTACGTGCCGCTTTCGCCCCTCGGTTTTCTGGAGCGCGCGGCGAGAATCTATCCGGGCAAGGTGGCGGTGGTCCATGACGACCGGCGCATCACCTATGCCGAACTGTACCGGCGTTGCAAGCGGCTCGCTTCGGCCCTGAGCCGGGCTGGCGTCGGCCTGGGCGATACGGTCGCGATCATGGCGCCCAATGTGCCGGCGCTGCTCGAAGCGCATTACGGCGTGCCCATGGCCGGCGGCGTTCTCAACACGATCAACACGCGCCTCGACGGTCCAGCCATCGCCTTCGGACTCAAGCATGGCGCAGCCAAGGTGCTGATCATGGATCGCGATTTCGCGGAGCCGGTGCGTGCTGCGCTGCGGGAGCTGGAAGCGCCGCCCCAGGTGGTCGACATCGTCGATCCGGCCGGCAAGAACGGTCATCCGGATGCCATGGCGGTGGGCGTGCTCGACTACGAGGCCTTTCTTACGCAGGGCGATGCCGACTTCGCATGGGAGCTGCCCGCCGACGAGTGGCAGTCGATCGCACTCAACTACACCTCGGGCACGACCGGCGATCCCAAGGGCGTCGTCTACCACCATCGCGGCGCCTACCTCAATGCGATGGGCAATGCGCTCGCGTTCGGCCTGACCCCCGACACGGCCTACCTGTGGACCTTGCCGATGTTCCATTGCAACGGCTGGACCTACACCTGGGCGGTGACGCTGGTCGGCGGCACACATGTCTGCTTGCGCCAGGTCGAACCGGCGCGCATCTTCGAGCTGATCGGCAGCGAACGCGTTACCCATTTCTGCGCCGCGCCGATCGTGCTGAACATGCTGATCCATTCGCCGGCCAAGCCGGCCGAACGCTATGCGCATACCGTGGAGGTGGCGACCGGCGGCGCGGCGCCGCCGAGCGCGGTGATCGAACAAATGGAGGCCCTGGGCTTCAAGGTCACGCACCTCTACGGTTTGACCGAGACCTACGGTCCGGCCACGCTGTGTGCCTGGCAGCATGACTGGGACACGCTCGATCTCACCGGGCGCTCCGGCAAGATGGCACGCCAGGGTGTGCCCATGCCGACGCAGCAGGATGTCGCGGTGCTCGACACCGGAACCGGCGCGCGCGTGCCGGCCGACGGCACGACGGTCGGCGAGATCGCAATCCGCGGCAATACGGTGATGAAGGGCTACCTGAAGAACCCGCGCGGCAGCGACGAGGCTTTCAAGGGCGGCTGGTTCCGCTCCGGCGACCTGGCGGTGATGCACCCGGACGGCTACATCGAAATCAAGGACCGCCTCAAGGACATCATCATCTCCGGCGGCGAGAACATCTCGACGCTGGAAGTCGAAGAGGTGTTGTACCGCCATCCCAAGGTGATGGAGGCGGCGGTGGTCGCCAAGCCGGACGAGAAGTGGGGCGAGACACCCTGCGCGTTCGTCACGCTCAAGTCCGGCGTCGGCGAGGTCAAGGCCGAAGAGATCATCAAGTGGTGCCGCGCCAACCTGGCGGCCTTCAAGTATCCGAAGCACGTGGTCTTCGGCGAGCTACCGAAGACCTCGACCGGCAAGATCCAGAAGTTCCTGCTGCGCGAGCAGGCGGCATTGCTCTGAACTCCACTGGAGGCAACCCATGTCGGACCGCATCGAAAACATGTTCCGGGTCGACGGCCAGCGCGCGCTCGTGACCGGCGCGTCCAGCGGGCTCGGGCGCCGCTTCGCGCTCACGCTCGCCCAGGCCGGCGCCGAACTGGTGGTCGTCGCTCGGCGTGCCGACAAGCTCGGCGGCCTGGTCGAGGAAATCCTCGCGCTCGGCGGCAAGTGCATGGCGGTCAGCCTCGACGTGACCCGCGCCACAAGCATCGTCGCGTGCTTCGACGACATCGAGCGTTCGGCGGGGGGCGCCGCCGATATCGTGGTGAACAACGCCGGCGTGACGGTCACCAAGTCGCTGCTGCAACACACCGAGGAAGACTGGGACGCGGTGGTCGGCACCAATCTGAAGGGTGGCTGGATGGTCGCGCAGGAAGCGGCGCGTCGAATGGTCGCTGCGAAGAAGGGCGGCAGCATCGTCAACATCGCATCGATCCTGGGCGAGCGCGTGGCGGGCGGCGTGGCACCCTATGCGATCTCGAAGGCCGGGCTGGTGCAGGCGACCAAGGCCATGGCGCTCGAACTCGCGCGCTACGACATCCGGGTGAACGCGATCCTTCCCGGCTACGTCGTCACCGACCTGAATCGCGACTTCCTCGAAAGCGATGCCGGCGAGAAGCTGCGCGCGCGCATCCCCACGCGCCGCTTCGGCCAGCTCGAGCACCTCGACGGGCCGCTGCTCCTGCTGGCGAGCGCGGCCGGCCGGCACATGACAGGTGCGGTCCTCGCGGTCGATGGCGGGCATCTGGTGAGCTCGCTGTGAGGGACGCGCCTGCCGCCGTTCCCATCCTGTCTGACGAGGAAGAAGGAGCCATTCATGTTCAGTGACAAGGCGCTCGAGGGGAGCCAGGCTTCCGAGTCGCTCTATGCCTGGTGGCTCGACTTGATTCCGAGCTTGTTCGGCGGCTCGGCCCCGAAGGCTCCCGCGCCCGCGGATGAAACGTCCCCGCTGCCCTTCCCGCTCGGCCAGGTGTCGCAGGCGCTGGCCTTGACCCAGCAGCTGCTCGGTCCGCTCTACCAGGCCTATTTCCAGTCCATGGTGGCGCACCCGGAGCCCGGCAAGGCGTTCATCGCGTTCCAGGAACTGATGCAGGGTCAGCTGCAGAAGGCCTCTGAAGGTTTCGCCGGGATCGGCCAGACGCTGACGGCCGTGCAGGACGGCGGCTGGAGTCTGATGCGCGCGCCGATGCCCATGTATGGCCAGGCGATGGAGCCCTTGTCGCTGAACCTGGAGCGGGCCTATGGCGGCCTGGCCGATGCCTTCGGGCTTGCGCCGTCGCGGGAACTGCAGGCGGCGGGGCGCGAACTGGCGGCAGCGGCACTCGCCAGGCAGCAGGCGAGAGCGGAGTACATGGGCCTGATCGTCGGCGCGCTCGCCAAGGGGTGCGAGGGACTGCTGGCGCGCCTCAGGGTCATGGGGGAGAAGGGCGAGTCGGTCGATTCGCTGCTGGCGCTGGTGCGCGTCTGGAGCCGAGCGGTCGACGAGGCCATGCATGCGGCGATGCAATCGCCGAAGGCGCTGGAAGCCGCGGCCAAGCTGGTCCGCGCGACCACGCGTGCGCGCGAACAGCAGCAGCGCATGGTCGCGATCGCGAGCGAGGCGCTCAACGTGCCTACGCGCGCCGAAGTCGACGATGCCTACCGCGAGATCCAGGAACTCAAGCGCGAGATGCGCCGCCTGAGGAAGTCAGTCGGACTTGCAGCGGCGCCGGTGCCGGCGGCCGTCGCGCCCGCCGTGGCCGCCGCCTCCTCCTCGCCGAAGGGGCGTGCGCCTGCACCGGCGCGCTCCCGCACCAGCCCACGTGCCCCCGCTGCCAAGCGCAAGAAAACATCGAAGGTCATTCCATCATGAGCGAGACGCGCCCCCAAGCCGGCCAGGACACCTCCTCCTCTGCCGCGGCCCTGCCGATCCGCATCACCCCCGATGGGCTGCTGCGCGAAATGCAGCAGGTCAGCGAGAAGCTCACGCGCGGCAGCCGGCGCCTGTCGGAATACACCGAAGACCAGCTGGCCATCGCGACCACGCCGAAGGACGAGGTCTGGCGGCAGGACATGGTGCGCCTCTACCGCTACCGCCCGACGGTCGACCGGCCGGAGCGGGTGCCGGTGCTGCTGGCCTATGCGCTTGTCGGGCGCTACCAGATGATCGATCTGGAACCCGAGCGCTCGTTCGTGCGCAAGCTGCTGGGCGAAGGCCTGGACGTGTACGTCGTCGACTGGGGCCATCCGACGCGGGCGCAGCGCTGGCTCACCATCGACGACTACGTGTCGGGCTATCTCGACGACTGCGTCGAGCTGATCTGCCAGCGCCACGGCGTGGACAAGATCAACCTGCTCGGCGTCTGCCAGGGCGGTGTGTTCACCACCTGCTACGCGGCGCTGTTCCCGGAGAAAGTGAAGAACCTGGTGCTCACGGTCACGCCGATCGATTTTCACGGTGACCAGGCCGAGCCCGAAGCCGGCGCCGGCGCCGGCTACATGAACCTGTGGGCGCGCGCTCTCACGCCCGAAGACATCGACCTGATGGTCGATACGCTGGGGACGGCGACCGGCGCTTCGGTCGGCTTCTCGTTCCTGATGATGAACCCGGTGGGGAACGTCGCAAAGTACACGACCGAGTTGGTCGACATGTTGGATGACGATGCGAAGATGCTGGGCTTTCTGCGAATGGAGCGCTGGATCGGCGACCGGCCGGGACATCCGGGCGAGGTGATGCGGCAATGGTTCAAGGACCTCTACCAGGCCAACAAGCTGGTGCGCAGCGAACTGGAGCTCGGCGGCCGCCGCGTCGATCTGAACCAGATTCGCATGCCGGTGCTGAACGTGTACGCCCAGGGCGACGTGATCGTTCCGACGTCCTGCACGCGTGGAATGCAGGGCAAGTTTGGCACCGACGACTACAGCGAGCTGGCCGTGCCCGGCGGGCACATCGGCACGTTCGTCGGCGGCAAGGCGCAGAAGGTGCTTGCGCCGTCCATCGCGAAATGGCTCAGGGAGCGGAACTAGCTTCGAAACCTATGACCTCCTTCACCGGCAGTGCTGCGTCAGATCGAAGCCAGCTCATCGCTCAGCGCGTGGAAGCATTCGTGCGCGACATCGTCATTCCCTGCGAGCGGGATCCCCGCTGCTCGAGCCATGGCCCGAGCGAGGAACTCGTGCGCGAGCTGCGGGGCAAGGCGCGCGCAGCCGGGGTCCTCACGCCGCACATTCTTGCCGGCGGCGAGCATCTGTCCCAGCTGGAAACCGCCCTCGTGTTGAAGCGCAGCGGCCTGTCGCCGCTGGGGCCGGTCGCGGTGAATACCGCTGCGCCCGACGAAGGCAACATGTACCTGCTGGGAAAGATCGGTTCCGAGAGCCAGAAGAGCCGCTTTCTCAAGCCGCTGGTGCAGGGCGAGGCGCGCTCGGCCTTTTTCATGACCGAGCCCGCGGACGAAGGCGGTGCGGGCTCCGATCCCTCGATGCTGCAGACGACTGCGCAACGCCGCGGCGGCGGGTGGCTCATCCATGGTCGCAAGGCGTTCATCACCGGGGCCGACGGTGCCTCGGTGGGCATTGTCATGGCGCGCACGGGCAGCACCGAAACCACCCGGGCGACGATGTTCCTGGTGGATCTGCCGCACCCCGCGATCCGCATCGAGCGTGTGCTGGACACGATCGACAGTTCGATGCCTGGTGGGCACGCCATGGTGGTGATCGATGCGCTCGAGGTCGCCGACGACCAGGTGCTGGGTGAGGTGGACGAGGGCTTTCGCTATGCGCAGATCCGGCTCTCCCCGGCCCGCTTGTCGCATTGCATGCGCTGGCATGGCGCGGCGACGCGCGCACAGGAAATCGCCACGGCCTATGCCATCCGCCGCAAGGCGTTCGGCAAGCTGCTGATCGACCACGAGGGCGTGGGCTTCATGCTCGCGGAAAACCTCATCGACCTGAAGCAGGCCGAGCTGATGATCGACTGGTGCGCGACCGTGCTGGATGCAGGGTCACTGGGTACCGCCGAAAGCTCGATGGCGAAGGTCGCAGTCTCGGATGCGTTGTTCCGGGTCGCCGACCGTTGCATCCAGGTCATGGGGGGCAGCGGCGTCACCCGGGACACGATCGTCGAGCAGGTGTTCCGGGAGGTCCGCGCCTTCCGCATCTACGACGGTCCCACCGAGGTACACAAGTGGTCGCTGGCCAAGAAGATCAAGCGCGATGCGCTTGGGGGCGTTGGGGGCGGCAGATCATGAGCCGATCGGGCCCCGGCGCGGCCCGGAGGCTCAGCGCGGGGCCAGCATTTCGTCCATCGCTTGCGAGTAGATCACGGCATTGCCGATGACGATTCCCAAAAGCCCAATGCATGTCAGAACGGTAAACATGGATGAATCCCTTAAAGTGACGTTTGCAGTTTAAGGGTAAATACCTATAGCCGACGGCGAGCGCGGTTATTGACGGCGAATCACTATGGGGCAGGCGGTGGCTTCGGATCGCTTGCGATCCTTTCCGGATCGCCCGGCGCCGGGCCTACTTGCGACCGCGGATCCGGGTTGGCTTGCCGTTCAGCCGTCGCCACGCGCCGAAGACGATCGATCCATTCAGCGCGCGTCGGCCCGGGCCGACGCGCGCTGGGGAAGGTGTCCGGGTCGGACTCTGAAGACAAGTCGGCGCTCCGTGTGGGAGATTCGGAATCCGCCGCCGCTTACCGCCCGACGGACGCAACGACGATGAGGGCCAGCACCAGGAAAACGACGCCGACAAAGCCTGCCTCGATCAGGAGATCGGACCAAGATGCGCTCGCGACCGGTGGGCTGACCGGTTCGAAGCTGATTGGAGGGGCATGCTCGTCAGGGATCACGTTCATGGTCGAAGTTCCTCGTCCGAGTCATCGAAAGGCGTGCCAACTATAAGACAAGAGTACGCAGAATGGGAAAATTTCACATTGCCGCCATTTTGATCGGCCTCATGGCCAACCAAAGTACTACATACAGGGTCAAGATGCGGTCCCATGAAAGACGAGTACGACACCAACCTAGGCTGGTGGACCGACAGGCCCGACCGGGAGCCCCGGGCCTCTTCATTCACCCCGATCTCCGGCCCCTTCCATCGGCGCAAAGCGGAGCGGGTATGGATCAAGGCGGTGCTGATCGTGGCACTCATGGCCGGGTTGGGCTGGTCGCTGCTGAACCTCGCCCGCGCGATGGGTTGACAGGAGCGCGCCCCAGCCCTCGTCCCGTGACGTTTGGCAACGCTCTTCATGAAGCGGACGTGCACCTGCTTCGCGGCCTCCGCGTTGGAGAACACAGGGACGGCATTCGCCTTCCACCAGGAGTTTCCTTGAACCTTCATCGCTCTGCTTTCCTGAAGTGGGCTGCTGTCAGCGTTGCAGCCGCCGGTGCCCTCTTCGCCGCCGCCTCGGCCAATGCCGGCGCGAGCTGGTCCGTGGGCATCAATGTGCCGGGCGTCGCGGTCGGCATCGCCGATCCGGCCCCGGTGTACTACGAGCCGGCACCCGTGTATTCGCGTCCCGCGCCGGTCTACTACGAGCCGGCCCCGCCTGTGTACTACCGTCCGGCACCGGTCTACAGGCCGGCACCCGTGTACTACGGTCCGCCGGCCGC
>Ga0075366_10000528_pt1 | contig 17742 bp, 10 predicted proteins | sample EndMethybrTD3031_FD_72351 | JGI IMG/M metagenome (GOLD analysis project Ga0075366, IMG submission 72351) | Populus endosphere microbial communities from Tennessee, USA - Endosphere MetaG P. TD hybrid TD303-1 | ecosystem: Host-associated > Plants > Roots > Endosphere | place: USA: Tennessee...
TAAACCAGCCATCGTCAATAGTAAAGGTTTCTATACCTATTTCGCTGGCAATTTTTGCCAGGTCCATTTGCTGCTTTTCATTCACGCTATAGTAAGCGGCTTCCCAGCTATTGTAAATAACCGGGCGCGGGTCATTACGATGTGCTGCTAATAAAACATCATTACGTACGTAAGCGGCTAAACTACGTGAGGCCTCCTGGGGGCCGCCATTGGTAAAACCTATGGTTAGTTTAGGTGATTCAAGTGTAGTGCCGGGTTGCAAATCCCAGCTGGTATCCCAAAAGTTAATACCGCCAACCACCTGCACAGGGCCGTCAAATACTTTATCGAAAATCAGATCCCAGTTGCCGCTGTAATGCAGGGAACCAGACCAGGTTGGCCCGGTTTTGCTATCCGTAGCACTTTTGGGCCTTAACTGGAACCAGGGCGGGTTATGATTTGATTTAAAGCCTTTATTATCGATAGTTTTTAAGCCCGGTGTAAGTTCGGTATGCTGTAACTGAAACTCGTTAAGGTCCCTACCCGATAGATGGGTTAGAATGTAATCATCAGCCGGCAGCACCATACTGCCCGATTGCAGGTTATCCACCTTAATGCTTCCTTTTTTGCCGGTATTTTTAACAACCACCCATTTTTCCAGTACATCATATTCAGGGAGTACACGTATGTACGACGTAACCTCCAGCGGGTAAAATCTGTCTTTTTGTGTTATCTGAAGCGTGTTCCTGCCGTTAACGGTTATTACTTCGCCTTTCACATATTGCAGGTCGGCATCGCGTACGTTATCGCTAAACACCACTTCAAGCATTGGTGTTTTATAAGCACGGCCACCGCGCACGGGTACTTCTTCAAGCCCTTCGTACCAGGTGGCATTCTTTTTAAGAAATTCCGCCTGCTCTTTAGCGCCATAGTAGCCCGGCTTTATCCGGCCATCGGCAGTGATAATCAATTGGTAAACAGATGATTTTGTTTTGATTATCCACCCGTTAGGGCTTTCGGTTTTAGCTATAATTTGCTCATTACCCTGGGCTGCCACCCTAAGGCACAAAAAGCAAAGTATGATTAAAACGAAGGTTCTTTTTTTTATTTCGAGATACATTTGCTACCTGATAAATGCCATTTTTAAACTGATATTTTAACTTTACGACCGTAGGTATACCTGCCTTGCTTACCGTTCCAGTGACCAAAATCATAAACTACAAAAAGTTCGTTATTTTTCATGGTTTCTTCTACACACATATAATGTGTAGTATCAATCCCACTGGTCAGGCGGGTAACATGGCTCCACGTGTCCCCATGGTCGAGGCTGAAGGCCAGGTAATTGCCATTCCATGGGTGCGTTGGAATTGTCCAGCAAAGTTTAGCCGGGATACGCACGCCGAAAGCTGCTACAACTATGCCACTGCGCGTTTCTATCAGGTCGGGGTCTACCACGGCGCCTATCAATTCTTTTGAATCGGGGGTAACCAGCACACCTTTGCGTTTAATATCTTTAAACATAGCAGCCCAATCGACAGTTTTGTAAACATCAATATCAGCATACATCAATGGCTTAGCTTTTGTCCAGGTTTTGCCCCCATCATCAGAATGGTTGCTGTATAATTCATAACCGGTACGCATCTGGCAAATTAAACGGCCTGCTTTAGGCCCTTTGGAAACACGCACAATAACCGGCTCGCCAAAGCCTTCAGTACCAACCGCTCTATCTACAGCTACAGTTGAAACAAAATTCCAGTGCTTGCCTTTGTTTTTAGATTTAAACAGCATCACCCTGCTTTTTTTCATATTGGGTTGATAGTCGCTGGGGGCGTCATCCCCTTTTTGGAAGCCATAAATTGTGGTCAGCAGATCCCCGTTTGGCAGCTCTAAAATACGACGATGTAAACGCATAGCTACATGCGGACGGCCGCCATCATCGGATGAGCCGTAGAATTCAGCATTCGGAATATCAAAAGTAATATCGAACGGGCCTTGCAGAGTCCTGTAGTCATCGGTAGATGTATACATTAAACCCGCGCCTGTATCTGGTTTATCCCCCGGTGTAACATAGGTTTCAAGGGCAATGATGATTCCATCCTTTAATTGAATGATACCACCTTCGAAATCTACCCCATTATCATTTTCTTTCAACGGAAATTCATTCCAGTTTTCGCCCCCATCGCGCGATACAACAGTTGACATAGCAAACGGGTAGTATATCCTTTTTTGCGGAAGCGGCTTTTTAGGTAGTTGTGCCTGCACTATCAGTGTGCCTTTACGTGTGCAAAGCATTGATGGCTGCAAACCATCATTCATAACCATTACTTCTTTACCAAATTCAAGTTTTACGCGCTTGTTGGCCAGTACAGTTTGCGGAACGTTGTTTGGTAACGCAGGTGTTTGATTATAAAATGGTGTAGCAAAACCTTTCATCCGCATTAGCGGTATGCCGGCTATTAATAAGGATGAGGCTTGCAGGAATTTGCGGCGAGAGTTGTTATAGTTTGAGGTTTGCATGTTTTAGTTTCTAATTTTTAGCTTTATTTTCAATTTTTTAAACGTACTTATCGTTAATTACCTTTTTTTATCAATTTTTACGCATTTTTAGATATAACCTTATGGTTTCCAGAATGTTGAGCCCAGGAAGTATTTACCGAACAGGTTAAAGTAGTAAACCGTCATTACCCGGCCGTCATCAAACTGGAGAGATTCGGGATAACCGATATCCCAGTTAATAAAATCATTGCGCAATTGTACTTCGGTTTTAATATCCCAGGTTTTGCCGTTATCGCTGCTGAAGCATGCCCTGATACCGCCGGGTTCGGTATGGCGGCCGGGCCCTTCCCTAATGCCATAGGTGGCCATCACACGGCCATCCTTCAATTGGATCAGATCTACCGGGTGGCCTATCATATCGGTTTTAATTATCGGCACCCAGGTCTTGCCGCTATCGTCTGAGTAAGTAAGATAAATATTATTCTCGTCCTGTTTGTTGCGCATGGCGGCAATTATCCGGCCCGTTTTAGTGCGTACTATGCCCGGCTCGGTAAACCCCTCGTACTTGCCTCCGGGGTCACCTACAATGGTCGACAGGTATTTCCAGCTTTTACCTTTGTCTGTCGATTTAAGCATTACGGCGCCAATGTTTTTGGAGTCATTATCAATACTATAACCAATTACCCCCATTAGTATAGAACCGTCCGGCATTTCAATAGGCGCATCAGTTGGGCCTTCAATACCTTTAAAAGGCATGCCTTTCAAATCAATAGTGGTCATAGCCGACCAGGTGTGCCCATTATCGGTAGACCGAATAAGGTTTGAGCCTAAACGGGGTTTGTTGGTTGGCGGCAACTTACCTTTGCCCTCCCAGTTATAAGTACCATCAACTGTGTAATTGTTGTTATAAAACATACTTACAATGATGGTACCGTCTTTTAATTGTATACCACAACCTTCGCGTTCATCCAAGTCTTTAACGCCGCCTATTATCTGTTTTTCGCCCCAAGTTTTGCCGCCATCTTTACTGCGCAGCAGTATTACATCGCCATCATTTGCAAAGTGCTCGGTAGCTTCGCGGGCCATCAGTAATATATCGCCATTTTTCAATTTGATGATATCGGCTGGATGGATATGGCGGTAACCATTGGTGTAGATCACATTGTTTTGATACTTATCTGTACCCAGCATTTTGCTGTATAACTGGGTAGCCAGGATATGGGTTTGTTCATTAGCTACATTAGCATCCATACGCAGGGCGTTTATCTGGCCTTGCAATGATGCAATAGTGGCTGCTTGTAAAACATCGCGGTAAGCCTTTATCATAAACCAGCCATTGTGCCATCTTTCAAACGGAAGTATCTCCACCTCAATTAAGGCCGACTTACCGGCTTCCACAGCCGACGCTGGTACACTTAACTGGTAAATACCACTATTTCCATTCAAGCCAAATTCGCGATGTGCGCCCGTGTATGGGAATTCTATCCGTTTTGATATATATTTCAGCTCATACTCGCCTTCGTGCCAGGTATAATCCTTCATCCGGCCCAGCGTAAAGGTAAGCGCATAATGCCCATTCACTGTAAGCTTTACCGATGGGCCGACGGTAATTTCTGAAGGCAATACACTGGTTGCTGCAATGTACGAGAAAGTAGTAGCGGCCTTATCAGGTACCACCGCAGTTTTCCACGACAGCACGTTTTTTTTCATCTGTTCAGGCGCCCACCAGCCTGCTGTCATATAGCCTTTGGTATTGCCCCTGAAATCCATCCCTGGTCTGCTCCTGTTGGCATCGTAATGGAAGGCAACGGTATCAAATCCCTCTACCTGCTGCCTGTTTTGCGCTGATGCTGCCAGGCTTACCAATAAGCAAAGCACAAAGTTGTATAGTAGTCTACTCTTCATAATCGGTTAGTATTTCACTGCTGATAATTCAATAATATCCTGCCCCATTACCGGCAGGCTTATTTTCACAATTCCTTTTATTAATTGCCCACCGGTATAAATACCCAGCTCTTTATTTGCAAAGTGTGCGGTAATTTTATACTTGTTTTTAGGATTTACCCATGGGATATTTATTAAACGGCTTTCGGGCCCACTATGGCCTCGCAGTATTATTACCGCACCGTAACCATCGTTATCCAGTTTACCCCACCAATGCCAGTCAACATCGGTAGGTACCGGTACGCCACTAAATTGGAAATGACTGTAGATATTGTATTTGCTATGTAGTTTTTTAACCAGATCGAACCGTTTACGGTAGTGTGCAACTTGTTCTGTAGTTAACGAGGACAGATCGCCGGCAAATACGGTTGGCCCTCCCATTAACCAGCTGCAAATTTGCCTGTCCTGCACCATAGCAGTTAAGCTGCCTTTTATGTTTACTGCATGTGCTGCATAAAATTCTATGGAATAAACCGGCAAGCCCCGGTGGTCATAAAAACGATGGCGTGCCTGTTCACAACTGCGGGTTAATGCATCACGTAATTTTATCGGGTCCATGTCCCAGTCCTGGCTAACCCTTTTTGAAGCATTGCCTGCCCCCAAATAAGTGTTAGGTGTGGTATGAAATGCACAGGCGTGTTTTAAAGCCGCAATATCGGCAGGCGGGCCGGGCGTGCGCCAGTATATTTCGTGCGTTATCTGAGTCCACATTTCGGGGGATGTCTCCCCTAACTGTTTGTTGATCTCCAGTAATCCGCGCAAACCACGTAAAATGGATTCTTTTAGCGTGCGGCTATCATGTCCTTCGGCAACATCTCCTTTGCTAATGTTTGTCAAATCCTGTTTAACATAGGTCATGCCATAACGGTCCTGCATGTAAAGCATATCATTGGCAAAGTAATAGCGCCAGTTACTGGCCAAACTCATACCTTGTCCGCGTTTGCTATTATTTACAACAGGCAGGCTTTTGGCATTTGGCAGTGCAACCAGGTCCTTAGCGTCAGGCCCACGGAATACAGAGATCCATAATCCAAGCTTTAAACCTTTCGATATGATATAACGACAAGTAGCATCAAAATCCGGAAAACGTTCCACCCAGGGCTCGGAACCACCAGGACTTGGGGTTGTTGCCCATCCTTCATCTAACTGAAACGTAACAAAGCCCATGCGCGCTGCTATATCGGCTTGTTCGCGCATATCAGCATCGGTAAGCGTCACTAAAAAATTACTGTATGAGCACCAAATAGGCGCAGGAAGATCAGCCGGGTTACCGCGCAGACCTACACAATTTTGCAGAAATGATTTGAATGGCCCTTCGGTTGCCCTGTCTAAAGGCGTTGAATATCCAGATATAGTTTTAATAACATTGCCTGAATAGGCAAAATGCATAACAGGCTCGGAAGTAAAAGTTTCTGACGGGCCAAGCACCCACTCAAAAAACTCGTTAGTATACCCCATTGCACCGTTTTTTTCAATTTTGCGTGGAGCCGATGGTATTTCACTTGCCGCAATAATGCCTATCGTGTTTTGTTTATTACTAAAGGATATCACGCTGCTTTCAGCACCTTGTTCCTCGGGTGTAAGCGGGATAGGGAAACGATAAGCCGCAGCCAGATCTATATCATCAATTTTCAGCTTGTCTATCTTTAACCATTGCGGGCCGTTATTTGAAATAGCTATCCATTTACGAATGGCAGGATAGCCTTCATATACCTCGTAAAAAATATCTATGTAAACGCCTTGTAGCGTGTTGGCTGAAAGTGAACGGGCCCGCAGGTTAAGCCGGGTTACTCCCTGTTTAGTTGTTGTAATGTGATTACTAACAATTTTGAAAGCACCCGATAACTTCTCACCATCTATATGAACCTGATCCTTCCATTGAACGGGTTGATTATCTGCTGTTTTATTGGCTTCGGTACCATCTGCCCAAAATAGTTTTTTATCATCGGTAAGCTTTAGCCCAACCGGACGTGCATTTGGGTAAGCCTGGTAAAAATCAACCTGGAATTCAGTTGATGCGCCGGATAATATTTCCGTGCCGCCTATGCGTAAGTTTTTAGTGATGATCTGATTATTGTTCAAATCAATCTCGCGCGTAAAAATGCCGGCTATTATTTTAACCTTCTTATTTACAACCGTAATGGTATACGTTCCCACCGTTGGTTTAGGCAAATTTTCAGCAGTATCGCTTAGTGAAGTTATATCTTTGCCTACAACATTAGTGATACCGGCTAACGGCAGTGCAGCACCTATCAATGATGTTTTCTTTATGAAATTCCTTCTTGATTCACCTGCGCTTTTCATGGTTAATGCTTTTAACTATTTTTTTAAATCTGAAGCTGTCAATTCATTTAACAGTGGTTCATTGTGTTGTAACTTGTTGATGTTCTGGATGAAAATATCCCAAACCCTTTCTAAAAACTTAGGACTTAGGCTAGAGCCTGATATGTGCGGGGTGAATATCACATTAGGCATTTTCCATAAAGGGTGTTCGGGGGGCATTGGGTAATAGTAGTGGGTATCCAATGCGGCGCCGGCTATCCAGTTTTGTTGCAAAGCTTTTATCAATGCCTGTTCATTAATAAGCGGGCCGCGGGCAGGGTTTAACAGGTAAGCGCTCTTTTTTAAAATCTTAAGTTCCGCTTCGCCTACAATGCCCTCGTTGGTATCCGTTTGCGGCATAGCGATGATCAGGAAGTCCAGTCCTTTTAAAAACTCCTCTTTCTTATCCATTAAAAAAATCTTGTCAGGCAGCGTGCCTTCAGGGTCGCCCGTATTTGCAACGCTGTAAATGTTTTCGCGTGGTTTTACACCGTTGCGACTAAGCACATGCACGGTCATACCCAAAGCTTTTACCAAACGGGCTGTTTCCCGGCCAATACCGCCATAACCCCAAATACCTACCACACTGCCCCGTATCTCATGCTGAAAGCGCGCCGAGCGGTCCCAAACAGCATCATCCTGGTTATGTATCAGGCTGCGCATATCGCGGGCCAGGTTCACCATCATGGCTACATTCCATTCGGCTATAGGTACATCAAAAACGCCCAATGCATTGCAGGCCTTTATATTTCGTTCGCTTAAGCCCCGCCCTATCAACTGTTTATATCCTGCCGAACTGATCTGTACATATTTCAGTTGAGCCATATCCTGATGGTTTTCTGGTAGGAAGGTGCAGAATAGCGCGTCGCAATCTTCTATTAGTTCTTTAGGTAATGGCCTTATCTTTTCTTCGGGTAAATCAACCAGCTTTACGTTTACACCCGGTATAGCCCTCAGCGCTTTTAGCGCAGGTTCACTAACGGGCATATCTATCAGTATATTCATTTTAGCTGTTGCTATCTTGTTAAAATTTTGCCTGCTACACTATTAAACTCGCCGGTACCACGTTCAAATGGATAGCGTTTAATAGTGGCTTCGGTCAATTCAATACCTAAGCCCGGTTTTTCAGGTGGCAGTATATAACCGTTTTTCAATTGCAGGCTATCACCAATCAATTCGCTATGTAAAGGGCCGTAGGCCGGGGCTACTTCCAGTATGGTGGTATTTGGGCAGGCAAAACCGCAGTGTATATTTTGCATTTGCGATGCGCCTGCACCCCAGGCATGCGGTGCAATTTTTCGCCCGGTTTTATCAAGACTGGCTGCTATCTGCATAAACTGGTCTAAGCCTGCTGTAAACGAGGCATCGGGCTGGCCTATCCGGAAGCTCTCCTGTTCAATAAACGTCTGCCATTCGCACACGGCGGTCAGGCATTCTCCGCCGGCGATGGGTGTTGTAGTGCTTTTGCAAAGTTGACTGTACAGATCGGGACGGGTATAGTGCAATGGTTCTTCAAAAAAGTAAAGGTTGTAAGGCTCCAGCGCTTTGGCTACCGCAGTGGCAGTTCCCAGTCCCCACGTAGTTACTGCACTATTACCCATATGGGCATCCATCATCAGCCATAGATCGGCACCAAATTGCTGGCGCAGATAAGCCATTTTTTCCGACTCCAGGTCGGCGGCCTCATTAGCATCCGAGGGTATATTAAAGCCTTTGTCTTTGTAGTGAGCACCCGCCCCTATCTTCATTCCATTAAAACCCAGGGAATTGTAGAAGGCTATTTTACCAGCCAACTTATCCAGCGGGTAATTGCTTGGGCCGCCGGTAGCATAGCAAGGTAATTTATCGTGATAAGCACCTGTGGTATTTTCGGACTGGTTAAAATTGTCCTTCCATTTTTGTTGCAGCAGTTTCCATACCGGCAGGTTTTCCTGTTTACCTTTCAAATCCCACAAGGCAGCCTCGATACCGCAAAGCACAATAGCGCCTAAACCTACCCGGCACCAAAAATTGCCGCAATGGTACATTTTTGCCCACAGGCCTGGTATATCATCTACGTTGTTGCCTAAAAGGATCGGTTTAAAAAACTCTACTATTTCAGGCACGCCTTCAGGAAAAAAATACCCGGCATAAGTTTCACCAAGCCCGCTTAAACCGCTATCTGTTTTTATTTCGATAAAGGCCGCACTGCGCACTTTTCTTGCTTCAGAAAGGTATGGATCCAGCGTACAGGGGCCGGTAAGTAAAATAGTTTTAACGTCAACAATTTTCATCTGATCGAAATATTATCCGGTAAAATTTATCGGGCCGGTATGATACTAAACCAAATTTACCCCAATGAGATAAGCATTAGTAATACTTTCATTTGCATTGATAGTATTTTCTTGTAGCATGATTGAAGGTTAGTTGGATTTAATAGTAACCTGGCGAACTTTGATCGCTTTCCTGATATTACCTTCGGGAGTTTTATATTTAAAATCAGAATAAACCATCAGGAAAGTATCTTTACCAGTAGGGATCAATTCGGTGTAACCACAAGAAACTTCATCTTTTTCGTTTTCAAACGGCAGCATTTCAAACGGCTGTGTCCAGGTGTTCTCTTTACCATTTGCCGAAAACCGTAACTGTACACCCGGCCGGCCCGAACACAACACCACTACCCCATTTTCCAATTGTAACAAATGCGGTAAAACACCATTTGCCGAAATTGCCTGCGGCCTTGTCCATGTTTTTCCCATGTCTTTTGAATAGCTGGCATACATCGGCCCAATACCTACGCCATCGGTGGTACGGGTAATACATAAAAATGTGCCGTCTTTTAATATTTCAAATGCAGGCTCGGTAAAGCCCATACGTTTATTGCCTTTAACATCCGCAAGCGTATCCGGATAATAAGGTATCCTGCCTTGTATGTGCCAGGAATGCCCGTTATCTGTAGACCGGTAAAAGAACACCCCCGATTTAGGGTCGATTGTCCCGTTAGCTCTTATTAAACTTCCGGGATATATCCCTGCAATAACAGATCCGTCGCTGGCCACGTGCATATCGCCCCACCAAACTACGGGCAATAATCCTTTTGTGGTGTGCCGTGCCGCGTTAGGGTCGTATAGTTTATCCTGTTCATCTTTCCATTCCGTTGCCCCTTTTTTCAATCGTTTAATATATACCGCCTGGCAGTTTGCCGGTAAATCATTAAGCCGGTAATAATTGTAAACTGTTTTAGTGTTATAAGTATCGGTTGATGCGCCCGTTAACAGTGGTTTGGGCATATTCAGACTATCTGTTTTTATAGGTTTGGGCGTAAATATTTGCAACCGGTCGCCATTGAGTAATATAACATCCGGAGTTATTTCATCTTTTTCCTGCAGTGTCCAGGTTTTTCCGCCGTTTGCCGAATATGCAGACCCGAAATTGTCCATCCCATACGCCGACATCGCATCGGGTTTCATATTCCATTTAACTTGTAACAACCCATTTTGCTTATACCCTATTTTTGGAAATTGGAAAAATCCCCATTTTTCGGGTTTCGAGGCCGTGCTTACAACTACAGGCTCGCCAAACTGAATATTAAATAGGGTTTTATCAGCACGTTTATAGTTTATTTTAGCCGCGGAATAAACCGGTACGCCATGTTTAAGCACAAGCGGCACAGGCAACCCAGGGTTCTGGTCTTCAACAATTTGTACGTTTTTACTATTATTAGTTGCTTTTTTTGAGGTGCTGCATCCAAACAACACGCAACCACAAACAAATAATAATATATTCTTCCTCATCATAGTTAGATTGATTTTCCTCTTACACTATTTAAGTACACCGCCAATAATATTTAGCAAACCAGTAGTTGTTACCGTATTTTGCGTAATTACAGGTATTGCCGTTGAATTTGATGGGCCCTGAACTTTAAAGCCCCCGTTTAATAAGAAAGTGATATTTGTACCACTAAGGGTTGTTACAGCTCCGTTATCGGCAATACTGATATTATTAATTCTTTTTGGGATAAGGTGCAGCTTTAAAATAGCAGCCAAAGTAACCGGGTTTTCCGCGTTAATTGCCGCTATATTAGCGTATCCTGTAGCCTGCAACCCCGTATTATTAACTGCAAAAACAGTATAAGTGTGTAAGGGATCGGCCAGCATAGCCGCAAAATTGAATTTTGGGTCGGCTGTACTGGCACGTTGCACCAGGGCATAAAACATTGTAAGCGTAGCGTCTGAATTAATACGATCTAATGTTGTTACGGCTACCGGTGCCGGTAAAAACCTTGATACGGTATGTAAAACACCATTTTTAGCGGTAATATTAGCAGGGACACCATTTCCAAAAGTTATCCCATTAGCATACCATGTAGTAATATTTGTAGCCAGTGTAACCGTAGGGCTAACATTCCTGTTTATTTTATCAAAATATAGCAAGGTTCCGTTATAAGCTGTAACTGGCACACTGTCAAAAGCTGTGGTGAACTTTGCACCTGTAACTAAGTGGTACTTTAAAATATTACCTAAAACATCGGGCGCGGCAGCATTTATTGCTGCTATAGTAGCGTAACCGCCATCAATAAAAGCACCATTATTAGGAGCAAACAACGTATAAGGCGTTGTGCCGGTTAATAACGCGGTAAAGTTGGTACTGCCTGTACTTGCGCGGGCAATAGCTGCAGCCAAATAAGTAAGCTGCGCGTTCCCCGTATTTACATAGCCATTTATGGCATCGTTTAGCGTTGCTTTTGATACCAGCAGCGTATTGGTAACATTTAAAAGTCCGTTGGTTATTGGCATACTTGGATTTAAGATATCCCCGCCATTTACATATTTTAAATTCCCTATTTTTTGCAAACTAACACTTAAGCCGCCCACTGTTGTTGCATTTTGGGTAGTGCTTAACGTATTAACATCTGTTTTACCTGAAATAATATGGTTTTTAACCAAAACAGCTACCTCTGTACTCAGCATTGTTTGCAATACTGTTGCCGTATAGCCAGCATTAATGAATGCTGAATTGGTGGGGGCAAATATGGTATACTCGTCTTTGCCGTTTAGCATATCTGCTAAGCCTGCTTTATCAACAGCTGATTTAAAAGTTGAAAAATTATTATCGTTGCTTATTATTTCGTAGGCAGTACCCGTGGCCGGCGGGTAATCATACGAGGTTAATTTTTTACAGCCGGTTACATTAATTAAAAATACCGCCGCTATGGTATATGCTATGGCCCTTGTTATATTAATTGTGATTTTCATACTATCCGTGTTATTTAACAGTGAAAGTAAATTCCTTGATCGTTGATTTTTCATCCCATTTATTAGCGTTTATAGCTTCAAATGTTGCTGTATAGGTGCCCGCTGTTGCATAGCCTGCAAAAGTATAGGTGGTTAACCTGGTGGTGGCGCTTGTTTTAATACTTACCCCCACGGCACGTGGTGCCCGGTCTAATTGTATAGGCTGACTGATTACCCAATCTTCATTGTCATCAGCATTAATGGCTCCCCCGGTGAATGTTAGCACGGTAGTAGTAACGTTCCAAAGGTTTGCAGAATTTAACACGCTTAATGTACCCCAGCTAACACCATTAGTTGCAGCTTGTGCTGCTATTGATATATTAGTACCATCAGCCGCGATGTTATTTACTGCAAAGTTTTTAACTGCCCATGTAGGCTGTGCAACGGCAGCATCTTTTTTTGCGGTATACCTGAAAGCAATATACACCGGAACATTGGGCGTTAGTTGGTCGCTCAGGTCAATCACACCCGATGGTGTATTATCTACGCCGGTTGATAATGTTGCCCTTGAAGTAATGTCTGTCCAGGTTGCTTTTTGCAAGTTGTCTATATCGTAAACGTTTGTAAAATCTTTAGATATCAATACGCTAAGTGTATTTGTTTGCGTGCTTGCACCCGTACGGTACGATGTAAATTGCATTTGTGGTTTGCCATTGGCCGTAATACGGTCTTTAAACTTATATTCAGCACCGCTGGCGCCCGAAAATAAAGTCACAACATCGGCAGTGCCCGTAAAACTGAACACAATAGGTTCGCCTACATTAAACGTGGTTTTTGCAACCGTTACATCAAAATTAGGTGTAGGTATGGCCTGCTTTTTACAGGATGAAAATACCAATGCAACTGCAATAACCAGGCAATATTTATATAGATATGTTGAATGTTTTCTCATGATATTAATGATTATTGTTTCTACCAACCTTTGTTTTGTACCAGCAGTTTGTTGTATTGAAGTTCAGAAGCTGGCATTGGCCACAACAAGTCCCGGTCTGTCACTTTATTTAAAGCATTTACCGCAAAAAAAGCACTACCACTGGCGGTACCCCTGTTAGTTTCGGCTGGGGCGGTTGTGTCAAGTATATCCGATAGTAAACCTTTAATGCTGGATACAAAAATCCCCCATCTTATTAAATCCTGTTTTCTTAAAGCTTCGCCTGCGAGTTCCCTGAAACGTTCCATCTGTATTTCTTGTTGAAAAGCGTCTTTAGATAGGCCCGCAGGTTCATCGGCTTCGGTTATGTTTGTCGCGCCGGCTAACATTTTACCCCACCCTCTTTCTCTCACCTGGTTTATACAGGAATAAGCTAACGCTGTAGGGCCGTTCAGGTTGTTTTCGGCTTCGGCCAGCATCAATAAAACGTCAGAATACCGCACCATTGGCCAGTTAATAGGGCTTTGACCTGAAGCAGCATTGGGAAGCGGGCAATAGTATAACCTGAATTTGGCAAAGTAACGTTCGTAAAGCTGTGCCGTTGTAAAGAAGGTTTTATTGGCAGGGAGATCTGCAGTAGATACGTTGCCGGTCCAAAACCATGGCGTGCAGGTCCAATCGCGGCGCAGGTCTTTATTAGTGCTGTATGGACCGTATGAAAGAAGCAATTTCCTGGTTATACCATATTGGCCTGACGCATTACCGAAAGGTACGTTAGAGTTTTTAATACCATCCAGGTACCCGATATAACCTGACGCGGCCGAATTGCTGGCAACATAGTTAAAATCAATTTCCCAAAGCGATTCTTTCTTATCAACAACACCCGACGCATAATTTATAAAGACCTGCGTAAAATCGGGGTTTAAGGCATGCTCATGCGACTCAACCACTTTTTGCGCCCAATTTTTGGCGTCCTGATATTTTGAAACATCGCTTAACGGAAAGCCTGCCATGCTTAAGCAAACACGCGCCAATATAGCCTGAACCGTAGTTTTAGCTGCGTACCCGGCGCCGCCATACATAGCACTTGCTGTAGTTGGCACTAAGGCCTCGGCCTCTGTCAAATCTTTTAGCACCTGCGCATAAATATCTTTAATTGGCGAACCCGCCAGGTTAACATCGTTCGGGTCTGCAGTAGGCGTTAATCGTAACGGGACAGGCCCCCACTCCTTTACCAATTCATAATAAAGAAAGCCACGTAAAAACAACCCTTCGCCGCGTATTATGCCTCTTTGGGTTTCGTCCATAGGTACACGTGGCAGGTTAACCAGTAAAATATTAATGTATTGTATGGTTTGATACAAATAATTCCACCTAACTGCATATTGCGAGTTGGCCGCATCTATACCTAAATTGGCCGGAAAGTTTTGCGACAGATTAGTGTAACAGTCGTCGGTTGTTTCATAACGAAACTGGTAAACGCCCCCATACATCTCTCTTTTGGTAAGCATTTGCCATGCCGCGTTTAAAGCGGCAGTGGCATCGGCTGCTTTATTGAAATAAGTATCAGGTGATAAAAAGTCCTGAGGTTTGGTATCCAATATCTTTTTACAGCCCCCGCAAATAATAGCCAGGGTAATAAAACTTGTGATGAATATTTTTTTCATTGCTTCAATAATTAAAGATTATAGGGTTAAGTTGATGCCGCCTGTTATTGTAATTGGCCGGGGATAACTTGAGTAATCCAAAGCGGGACTTAAGGCTGTTGAATAAGTTGATACTTCAGGATCATACCCCTTATATCCGGTTAGGGTGATCAAATTTGCAGCAGAGACATATACCCTTAGCCTGGTAATATTATATTTTGATAGTAATTTTTTAGAAAAATTATATCCGAGATTGAATGTTTTTAACCGGATATATGAACCATCTTCAACATACCGCGTTGAATATACCGAGGCATTTTGCCCAACCCTTGCTATATCCGTGTTGGTATTGGTAATTGTCCAACGGTTAGCATAGTCAGCGAAAGCATTTTGAGGGCCATAATTTGACCTGAAGGTAATTTCACCGCCTGTAAACCATATGCGGTTGGCATTTATAATATCATTACCGTACGACCACTGGAAGAATAAGTTCAAATCGAAATTCTTGTACCGTAGATTATTGCTCCACCCACCAACATGTATGGGGTAACCATTGCCTATTACGGTTTTATCATTATCGTTTATAATACCATCGCCGTTAATATCTTCATATTTTTCCATGCCCGGTACCATTGAAGCGCGTGTAACTGTCGGGCCATTAAGCGGCAGGTTTCCTTTTAATGAATAAGTGCCGTTAGGAAGTTTATCAAAATCTTCTAACTGATATAAACCTTTAGATATGTAACCATATATCTGGCCAAGGGGGCCACCTATTTTTGATATAAAAGCAGGTACGGTTGTAAAGTTCGCGTCCCAGTTCACGGCGGTTGTTATACCTTCTTCTGTTGGGTCGGAAAGCGCTTCTAACTTGTTTTTATTAAATGATATATTAAATGTGGTAGAATAATCAAAGTTTTTGCTTTTTATAATATCTGCACCCAGTGAAATTTCAAGCCCACGGTTGCTTAAACTCGCAATGTTTTTTACAGTTGACGAATAGCCGGTATTACCAGGCAATGGGGTACGATAAAGCAGGTCTTTAACTTTGTTCTTATATAATTCAACTGTTAGGTTAATGCGGTCATTCAAAAACCCTAAATCAAATGCTAAATTTTGTTTAGTATCTGTTTCCCATTTCAAATTGGGGTTGGCAAGGGTTCCGGTTACCGCATTTAAACCCACCAGGCTGCCGTTTAAATATAACTGGCTTGTGAAATTTAAATTTGCAGCATAGTCAAAATCACCCACACGGTTATTACCCGCAGCACCAAAACTGGCCCTGATGTTGGCATCAGAGATAATGGATTGTTTTTTAAAGAATTTCTCTTCACTTATTTTCCATTTGATAGCGGCAGAAGGGAAATACCCCCACCTGTTATTTATAAATTTGGAGCTACCATCTGCGCGAAAAGTAGCAGTTGCATAATACTTACCGGCAAAATTATAGTTTAAGCTTCCAAAACCTGATGTTAGTGAGTTACTGGACAACCTGGCCGATGCCAGGTTTTGTTGTACAATACCCACATCAATTCCACTTATACCTAATGTTTCATCGGGGATATTGGTAGCGCCTAATCCAAACGTTTTAAAATTTGTTTGTTGAATATCTGTACCTAATAATACATTCAAATGGTGTTTTTTCCCAAACACAGCATTGTATTGAAGTAAGTTGGTATTCGTATAGATATCAATATTCCCGTTTAAAACAGATCCATTAACGCCCAATGCACTATACTGGCCGCCGCTCCTGGTTTTGCTGTTGTTAAATATTTCCTGCCTGTAATCGGTAGAGTTAATGGAACCTTTTATGGTTAGCTTTAAATTTTTAAGTATATTATAATCTACATATGCGCTGCCAATAATATTTTTATTTATCCTTTTCCTTAATTCGTTTACGTAGGATATAACAGGGTTCAGGCGGCTGTCTGTAGGGTAAGTGTTTTCCGGATCATACAACTGATCTTCTATTAATACATCTGAAAATGCCGGTATTGCTATAGGGCGATAAGTATAAGCGCTAAAAAACAATGATGATGTAGCACCGGGTGATGGGTCGCCACCGGTGGTCATATTATTGGTATAGGTTAAATATCCGCCTACTTTAGCCTTGCTCCCTACCTTTTGGTCGACCGTTATTTTACCCTGGTACCTGGTATAGTCTGATGCCAGGACGATGCCTGTTTGTTTGATATAATTACCAGACATGGAATATATCGTATTGTCGCTACCCCCTGAAATATTAATAGACTGGTTATCGGACGTCCCTGTTCTTATTAACAGGTCCTGCCAATCGGTTCCTTTAACATTTCTGTAACTTTCTAAAGTTTTGCCACCATTTAAGTACGGGTTATTAGCTGCCCCAAACTGGTCGGATGCTAATCGTACAAACTCGTAAGGGCTTAACAGTTTATAAAATTTATACGGTTGATTTATACCATAATACCCGTTATAATCAACTTTAGACGGGCCTTTTTGCCCCCTTTTTGTTGTGATAACAATTACACCATTCCCACCGCGGGCACCATATATGGCTGTAGCCGAAGCATCTTTAAGCACCGACAAGCTTTCAATATTAACCGGGTCTATCATATTATTATCCGGGTTTTCAATAGGCACGCCATCAATAACATATAAAGGCGAACTATCCTGTGTAAGTGAACCCAAACCACGGATAAGGATGCTTGGAGATGACCCCGGTTTACCGTCGGGTGATACTACCTGAACGCCGGGTACACGGCCGCCTAATGCTTCGGCGAATGATTGTACAGGCGCCTTTTGCAGGTCGTTCATGTTAACAGTGCTTACAGATCCTGTTAAATCCTTACGGGCAACTGATGTATAGCCGGTTACAACTACTTCATTCAGGCCGGTTAAGTTTTCTTCTAATGTTATTGCAATTGTAGTTTTGCCGCCTATAACTACTTCCTGGGTTTTGTAGCCAATAAAGCTAACCACCAATGTTTTATAAGCAGGGGCCGATCTGATTGAAAAATCCCCGTTGTTATCGGTAATCGCACCCACCTGGGCTGCTTCTTTTACTTTAACGCTTACCCCTGGTAAGGTATTTCCGTTGGCATCTTTAACTACCCCCCTTATAAAGGTTTGCGAAAAGGAAGTAAGTGATAAAAGTAAAATCGTTACTAATAACAGGCTTTTTTTATGGTTGTAAAAATGGAGCATATAATCCTGAATTTATAAGTGAATAAGATTC
>Ga0075366_10000529_pt1 | contig 17716 bp, 7 predicted proteins | sample EndMethybrTD3031_FD_72351 | JGI IMG/M metagenome (GOLD analysis project Ga0075366, IMG submission 72351) | Populus endosphere microbial communities from Tennessee, USA - Endosphere MetaG P. TD hybrid TD303-1 | ecosystem: Host-associated > Plants > Roots > Endosphere | place: USA: Tennessee...
GTTTTGGGTACAGAGGGCCATAGGTTCGAATCCTGTCACCTTGACCAAGGAAGGGCTATTTTTTTTTATATAGATCTGACACCCTTTCCCGGGAAAAGAAGTTAGGGATCACCATTTTGGGCAACAGAAAAGCTGTTGTTTTGCTTCTCCATTTCCAAGCAACCCTGTGATGTGACTATCTGTAACCATATAAATGATGAGTATGAATAACGAACTGCCGTAGCCCCTTTCTCATCTCTAATGGCCATGGATACATAGTGGCTGGTCGAGGGGTTATCGCTGGCACTACTTCCACTTGATCGCTTCGTACTTCACATTCGATCAGCAACTTTAGGCTAGTTTATTTCCCTTCGTCCTGACCAGGCATACAAATAAAAGCCCATGACCCTCTTTTCGTCTTCAAGGAATGTCTGTAGCGTTCTCATCTCTGTACTGAATGATTGAGCTACCCATGCTATGACGGAACTACTCCACTGTCAACTGATCGAACTAGACTGATCTAGCGACACTAGCATCTATCCATCAAGGAACTGAGCTATGCCACGGATGTCGCTCTGACTGAACTACCGAGACTGACTGACAAACGAACCCAGCTCTCAAAGACCTAGCTATACTACTTAATTACTGACCCATGCTACCTATTCTAGTGCGCTAGGTAGGAAAGGGAGACAAGAACTACATTGCTATACCTGAATCAGTTTGACTCAATGCTTGCACTTAGACCTTTCCCCCAAGCTTCCTTCTATGCTGCCAGAAGCGGAGAGGAGGGTTTTCACTTCTTAGAACACTTAAACCGAAAGAAGAAATGCCCTAGCTCAGCTTCCTAGCATGACACATCAGCTACGCCATCAGAGACTGAATTAGAGCCTGGAATGATCCTCCACTTGCTAGTCAGGAAATATCACCGCTCCGTCTTTCGTTGCTCTCTTAAGCTGCTTTACGAGTGCAACCAAGTTCAAGAAACTGCTAATTAAGATACTATGCTGGTATCTATCTAAAAGTCAATATCTGTGAGAAGCTTCTTTCTCATAAACATCCGAAGCAACGAGAGATGCCCAAAATCCTATTTCCTCTTTCCTCCATAACCTTACCAATACTCCCTCGCCTGGAATTCTCCCAGTAAGCTGATCAGACACAGCCCTGGACTTCCCTTCACTACCAACCCCTCCCCTTAAGATTCCTCACCGCCTGGGTATGAAGATCCCTCACTGCCTGGTTATGTTTGCAAGTTGCAGAAAGCATTGTATGGTCTTAAACAGGCATCACGCGCTTGGTATGATAAGTTTTTTTTAATCAGTAAAGGCTTTCTTATGAGCCGTAGTGATTCCTCGTTATTTATTCAAACTAACAGTTTGCGAACTACAATTCTTGCGGTTTATGTGGATGATATTATTATAACTGGCAGTGATACCTCTTATATCTCCACTCTAATCACTGAATTAAGTGCTCAGTTTGCTATAAAGAACCTCGGGAACTTGAACTATTTTCTTGGCATTGAGGTACTCAAGACAAGAATGATCGTGGACTTTTTTTAACACAGCAAAAATATGCGTTGGATCTCCTCCAGAGAGCTGCTATGCTGAATTGTAAGCCCTGCTCTTCTCCAATTAACTTTAAAATCAGTCCTCTGCTGCAGTCTCTTCTACTCCATTTCATAATCCATCTCTGTACAGAAGCATCGTTGGAGCCCTGCAGTATATTACAAGACCTGATTTGGCCTTTGCTGTTAACTCTGTTTGTCAACACATGCAATCTCCTACAGATGACCACTTTACTGCAGTAAAACGTATCTTGCCTTATCTCAAAGGGACTGTTACAACTTGGTATTCAGTTCACTAGAGGACCTTTCACTCTTACTGCCTATTCAGACGCTGATTGGGCAGGTGATACTTGTGATCGTCGGTCGGTTAGTGGCTATTGTCTTTTTATGGGTAATAATCCCATTGCCTGGTGTGCTAAGAAGCAGGCCACAGTTGCCAGATCTTCAACCGAATCTGAGTATAGATGCTTAGCTCATACTGCCGCTGAATTATCGTGGCTTCGCATGCTCTTCAAAGACTTACAGATTCCTTTGTTTCATGTGCCAACCATTTGGTGTGATAATATATTTCAGCCATCTCCCTCGCCTCTAATCCTGTGTTCCATGCTCGCACGAAACAAATAGAGGTGGACTACCACTTTATTCGGGAGAAAGTTATCCATAAAAATCTTAAAGTGCGGCATACGAAACTTATAGCACAAAGTCGGTACCATTGACTGAACACAAACACAAGATCAATCAAGTCTCACATGTGAACGAAATCGAGAGGGAAGAGCATGGATGCTAGCAGCACCGGAAGTTCTCGTTCAGTATGAAGTTGAATGCAAGCCTATGTCCATCTCGTGTAGTTGAAGAGGCCCGCGACAAACCTCAATTTCTTCTTGCTGCTAGTGCTTCTTGTTAAAGCAGCTTTCAGTTTTCTCTTAATGTTACAAGCTGTTGTTGATCTAAAAAGAGTAAGTATAGTTACGGTTCTTTCCCCGAGCTAGAAGCAGTTAAAAAGATTCTCAAGTTACAGTTTTTAATTCACTCCAGATGGGGTAAATGTTCAGTGGCTATCTTCTCGACTGTCTGCTTTACGGAACGAAATCAAGTGTGATTGAAGTAGCGAGGTTGAGACAGGTCGGCCTTCTTGTCCTGCCTTGAGAGAGGACTTGATTAGATCAACTGCCCATGATAGTGCAATCGAGAGAGTGAAGGGAGAGAGACCTCTGGGGCCAGTCAAGTAGGAGGTTTAGCAGTAAATTACATCTCGAAGAAGACCTCCTAAGGACGCCAGCCAGTAGAAAACAACAATTTAGTTGTAAGGTCTTGTCCACCCTTTCTTGCAAATCGATGCCCCATGAACAACGTTTATGAGAAGTTGATCAAGGACCCATTTTTCCAGCCAAACCTTAATGCTTGATCCCTATAGAGGCTTACTAGTAAAGGGACCGGTTGGAACGACTGACAGAAGAAAGAAAAGCGCGAAGGGAGATGATCTTCACAACCGCAAGGAACGGCTGCTGGGAGTCGGCCTCCATTGCTGCCGGGTTCACACCGCTGCTGCAACTTGTCTGCCGAAGAGGAGGCTGCACACCGTCATCAGCATGACTGTGAAATGATGAGGATGGCCGCTGCTCCTCTTCTCTTGGCTTTCATGAGGTTTCATCCGTGGAGAACACAACTTTTCGTCTGCGCGTTGCTCCTACCTTTCTTTGCTGAGGTTTTCCAAGCGGCTCGTTAAGGCTAATGCTCATGGTGGATTTTCCCATCAGATGCAACCGTAGCAGGGCTTATGGCAGGGACTCTTGCTGTTGTGTGATTGCAGCACCCGAGAAGCACCCACCACGGTCTGACATTTCACCACAAGGACCAATCTTTTGTCACTCATGCGGTCCATTTTCGATCATGATGGAGATGGGAGAGTCATGCTTTGAGTTGAATCTCTACTACTCTGCCATCCACTTCCGAAACATCACCAAGCCTGATACCGAACAAGGCATCCATCACCGTCTTCCTGCAGCAAAGGTTCTTTGCTTGACAGCTTTGAAACGTCGTCCCCGACCCCCTTCCCTCGCGAGGTTTGGCTATGCTCTATAATTGCCTTCTCGGAGAAAGAATGTAGCCGGCTTTGAAGCCGTGACCGCACCCATGGCATGATGTTTTAAGATCGGTCCTAACATGGTTTGCTAAGCATGGTGTTAGCATGGCGTTCCAAGACCAAACCTGATGTGTTCTCTTCATTTTGTTAACAAAAAAAGAAGAAGGAAAAGAAAATGTTGAGAAAATGGGCCTTTGGGCGTGGCCCTCACGAAACGGGCCCGGTGCCAGTGTGCACGACCCGTGTAACATGGGCTTTAGACCTCTACTCCCCTTAACTAAATCTCCAGGCCTGCCAAAGACTGCTCACTTACGAAATAGGCCTAAGCCCATATAGACTCGGCCCGTCCAAATGATGTTCAGCGGTCTAAACCTACCTGGATCTATTGAATCACCACCCGGCAATCATAGAGAACCTATCAGAAAGGGTATGTTTCATTCGATATAAAATCCATTTAATAGGTCCGATCCAAGCGACCTTATTGCTTGCTCCGACCCAGGTAGTGCATCCATAGCTCAATCAATCTCATTTGGTGGTAACTTGGGGTCCATCTCCTTTCTTTCTTCCTTTAGGGGTGAAAACCTTCCGGACTGGCTTATCATAAAGGCCAGTGAAAGGGGTTAGGACATAGGTTCCAAATTCTATGGCAAGGACGTCTCGATGCGAGTATCATATGTATATCGAATGGATAGAGAGAGTATCTATCACACTAACCAACCAACTAAGATGGATTCAACTGGTTGTTTGGGTGCCGTAGATATGCGAGATCGTATGTGGGATTATTCCCCTTGTTGATGCATTGGCACTGTAGGAGTAGTAAAGTAAACCCATTGGGATTGGCATACCACCTCTCCATAGAGAAACTTCTGGAAATAACATTATTATTCACTAATACAATCCCTTTAATGTCCCCGAGAAGGAGAAGCTAGTCATACAACCCCGGTTTCTAAAAAGAAAAACATTTCATGAAGTGAAATCCGATGGATTGGACCTTTGTATAGATCCCAACATAAGGAAGGGTCACGTATTTGAACTCAAACCTCCTGTGAAAGGGTCATGGGTAGTGCCGTTGTGAAGACCTGTTGAGCTAGCAGTCTCTGCTGCTATGGCATGGCTCCAATGATTCAGCATCTTGAGATGGATTTCTCATCTCCGTCCTCTATGTGCCCCGATTAGGAGAGAGAGGGGATTCAGCGAACCCATCCAAATGAGGTTTTGACCATGGAAAAATGTGCAATGAGGAGGTTTTTTAAATCTGTCCCAAACTAACATGGAGGGATTTTCTATTCCAAAGAGAGACGAGTATCGGCTGTATGGCAAGGACCCTCAACCGATGTGGATGAGACACTGGCTGGATGACGGCCGGCTAGCTGCAATGATCTCCTGGGAACTTACTTATGTGTCCTCCCTGTGAATTAGGCTCCTTTGATTAGGGGCCCCTGTAGCACACTATGTGTAGCTCTACGTGTAAGCCTCATCCTCGTTACCTATATGGTGTCTTCAATTAGAACAGCTCTACATTGTACTAACTGCTGAATACTCCTTTCTCCTCTAGGTCTTGTGGATTAGTCCTCTCTCCCGATATGTGTGAAATCAATCAGTCACTAACCAGTACTTCCTGGACCACTCCTTTGTATCGTATGTGGGGAATCAATCGATTACTAACCGGTGCCACTCCACCTCCACTCCCCATCGACTGGCATTCTCTGGCGTGACCGAACTCACTCTGTGTCTGTCCACCTACCTTATCCTAATCACTGGATCGTAAGTAATGCCTTGTTTATGTAATATTATTTCTTTCTTGTTACAATGGACTAGGTCAACGTCTCCATGGCGATATCGTATATCAATGAGAAGTAGTACTTTCTATCTAGTAGTTCTACTCGTAAGCTACTACGGAAGCGGACTGGGACTGTGCGTACTGGGGAAGGGGGTTGCCTTCCTTGCTCTCCCTTCGTTTATTACGGAACTCAACTAAGTAGGATTAACTCAACTCTTTTCTTACGAGTAGTTCGTCAAAAGTCCTACATCCTCGATTGCAGGCGAAGAGGCAGACCGTGCAGCTACGGCCATTTAACAATATGAAATACCTGCCTTAATAGTAACAAACTCCTTGAGTGCACTCACACGCCTAAGAAGGAATTATTAAAGCCCGGCCCCATCCATATTCAAGACAGGAATGGGCTAAGGTCCGACCTATCCAATCCTAAGAAGGTAGCTAGATCTTCTCTCTTGTTTCCTAGCTGCTATTAGTCCTATCCGAGTTGCTAGTAGGAAGCTCTCCGTCTAGCTATTAGTAAGTATTAAGAAAAACGTCAATAGCAGCGTGAAGTTCCCCCGATCCCTCTGCTGGACCTATCCGCTCTTTCTTGACTATCCGCCCTATCCGAGTTAGCCCTCTCAATCTTAAGGGGGCACCTTAGCGCAACTTGAAGGACAGGAAAGGGGCAGTTTTGGCTAGACTAAGAACCCGAACCACGCCTATTTAGGTATTTATTAACAAGGCCCTTTGCTCGGTCGGAGATAGCATCTGGGGCCAAGGCCCTGTTCTGGTTACTATAATTAGTGTAGCACCTTTCTTTTTAGGGCTTAAAGGCGAAGCGCTTCGTCCGGGTTTTCTCCCCGGGCGGCTTTGAGTGGGCTTTATCCGTATGAGCGGAGCGTTCAGCGGTGTGGGCAAGATCTGGAGAGATTTGTTCATGAAAACATCCCCTTTTCGGTTCGGGGTATTCCTCTTTAGTGATTGGCACCTTTAGTCATTTTTCTGGCAAAGGCCATGAGGTTTTGGTGTTTGCCGGCCTAACTCACTAAGCTTCCAGTCTCATCTGTCTGAGATCCTAACTCGACGAAAGTATAAGCTGAAGCAGAGGCTTCACCAAGAGGGATTTCCCACACTTGGGAGTTGGGTCGCGGGAATACTTTCTCAAAAGGATTTGTCTCTGTATGACCGGTGTCTGACCAGGAAAACTAACGCAGATTGACTTGGATGAACCCGACCGGGTTTGAAACGAGCAATTTATGAATAGGAAGATGCCCACCAAATGGAAGCTTTTCATAGTCTCTCCCGAACCCTCCGGGGTATGGTATAGATAGGGCTCAAGATGTCTTTTTTGACCTGGCCGAGTTCTCTTAAGCAAAAGTTGAGATCTTGACCTAGTTCTCTGACTGCTCTAGATGGGCTTTGAAGCATGCTGCTCTCCTTGAATCAAAAGAGGAATTCACTACAAAGAGATGCAAGCTAGACTCCCTCGGTGCTGTCCTTTTTGATACACCCTCTTGGGCTGTTTCCCCTATCTATTGATAGTTGTATACTCAAATCTTACCTACTAACGTTATTCTAGCTGAACCAGGCTGGCTCTCAGCTATACCCGCCACAGCCGCCCTTGATAGCTTCGATGACCTGCCTTTCCCAGACAAGAATACTTGGGAATTGACTACTATGGATCAACCAATTGGTTGTGACAGAACGGAGAAGGGGAATTTGTCTGAACTTTCTCTTCCTGGGAGCCGTGCCGTGAGACTACCTAACCGGTACCAATTGGGATCTCCTTTTCTAGGGACAAAGAAAGAAACCGTCTCGTGGTCTCACCAACCTCATGCTCAACGCGTTGCTCAGACAAGCTGATAGCGAACGGTTTATGGCAGTTCTGAAGCTCCGAGGAACCGGGCACCAGCTCTCGATTCTTCCTTTAGCCGTGGACCGTAGAAGCGATGTGCTCAAGAGCGGGGGAAGGTTATAAATGTAGTTTCTTCCATGGTATTCAGTAGTTCCCTCATTAATTAGATTCAAATTCCTTTGGTTTCGAGAGCTGATTGAGATGCTCGGAAGAAAGAAGAAAAAACGAGAGACAAAGCAGAAAAAAAAATAAGATAGATGGGAAGTCGAATAGAGCTTAGCGGTTAGAGGGTTACATCCTAATTCCAAGCACTAGAGAAAAAGATGAAGTGATTCTTGGTTCAGTCGAAGACTTTCCACTTTTCATGGAATTAGCAGATACTAGATGACTCGATGGCGATACCCATCCTTTCGATCGTTTCATGCGGAATGAGAAGTTGTTGGAGAGAGACCGGGATAGAGTTGGAGGTTACCCTAAGGAGAAAGGAACGAGACGGATGTGGGCTCTTTGCTCCTTCCCAGATCGGACTAGCTTCGTAGTTCCATGGATTCGAACGAAGTGGTTCCAACGAACCGGACCGGGAGAGAGCAAGAATGATTTGAACAAGGGGTCCGGTGGGGTGGCCCCGAGCTCGGTTTGGAAGGAAGGTTTTTCTTTTTGAGAAAGGGGTTCCTATACAAAATGCAAACGTTTGTTCTAGAAAGAGAATGCCTACTATACATAATCTAAGGGAAAAGACATGAGATCAAGTGAGAACTCAAGAATGTTATTGCTCCTCAAGAAAGAAAAGACGGCAGGGAACTAAGGTGATGGCTTGTAGCTTTTCCACCTACCTATCATACAATCTCTACTTTGAGACCTGATGAATGAAGGGCGGGAGCAGAGTCTTCATCTGCCACCTCTATTCAATCACTGAAGCCCAGCAATAGATGTTGATGGATTCAGCCCAATAGAGTGTAGTGTCACATGGCTGCAAATAGACTGGATTAGGTTTCACAAGATCTCCTCGTCCTCGGTCAAGAAGTGGAACCAATTGCTTAACTTCGCGCAAAGGCAGACATGCGGTGGTTAGTACGCCTTGAGTGAGGAGTGAAGTTCAGGGCGGAGTCGCTGCTGCTGCTTTCTGTCCGTAGTTATAGCTGCTTTATAAAGGATGAAGCTAGGCTTTGAGGAGCATTGCATTTCTTTTGCCAAAGGCCAGTGATTGACTAACTGTGTTCTACGGGTGTGATCGACTAGGCTGAGGAACTACTCTCTATATAATAACTAAGATAATAGAAAACTCGCTTGATCTTGTTCATACAGATGGCACTAGAAAAAATCCCGAATCTTCTTCTGTTATATACCATCACTAAGATACTCGATTCAGACTCTGCCTCAAATAACTTTTTATTAGGGAAAGGGTCAAAAAGAGGTACTTTCGCCCATGGTGAGATAGAACATTCGCTAGATGAGTGAAAACTTTTTCGATCTGATACCCCATAATGAGAACTGGTTCATAAGGTTTGCCACTAGGGGATGGATAGAGCTAGACCTTTATTGATTGGAGACCCAGATTATAGAGGACTTTTTGACAGAGGGCATAGCGTTATTCCTTTTACGGATAGGTGGGACTAAGACCGATATCATGGTCTTCCTCCTTCTCGATGCGCGGTAAAAAGTCTATTTTGGAATTCCTTTAATGGACGAGTTCATACAGCCAGTGATTGTCCAGAGACTTCGACTGCTGCTTAGCGCTTAGCGACTGAATCAGCCCAGGAAAAAAACCGATCGATACATCGATACATAGGGTGGTAGTCTATCTAGCTTTTTCAAGCAAAGGTAAGCTTGTTGACTCAATTAAAATGACCTTCGACCACAAAGAGTTTTTCAATCTTTATAAAGTCAAGCTCAATAGGAATCCCTTTCCTAGTGAATGAATCGTCAAAATCCTTCTCAAACCGAGATCTTATCTTATAGGGGCACAAATCAATGGGTGCCGGCGCTGCTACAAAAGAATTGCATTAGCGGGAGCTGCTGTCTAGGTCTATATACAGTACGTGATTTGTTCTGCAAGGAAGGCACAAGAGACTTCTTAGAAAGAAGAGATTGAGAAGAATGAATTCCTCCGCGGTAAAGTCTTAATTGGATCAATCGTTAGCCTGAATAGCCTACCAATAGCAAGGAACAGAAGAGTCACCCGTGACGTGAAAGGAGAGAAAGTCAATAATTTTTTCAAAGTCATTTAGGGCAACAAATGGTAGAGGAACGAAAGTAGCTCGACCGAGACCTAAAAGGTGGGAAGGGCCAATGCCAATCATTCCCTAAGTGAGAGGAAAAAAGCTCATAGTTAGGAAGTAACTTCAACTTTCTCGAGTTGCAGGAGTGAAAGAAAGAGTCTCGACTAAGAACTCAAAGTAGCGGAGTCTGAGGTTAGAGGCATATGAACAAGGAAAGTGGGAAAGTGACACAAGATCCACTCGACGAAAGGCAGGAAATAACGGTAGCTAAGTCGGCTTCGGGTTACTCATTGCATTCCTGCCTACCTTGCAGCACTCTTACCGCGTAGTGGGAAGAAAGAGGAAGGAGTGGCTGTAATTCGAAAACGGCAAACAGTGCTTACTCATTAAGCAGTCCTCGGTAAAAGAAGGCTGGAAAAAAGAGATCAAGATGGGAGCATCTCACTCAGCTGTGAGGGAATGGTCCGCTGTTGTGACGAATAAGGGCTTCAGAAGGTGCTCTAGGCGATGGGATTGTTTGAAGGCATTACCGGTCTTAGCAAGAAGGACTTGCTTGCAAGAGGGAGCTCTTTTACATCGTTAGTGAAGCTAGTACCCTAAGTTAATCAAATCCTTCTCACTGAACTCCGATTGCCCTAAGGCAAGTAACTGAACTGACTTAATCTTAATGTCCGAGATTGAATTAGAATAGGAAGTTGTTTCAGAAGGAGCTCTTACCGTGAGAGTATCCGCTCTTAGTCTTTTGCCACTAGATCAACTTCTTATCAACATTACCCTCCTCCACATTTCCGGGAAAACAATCATTTTTCTTTCTGCAGAAAAAAAAACTTTTCTATACAGCTTTACCCAATTTCATTTTCATTCCCTGTCTTTCTCTCTTCTCTTGTTCTAATGAGAGAAGAATACAATAATTGCCTTTTTGGTTAATATTGAAAAAAGCAAATAAATAATAGTGTTATATAATCTCACACTCTCCTTCAAGCTTCAGGGGTGAAATCACGCTTGTCTTTCAATTACTGAAAGCGAAGAGAAGATAGCCCTTGTTCTAGTCAGAATAGAGGGCAGTTGGTCAGATGATGGCACAAACTTAAGAATAAGATCGGCGGAGGCCACTCTTTCTCGCAGCTATTGAAATGGCTGCTATCTTCCTAAACAGGAAAGGGGGAAAGAGGGGTCGGGAAGCCCAAAGCACGCCTTAGTTCGTTCCGCTGGGACGAACAGGTCGAGACGTGGTGTATGTAAAATCACTTTGGTGAGAGATCGCTATGCCACGTGTCCTTAAATAGACTGGACATATTGCTTAAAAATAAAAAAACTCACACACAACAGGTTGGAAAGGCCTGAAGGGTGGCCTAAAAGCTTTGGAACGGCTTTCGCGCGACTCACCATTATTATTATTCTTTGTCTTCGCATTACCCCAGTTCCTTAATCCAAATAGCCATAGGAGAAGCTGAGCTAGCTAACCTAAGTCCGTAGCTAAAGTTCTCAAACAAGAGTTCCATTCCCCTTACTCGTATTGCAGGCAAATCCCGTTACTAGTAGTTCTGGTTAGCCCATTTGCCCGAGCACACTCTCAACTTGTAGATGCGCCAATCCCGCCTTCCCCGACGAGAACAGAAAAAGCAAGAGACTACGAACACCAGCACGCATGAAAACAGCCCTTTTTAAAGCATACCCAAGGAGAGCGGGCATCCATCCAATCTTCACTTATAGACATGGCCTTATTTCCGTTTTCCGTTCGTTAACTACTTCTAACGAGCAAGTTTTCAGCCTACCTCGGCTGCGAGAAGGAAATAGAATAGTGGACAAACAGCAATAACCGTGCTTATCCTTCTAATAAAGAAACTAAACCTTACCTAAGAAACCGATTTCACCCACTACTGCTACTACTAGTATAGAAGAAGATCTATTAAGACGCACGACTACCTATATAACAAGTTGCCTCTGACCTCTCCGTCTCACGACCGCAAATAAAACCTGTAGCTTCATGCCCTGACCTGAACTGAACTACTACTGGCTTAGCTGTCTAGCTACTAAAAACTTGGCACCCGTCCTGCCAATATAATATAGTAGAAAGAGTATAAATAGGATTCCCCTCAGGGCACACTTGTTAGCTACAGTTCCCATCTGTCTTGTAAAGAACTCGAACTGCCCGCAGTTACGAGACTAGCTCCCCTGGCCGTAGCAACTACAGTTACTCTTGCTCCTGCCAAATCCTTACTTCAGGGGATTAAGGTAGTTTACTTGCTGGCTGATAAGTCAAGTAACGAAGCCTAAGATTAGATGACTGATTAGATTACTAGTTTGTTTAACTGAGGTTCTCCGCCTCGCCTAAGTCTCATATCTTAAAGTAAAGAAAAGACTATAACTCAACAGCAAGCTGCCTTTACTTGGCTTCAAGTCCCAAAACCCAAAAGGTGTTATAAGTTGGAAGCTAAGAAGCTACTCGTTTATGAGTAGGAGTTCCCATCGGTCCAGAACTAGAAGTAAACTCAAAACCTGGATTTGGCGAAAAGGACCTATTATTTGCATTCTCCTACTCCTAATAGTACCCATTATTCTTATTCTAAAGTACCATTAGAGCTCCTTTTCCCGACAACAGAGGGGGGATCTTACTTTCTCAAGTCATACGTCTTTTGTTCAGCCACCGATAGTCAACCACATGTTTCATAAAGTCCAGATTCTATTCCCAAACAAATCTCATTCCTCTTTGAAAAAGTCCTCGTTCTAAAGAAAGTAAACTTAGGCTCTGTTAATTCCGAATTGAGAGATGAAAGGAGAATAGAGGAGAAAGAGAGAGAGAGAAAAGGAAAAAGAAGATGGTAGAAGAGAAAGGATGATAAAATTAGGGCTCAAGAATGAAGCCCTCCTTCATTCTATTAGGTAAAAAATGACATTCAAAAAAAAAAGGATTATACAAGTTTCAAAAGTATACTAGTATATCCCTACTAAACACTACCGTTGGAGCATAGATGTTAATCATGCCCAACTTGCACATTACTAGCTCGATCAGTCTATCCCTTGAGAGTGCTTTAGTAAATACATTGGCTAATTGGTTACGGAAAGCAACATGTGGTGTGATATGGGACTCAATCTTTTCTCTTAATGAAGTGGCAATCCACCTCAATGTGTTTAGTCCTATTATGAGAAAGTGGATTGTTGGCAATATGTATAGCGGCTTGGTTATCACAGTATAGCCTCATGGGTACTTCTACCACCTCGCCAACCTCTTCCAAGAGAGACTTGATCCATAATCCTTCGCACATACCTTGTGCCCTGGCCCTATACTCAGCTTCTGCACCCACTATAGTTGCCACCACTGATTGCTTTTTACTTTTCCAGGACACCCCCTAACAAATGCACACCATCCTGAGGTTGATCTCCTGTCCTCTACTGAACCAGCCCAATCAACAATGCCAGTGAATGAGGAGATCGACACGCGGGGGCGTCGACGGAAAAAACATCCCAACTTCGAAACCCCCACTGATGAAAGGTCAACCCCCGCGGCTGCGGAAGTCAAAGAAAGAGCTACAACTATCATACTAACCAAAAATGCAGCGCTATGAGGAGATTTGTAGGAAGGAAGGCTTACTGCTTTTTGGTTGTTACAAGCGAATAGCTTTCCGGTTGTCTGCTAGCCTGTGTAATAGTAAGAGCCCCCGATGGCTTCTTCCCTTCTAGCATCTCCCGTAGCGGAAAAGGGACCTCTTGCTTCGAATCAATCCTATCATTATCATCAGTAGGGGCCTAATGCCAGTCTTCGAGGCAAGCGAATCAATCGTATCAACCTTTCCGGCACTAATCCTTGTGCTAATTCTTGTAGTGCTTGACTCAGTCTATCCGTCAGTCCTAAGTCCTAAATCCTAAATCCGTCTCGATGGAATAGGCTTGGATGACCTCTCCTTCCTTTCATCTTTGGCATCTCTCTTACCTTACCACTTTAGGGACTACCGGAATAGAATAAGACTGGTAGGAAGACTTCCAGGGCTTGGAATGATTACTCACGCCGGTAAAGCAGTTACAACCACACTTCCATTCACTCACAGAACAATAAAAAGACTTGACATCGCTCCTCACTCAACGAAGACGGAAAAGGAAGGAATTGCTTAAGTAAGGGGAGCAGCTTCACTCGCTGAGGCAAGAAAGAGAAAGAAGGAATGAATTGCTTCGAAAAGCAGTTTTTAAGGATAAAGGAATAGTGTTCCAGCGGCCTGAAACAAAAAGCGAGATGCCAGTGGGGATAGACCCGGCATTAATAGAAAGTGAACGAGCAAGACCGGGAGAAACTTCAATAACAAAACCAAGAGAAGGAATTGATGCGGCTTTCGTAATAGAAAAACGTGAGGTAAACCCTAAGACAAGGTACCTTAAGCGATAGCGCAATGGGCATCCAAAAGGAAAAGCAATAAGCGTACGGGGCCCTCCAAGACCCGTGCTTTACTTAAAAGTGGATAGGAATGAAGGCTTACATAGACTTGTTGAGCTGAAAGCGAGCCCAAACTGATTTATGATATGGGACAGCTTAGGCCTTATCCGATACGGCAAGGGTGCTTACACATGGAACCCCATTTCCTCCTTCTTTCTTATCTGATTCTGATGGCTTGACAGAGTCAGGGACTAATGGGACTGGGACTGAGAATGGTAATCTAGAAAGTTTACCTCGGGGACTTGATTCTAAAAAGCGGGCGACCTCAAGCATTCGGCTTGAAATAAGCCTTAAACCATTTAGAGACTAGCGGCGATTGAGCTTTGGTGGAACATGATTCCCGAGCTCCTTTAATGGTCATTGCTAACAAGCTATTCTGTCAAACAAAAGAGTGACTTCTGTCGGGGATGGAATTTCATTCCTGACAATCAGTCTGATTCCAACAAGAAGGCAAGCAACTTCAAGCTCTCACCTATCAAAGTAAAAGGAGATGGGATAGATGTTCTAGAAGAAGCTCTTTGCCGGATAACCTTGGACAAATCCTATGCAAGAAGAAGCTCTTTGGCACAAAGAGAAAGAGTTGGGATTGAGCTTTTTCATTTCGTTATGCCAAGAAAGGGCTATTTACGTAGCAAGTAAGTCTAGGCTTTCCCAACTTCAACTCCAGGTAAGGCGTAAGCACTTTTCTTTTAGGGCTTAAGGACGAGAAGATTTTACACTAGCTTTAGACCTAGAACCAGCTGACTTAACATGCCTCCTAGACCAGCTCTCTTCTTTGAGTAGCTTTCTTCCTTCGGTAACGGAGTCTTAGCCTCGGGATACTACTTTTCCAGGAAATGAGCTTAGTGATGGGCTGTATCGCTAGGTAAACGGGGATCAAACCCTAAAGAAGCACTCGATCTATCGCTCACTTGTTGAGTAAAGTCAGCAGTGTAGAGAAGTGATCGAAGCATGGGTTCAAAAAATCTACTCTACATACTTAAGATATTTTGGATTGGGGCCGCAAAGAAAAGAACTTCCAAATCAAATAGATCTTTGCTAGCACCGGTGAAGTCTTAGCTGTCGAACAAGCAATGAGGGGTGAAGCCCAGGCTCTAACGAATATTGAAAGAAGGATTCAAAAAGTCTATAAGAACTTCTTTTTCCTCCCTAGCTGTAGAGGCTTCTTTCTTCGCTAACGCTTGGGAATTCCTAGAGAAAGTCAGTTGAGTTCTATTTCTAGCTTTTTCCTAACTCGAAAAGATATTTCTCTATCTAGCTTTCACCCTCTAGGTTACCTTAACTGAACCCAATCCCATCCTTCTCGTTCGATCCGTGCTTTTAACGAATTACCACTTATTCTGTGGCCTCTAGCCTTCTACCCCTCTCCTGACGTCGAGCCGCTTCGCCCCTTAGTCCAGAGCAGGAGCAGCGGATTCGCCTACTTCAAAGTCTAAAGTCAATAATCCGGATTTCCCCTCTTTCCTTCAAGCAAGGCTGACTTCATTAGCTATAGGTAGACTTCACACAAATCCAATCGTACAAGCAAGTAGATCAACATCAACGTTGAATAGTTTCATTCCATCTAGGGTTCCCTGCAAACTTCTTATATCTACCGGGGCAACAACCTCTTCCTTGAAGACCCTGTATTGCTTGTCTTTCTTCTCCTAGTTACTTCTTGGATTCGCCGCAAACAGATGACTAAAAGCGCTTACTAAGCATAGTCCCGGAAATTCCAATGCAATTAGCAGCGAATCTTGCACTTGAGGAGCAGATCTCTATCTGTAAGAGCGGATTAGGCGCATGCCATGGATGCGAAATTCTTTACTTTAACAAAGAACTTAGTTAATTATAATTAAAAGGCTCTGCGCAGCAATTTTCCTCGTAGGCAGAGGTTGGACAGAGACTCAAACATATAAGGCAAAGGTGTGCAGGAAAGGCACCCGGACTTATTTCCAATCGCATATAGAGTGAGCGAAGCACGGGTAGATCCCATTACAGATTGAGTAGGGGGAACCCCAACTAAAGTAGCAAAGAGAAAGTCAGCAGCAATTGCTAATCTCTTGATCTATGCACTTTCAATAGCACGCAGAGGTGAGGATCGACTAAGCATTTCCCTCGACATAAAATAAAGTAGGAGAACTCGCCCAAAGGGAACATTTAGAGTTGTTCCAGAAAGGTCCGCAGGTGAAAGAAAAGAGACTGGCTCTCTCTATCTATTATACGCAATATCTTGAAAGGCGAAGAGTGACTACTTCTTTCTGCTCGTACTTCCTGTTCCTGTAGTGATACAGGACTCGTGCAAGAGCGCTTACGGCAGGAGATGAGGCTTAGAATCCAGATCAGATATGGAATCTGATCTTTCCCAAACCAAAGCCGAATGCTTACTTCGAAAGTGCTCTTAATCACTTCTTTACTTGGCCTTCTCTCTCTCTCCAATCCAATAGCAAGAGAAGGTAGAGGAAGAAAAAACCTTATGAAAAAGCTTAATGCTTACTTAAATACTCTTTTCCGAATCATGCCTTACCCTACTTCCTTCATGCCTGATCTGAATGCCATTGATTACCTCCTTCATGCCCGTGGTCTGCTTTGCTCGTGGCTAGGGGAGCTTTCTTCTCTTCAGACCAAGAATATCGTATGTGATGTTAGAGAGCATGCTCAGGCTAGTTGGCTGAGGATTCTCCGATAACGAATTCTGCTTCTTTACCTGGAGCGGAAAAATGGTAAAGGAATATCTCAGAGCCGATGCGCGATCTCCGTGCTTTCCCACTCCGGGGGAGCGGGGAAGAATCCGCATGGGGGGTGGACCGGTACAACTCAGAAAGAATAAAAAGAGGAAGCCCTATCGCCCGAGAAAAGGGGGTTTAACAAATGTTGGGCCACTGACTTCGAAGCAAGAAGGATTTTGAGTCCCTTGCTCCAGAACCAGGATTTTAAGTCCTGTTGCATCTTCTCTCGGCGAAAAGAAGGTCCTACTTGCATGTGTTAAGCATATAGCTCAACCATAGTGGATGATGAAGAAAGTACTGAACGATGGAAAAGGAAGCATGGGAGGAGCTTGCTTCAATCGATGGCGTATATTATATAATAACATAAACATAGAGTAGAGTGAAAGGGTCCACCCCGAAAGCCGGGTAAGGACAGTTTTCACATGCCACAGTTAGGACTTGCAAGTACGATACTGACTCTTCACTTTATCAAAATTGACTAAGTATAAAGTGAAGTGTGTACCGGCTTTGTTGACCGTTAACTTTAAGCGGGCGAGCTTACTAAGCTAAGTGAAGGCCCTCTCGTGCAGGCAGGGGTTAGCTTTAACACTATACAAAGACCACTACGAAAGAAGGACCAACGACGATGAAGGAGATGTGAGCTCGGTTTGGAATAATGGACTTCCTCTTTCGATGAAAAAAAGGACCTTTTTTCCGGAACTTAAGGTGCGCCCCGCCCGGAGATAGCGAAATCTCCCCAACCTAAAAAGGGGGGACGTGCTATATCCGAAACGTACAAAATATAGTAAAAATCGTAAAGGCAGATGTAGTAGGGGTTGCAAACCAGACGGTACACAACTTGGTTTTGGAAGATATGGCACTAAAAGTTGTAAAGCTGGTCGTCTTTCATATCGAGCCATTGAAGCAGCGCGTCGGGCTATAATCGGACAATTCCGAAGAAATGGTAAGATATGGGTAAGAGTTCTCGCAGATCTCCCTATTACCGGGAAACCTACAGAAATAAGAATGGGAAGAGGAAAAGGAAATCCTACGGGTTGGATTGCTCGTGTTTCTACGGGACAAATTCTATTTGAAATGGATGGTGTGAGTTTGTCAAATGCTCGGCAAGCCGCTACATTAGCGG
>Ga0075366_10000530_pt1 | contig 17699 bp, 15 predicted proteins | sample EndMethybrTD3031_FD_72351 | JGI IMG/M metagenome (GOLD analysis project Ga0075366, IMG submission 72351) | Populus endosphere microbial communities from Tennessee, USA - Endosphere MetaG P. TD hybrid TD303-1 | ecosystem: Host-associated > Plants > Roots > Endosphere | place: USA: Tennessee...
GTTGACCTTGAACGTGAGATCGATCCACGGCGACCACTTGCCGGGCTCGAGCGCCACGCGCCGGCCGTCGATCTCCACGGTGGCGCGCTTGCCGGCGCGGTCCCAGGTGACGGTGAACGGGATCCGGACGTCCTGCACCGCCTGCAGCTCGGCGAGCTGCGTCTTGTCGGCGTCGGACAGGCTCGGGCCCTTGCGGCGAACGGCCTCGATCTTCTGGCGGACGATCGGGCTCGGCGGTCCTTCGAGCTCTGACGAGGCCTTGTCCCCCTCGAACACGAGCCGCTTGAGGATGCCGCCCATCTCGGTGTTGCCTTCCTCGTAGCGGCTCAAGTCGGTCGCGTAGTACGAGAACGTGCCCATCGTCCCGCGGATGTCGGGCAGCGGCAGGCCCGAGAGCATCTCGCCGTTCTCGACGTCCTCGGGCGGAAAGGTGACCGGCACCGTCAGCATGTCGGAGCGCACGCCGGCCTTGCCGGCCGTCACCCAGAACGAGGTGCCGCCGCGCGTCGAGCTGATCTTCGGCTTCGAGACGGGGAAGTAGTTGAAGAGAAACTTCGGCGGCGTGCGGGTGACCATCCCGAGGTCGGGCAGGTACGAGTTGGTGTCGCGCACGAGGAAGTCGTAGATGTTGTGCTTGCCCGCGTTGACGCCGGTGGCGAAGGAGGCCCACGCCGTCGGCGACTCGGGCGAATGCGTCGTCTGGAGCGGAGAGAAGCCGCCTCGCTTCGCCAGCGCGCTGATGTTCGGCAGCTTGCCTTCGGCCATCCACTTCTCGAGGAGGCGCGGATCCATGCCGTCGAAGCCGAGGATGACGAGCTTCTGCGTGTACTTCGACGGGCCGCGGCCCGACGACGAGCAGGCAAACGTGCACAGCGCGGCCGCCACGGCGGCTATCGTGAACAGCCTCACGGATTTGCGCATCGGGATGGCCCGGATTATAACTCCCGCATGGAGCAGATCGTCCGGGACCTCCGGCACGCGCTCAGGCGCCTGCGCATGGCGCCGGGCTTCACGCTCTTCGCCGTCGCCTCGCTGGCGCTGGGGATCGGCGTCTGCACCGCGATCTACTCGGCGGTCCGCACGCTCCTCTGGATGCCGCTCGGCGTCCCCGACCAGAGCCATCTGATCGTCGTCACGCATCGCGAGAAGAGCGGGTCCGGCGTGATGTCGTGGCCGGATTTCCAGGATTTCCGCGCGTCGCAGACGGCGGGGCGGGCGATCGCCGCGGGCGTGATGATCCGGACGGCGCTTCGCGCCGGCGAGGCGTCGCAGACGGTCTTCGGAGAAGCCGTGTCGGGCCAGTACTTCACCGTGATGGGGCTGCGCCCTCGTCTCGGGCGGCTGCTCGACGCGAACGACGAAGCGTCGGGGGCGCGCGTGGCGGTGCTGTCGGAAGCGTTCTGGCGCACGCGTCTGGGCTCCGATCCGGGCGTGGCCGGACGCACCATCAGCATCGGGGGGAAGCCGTTCGAAGTGGTCGGCGTGATCGCGGGCACGTTCCACGGCCTCGAGCCGGTGCGCGCCGAATCCGTCTGGGTGCCGATCGGCGCCGTCTCGCAGGACGCGCGCGCGTTCGGTCTCGATCCCCTGCTGATCACGCGCCGCGCCGGGTCGAGCGCCGGTGTCTGGCTTCGCCTCAAGCCCGACGCGTCGCTGGCGCAGCTCGACGCCGAGACCGCGCTGATCGCCGGGCGTCTGAACGCCGCGTATCCGTCCGAGACCGGTCGTCCGGCGCGCGAGTGGAGCGCGCGGTCGCATGACGACGACGTACGGCGCGGCAGCGAGTTCGTGCGCACCGTCGTCATCGCCATCCTCGTCGCGATTGGCGTCGTGCTGTTCATCGCCTGTACGAACCTGGCCAACCTGGCGCTGGCGCGCGGGACGGAGCGCGCTCAGGAGACGGCGGTCCGCACGGCGCTCGGCGCCAGCCGGTGGCGGCTCATCCGGGAGCAGTTGATCGAAACGCTGATCCTCGTCATCTGCGGTGACGCCCTCGGGATCGTCGTCCTGCGGCAGCTCGTCGACTACTTCTCGACCGAGCTGCCCCTGGGGCCGAACATGACGGTTCCGTTCCGTCCCGAGATCGACGTGTCGGTCCTCGTCGCCGCGCTGCTCGCGACGCTGATGGCGGTCGTCGTGTTCGGTGTGTGGCCGGCGGTGGCGGCCACGCGCGCGGACGTGCGCCGCGGCGTCGGCGCCGGCGCGGCCGCGACACCTCCGCGGTGGCGCTTCCATCGCGATCTGATCGCGTGGCAGGTCTGCGGCTCTGTCGCGCTGCTGCTCGTGGCCGTGATGTGCGTGCGCATTCTCACGGCTGGTCCCCGCTCGTGGGCGCAGGCCCGGAACGAGACGCTGGCCGTCGCGCAGGTGGATTTCGCGATCAACGGCCTCGACGAGCTCCGGGCCCGGCAGATGACGACGGAAATCGTGGAACGCCTTCGGGCGCAGCCCGATCTCTCTCGCGTCGGCGCCTCCAACGGCCTGCCCTCGGCTTTCTTCGGCGCACGCCGGCTCGTCACGACGCCGCTCGAGACGTTCACGCCCGGCCGTCCGGTGGGCAAGCCGGCAGCGATTGCGTCCGTGACGACGGATTTTCTCGCCGCGATGGACGTCCGCATCGTCCGCGGCCGCTCGTTCACCGATCGCGACGACGTCGCGGCGCCGCGCGCGGCGATCGTCACGGAGCAGCTCGCCCGCGATCTCTACCAGACGACGGACGTCGTGGGCCGGACGGTCGTGCTCGCGCCGGATCGCGAGATCACGGCGCCGGTGGGGGCGCTCCAGCCGGACCGCCCGTCCCCCGGTTCCGGCGCCGCGGAGTCCGTCACGATCGTCGGCGTCACCACCGACGTCGTCTCGTCGCCGGCGTCGTCACGCGCCGATGCGATTCTGTTCGTCCCGCTGACGCAGTACTACGATCGTCGCGTCCCGCTGGCGTTCGTCGCGCGAGGCACGTCCGGCGCCGCTCCGCTCGGGCGGCTCCGCGAGGAGATTCAGAAGGTGGCGCCCGGGCTCGTCGTCAGTTCCAGCGGAACCGGCGCGGTCGTGCTCGAAGGGCCGTTCTTCCTGATCCGCGTCATCGGGAAGCTCGCCGCCGCGCTGGGCGCGCTGGCGCTGGTGCTCGCGATGGCGGGTCTCTTCGGGATCCTCACGCACGTCGTCCAGCGCCGCACCCGCGAGATCGGCATCCGGCTCGCGGTGGGGGCGGCGCGCGGGCAGATTCTGTGGCTCATTCTTCGCGACGGACTCCGGCCGGTGGCGAAGGGGCTGGTGCTCGGGTTGACGATCGGCCTGGGCGCGCGCATCGCGATGCGGGTCAACGTGCTCACGTCGATCCAAGCGTGGGATCCGCTCGAGTTCGGGCTGCTGCCGCTCGTGCTCCTCACGGCCGCGCTGATTGCCTGCGCGCTTCCCGCGGTGCGCGCCTCCCGCGTCGATCCCAACACCGCGCTCCGAGATCTCTGAAGCGCGGGAAGTTCGCGCGCGCGTGGTACCCTGACGAGGTGCGCGCGCTCGGCGTCGACTACGGCGAACGGCGGATCGGACTCGCGTTATCGGATGCGACGGGACTCCTCGCGTCGCCGTGGAAGCAGGTGGCCAACGATCGCAACGTCGGCGCCGCCGCGAAGCGGCTGGCCGTCGACGTGCGCGCGCTTCAGGCCGAAGACGATGGACTCGGCACGATCGTCATTGGCCTCCCGCGCCGGTTGAGCGGCGACGACAACGATCAGACCGCGCGCGTGCGGCAGTTCGCCGCGCTGCTGGCGAACGAAGTTGTCATTCCGATCACGCTCCAGGACGAACGGCTGACCAGCCACGACGCCGACGAAATCCTCGCCCAGCGCGAACGCGACTGGCGCAAGCGCAAGCAGCAGGTGGACGCGATGGCGGCGGCACTGATCCTGCAGGACTTCCTCGACCATCAGCCTCGATGAAACGAGTCCTCACCTTCCTGCTCCTGCTCATCGTCCTGGCCGCTGCTGGCGGCGGATGGTGGATCTACTCGGGCGTGAACCGGCCGTTCAAGGGCTACGACGCGCCGGAGACCTTCGTGGAGATTCCGCAGGGGACGGGCTCGGTCGCGATCGCGAAGCGGCTCGCCGACGCCGGCGTCGTGCAGGACGTCAACAGCTTCCGCGCCGCGCTGTGGATCACCGGCAAGGGACGGAGCCTGCAGGCCGGCGAGTACCGCTTCGATCGTCCGCTGTCGGCCCGCGACGTGGCGGACAAGATCGCGCGCGGCGACGTCTACGTCCGGCCGATCACGTTCCCCGAAGGGCTGACGATCAAGCAGATGGCGGCGATCTACGAGTCGAAGGGCTTCGGACCTGCCAAGGACTTCACCGACGCCGCGAAGAACGCCGCGCTCGTGTCGGCGATCGATCCCGACGCCCGCGATCTCGAAGGGTACCTGTTCCCCGACACCTACAAGCTGCTGCGACGCGCGACCGCCGAACAGCTCGTCGCGCAGATGGTGCGCAGCTTCATGCGCGCGCTGACGCCGGAACTGATGGCCGCCGCCGAGGCGCGCCAGATGAGCGTCCGCCAGTTCGTCACGCTCGCGTCGATCGTCGAGAAGGAAACCGGCAGCCAGGACGAGCGTCCGCTCGTCGCCGCCGTGTACGCCAACCGGCTGCGCATCGGCATGGCCCTCCAGTGCGACCCGACCGTCATCTACGCGCTCGATCGGCTGGGCCGCTACGACGGGAACCTGACGCGCGACGATCTGCAGTTCGACTCGCGCTACAACACCTATCGGTACCCCGGCCTGCCGCCCGGCCCGATCGCGTCTCCCGGACGCGCGTCGCTCGAAGCGGCCGCACATCCGGCCAGCGCCGACTACCTCTATTTCGTCAGCCGCAACGACGGATCCCACGCCTTCGCCGCGACCCTCGACGAGCACAACCGCAACGTCGAAAAGTACCAGCGTCAGTACTTCCGCGCCAGGCGTTGAATCCTCGGCTCCGAGGATCCTCTGGGAGCTACGACGCGTGGTAGTAATGCCGTGAGGTCGATACAGTCGGGCTTCTATGTTCGCCATTGCTCGATTCGCCACGATCTCGCTCGCGGGATTGTTCGTTCTGACGCCTCTCCTCGCGTACGCGGCCGTCACTCTCCAGGGTGTCGTCCGCGATCCTTCCGGCGCGCCGGTTCCGGGCGCCGACATCGTGATCGCGACGCCCGAGCGGGCGTCGATTGCCAGCGCCCGCGCCGACGCGCAGGGACGCTTCCAGGTCGAGGCGCCTGCGCCGGGACGCTATCTGCTGATCGTCAACGCTCCCGGCTTCCGCGAAGCGCGGCAGTCGATCGCCGTCGTCGAATCCGGGATGACGCCCATCGACGTGTCGCTCGGGATCGGATCGGTCACCGAGGACGTGACGGTGACGGCGTCGCCGGGCGCCGTCGAAGACGTGCGCACCGCCGGGCAGCCGGTCAACGTGATCGACGCCAGTGACATCGCCGGGCGCGTCGACACTGTCGTCGCCCAGGCCGTGCAGGGCGAGGCGGGCGTGCAGCTCCAGCGCACGAGTCCGACGATGGCCGGCGTGTTCGTGCGCGGCCTGACGGGGAACAAGGTGAACGTGTTCGTGGACGGCGTCCGCTACTCGAACGGCGCGCAGCGCGGCGGCGTCAACACGTTCCTCGACCTCGTCGAGCCCGGCTCGCTCGACTCGATCGAGATTCTGCGCGGCCCCTCGAGCGCGCAGTACGGAAGCGACGCACTCGGCGGCAGCATCCACTTCCTCACGCGGGCGCCGCTCATCGGCGGCGCCAAAGCCTGGAACGGCACGTTCTCGGCGGCGGGCGGGACGGGACACGTCAACGGCGGCGCCGACCTCGTCGCGGGCTATTCCGGGGGGAATCTCGGGATGACGATGAGCGTGGGCGGACGCAGGACCGGCAAGATCCGGCCGGGCGACGGGATCGACTCGCACGCCGCGGTCACGCGGTTCCTCGGCTTGCGATCCGACGTGCTCATGGACGACCGCCTGCCGTCGACGGAGTTCGAACAGGTGGGCGGATCGTTCCGCCTGCAGTGGGCGCCGTCAGCGCAGTCGCGCATCATCGGGTCGTACTCGCGGACCTTCCAGGACGGCGGCGAGCGATACGACCAGCTGCTCGGCGGCGACGGCAACCTGATCTCGGAGCTCAACGACCTCTCGCTCGATTTCGGCACGCTGCGCTACGAGCGGCTGGGGGCCGGCTTCGCCGACTATCTGTCGCTGACCTATTCGATCAACAGCCAGCGGGAAGAGCGCGTGAACCAGGGAGGCAACGGCAACCCGACCGCCGCCATCGGGCACGAGCCGGAGCGGACGACGGTCAACGGCCTCCAGGGCAAGCTGTCGAAGCAGCTGTCGCCGCGGCAGTCGTTCACGGCGGGCGGCGACGTCTACTTCGAGCAGCTCGCCTCCGACGCCTACAACGTCAACCCCGTGACCGGCGCCTTCACCGATCGGCGTCCGCGCGTGCCGGACGGCGCGACGTTCAATCAGGGCGGACTCTTCGCGCAGACCGCGTTCGACGCGGTGCCCGATCGGCTGCGCCTGATCGGCGCGTTCCGCTTCGGTGGCGCGTCGTATCGCGCACGTGCGGCCGACAGTCCGATCGTCAACGGCGCGCCGTTGTGGCCCGACGACTCGCTGACGGCGTGGAGTCCGACGTTCCGCGCGGCGGCGGTGGTGACGCCGGACGCGTTCTGGACGCTGTCGGGATCCGTCAGCCGCGGATTCCGCGCGCCGCACATGACCGACCTGGGCACGCTCGGGCTCACCGGGTCCGGCTTCGAGGTGGCGGCGCCCGACGTCGCGGGGATGGGCGGTCTCGTCGGGACGACCGCCGACGCGACCGCGGTGTCGACCGGACGCCCGGTCGAACAGCTCACTCCCGAGACCAGCCTGCAGTACGAGGGGACGATCGCCTACCGCCGCCCACGGTGGCGCGCCGACTTCACGGCCTTCGTCAACACCATCGACGGCAACATCCAGAAGCAGTCGCTGATCCTGCCGCAGGGCGCCGTCGGACAGACGCTCGGCGGCCAGCCGATCACGGCTCAGAACGCCAACGGCGCCGTCTTCGTGTCCCTGACGACGGTGCCCGTGCTCGTGCGCGCCAACTTCGATCGCGCGCGCGTCTGGGGCCTCGAGCACAGCGGACAGTTCACGCTCGCCGAGCCGCTGTCGCTGCACACGGTCTTCACCTATCTGCGCGCCACGGACCTCGACACCAACCTGCCGCCGAACATCGAAGGCGGCACGCCGGCGCCCGAGGCGTACTTCCTGGTGCGCTGGCAGCAGCCGCGCGCCTCGTGGCGGCTCGAGCCGTACCTGCACGTCGCGGCGGATCAGACGCACCTCTCGTCGCTCGATCTCGGCGATCGCCGGACCGGGGCCGGACGGACTCGGGCCAGCATCCAGTCGTTCTTCCGCAACGGCGCGCGCGCGCGCGGCTGGGTCAACGCGGGTGCCGACGGCATCGCGAACAACGCCGACGACATCCTCATCGCGACCGGCGAGACGCTGGCGCAGGTGCAGGATCGCGTGCTCGGCGTCGGCGTGAGCTCGTCGTCGCTCTTCACCGAGGTCCCGGGCTACGCCTCGTTCGGGATCCGCTTCGGCGTCAAGGCCGGACGGCACGAGCTGCTGGTGCACGCCGAGAACCTCGGCGACGCGAACTACCGCGGCATCAGCTGGGGCGTCGACGCGCCGGGCCGCGGCATCTCGGCGCGCTACTCGCTGGGATTCTAGCGCCCGTTCGCTTTCTGGAGTTTCCGCCGTCAGCCGGAACGGCGCGGCCCAGGCCTTCCGCCTGACGGCGGAAACTACGGAGGTACGAGAAGCGCTCGACTCGCGCCGGTCACTGGACGGGGCGCAGCGCCAGGAGGCGCCGCGCCGCGTCCGCTTCGAGCGCCGCCGCGTCGAGCCGTCCCGCCGCACGCAGGATCTGCGCGCACTCGGCGTGCATGTCCGCCAGCTCGGGAGCGAGGTGTGGATCGTTGGCGGCGAGAATCTGCGCCGGCGTCGGCTCGTAGCGCGCGAAGAATTCCTGGTAGTCGGCCGCCGCGGCGGACGGGTCCTTTCGATCGAGCGCGCCGTACACGCGATCCTGATATTCCACCGACCAGGCGAGGATCCAGTCTGACGTGCGGATGAGGAGCTGATCGGGCGCGAGCGGACGCCCGGTCCAGAGCGTCAGCAGCGCCACCGTCAGGCCGAGGGCGGCGCCGCGCAGCACGCGGCCCGCGCGCACCGCGGCCGCGATCTCCGCGCACGCGAGACCGGCGAACGGGATGGCGGCGGCCGTGAGCGCGACGCGGAATCGTCCCAGCACGTAGAAGGCGACGAGCGTCGCCGCGCTCGACGCGGCCAGCGCCAGGAGCGTCCAGGGCGTGTCGCGGCGTACGGCGGCAAGCGCAAGCCCCACGAGCGCCAGCGGCGCGCACGCCCAGAACGTCACCGGCATCCAGACGAGCGCCGGCGCCTGCAGCCGGAAGTAGTACAGGTCTTCGTTGTTCGGGATTTCGAACCAGTGCCAGGCGCGATCGAATTTCCGCCAGACCATCGCGGCATAGGTGCCCGTCGTGTGGCCCTGGATCACCGCCGTCATCGCGCCGCTCCAGGATCCGTCGGTGCCGCCGAGGAAGCGCGCGAGCCGCGGGACGTCGACGCCGAAACCGACGTCCGGCAGCGCCCTGGCGTCGTTCGACGAGACGAACGTCAGCGGTCCGGAGCTGGCAAGTGAAAGGGCAGGCACGCCGACGAGCATGTTGCGCGCGACGAGTGGCGCGATGGCCAGCGCCAGGCCGCCGCCGAGCACCGCCGCGGGCACGAGCAACGGCCGCCGCGATCGCCAGAGCGACATGAGCGCGATGGCCGCGACCGCGACGCCGGGTACCAGCAGCGAGCTCTTGAGCAGGAACGCCACCCCGATTGCCGCGCCAAGCGCCAGGAACCGCCACGCGCGGCCTCCGTCCAGCGCGCGATCCGCCAGCCAGACGATCCCGACGCCGGCGAACGCAATCAGCGAGTCGCGCAGAAGCAGCAGCTCGTAGAACATCAGCGGCGCACAGAGCGCCGCCAGCGCGCCGGCCCAGGCGCCCGCGGCGTCGCCGAAGTGCCGGCGCGCCAGCGACCAGATCAGGAGCGTCGTCAGCACCCCGATCGCCAGCTGGAACGTCAGCACGGCGCGGACATCGGCGCTGACGAACCGGTAACAGAACGCGATCAGGTAGGGATACAGCGGATCCTGGTAGAACCGCGGGGTCTGCATCCAGCGCTCCCAGATCGCCGTGTCGGGATCGCGTCCCTCACGCTCGAGCGCCGCGCGGATGTCGGGCTGTTCGGCGAAATACACCTGGGCGACTTCGTGGTGCCACCGGTGCATCGGCATCGGCACTCGCGACGACAGCCAGTCGCCCGCCGCGATCTGCCGCGCCCAGCCGTCGTAGTAGTGCATGTCGGTCTGGGCCCAGCGTTCGAGATGAACGAAGGGTGTTCCGTCGATCTGGAGGAAGAAGGCGAGCCGCAGAATCACGGACGTGGCAACGATCAGCCACGGCACGGTCCTGTGCATGCGGGGATAGACGCCTGCTGCCGGCCTTTAGTTGGCGCTGTTCGTCCTGACCTTCGTCCCTGGCGCGCCGCGACGTTCCGCCTGACGGCGGAAACTACGGGGAAAGAGAAAAGCCTCTAGCGGTTGTCGCCGCCCCACTTCAACTTTTCGCGCAGGACATCGAAGTACGACCGGCTGGAGGACTTGACGATCCGGACCGGCTTGGGCGCGCGGCGGACCGACACCATGTCACCCGTTCGCAGCGGGAACCCGGACTGGCCGTCGAAAGTGACGTAGACCTCGTCGTGGTCGACCATGATCGGGCGAACGTGCACTTCGGATTCGCCGGCGATCACGACGGGCCGGTTGGTGAGGGTGTGCGGAGCGATCGGCGTGAGCACCATCGCGTCGAGGGCGGGATGCACGATCGGACCGCCGGCCGCCAGGTTGTAGGCCGTCGATCCCGTCGGGCTCGCGATGATCAGGCCGTCGGCACGGAAGCGCGTCACCGGGGAGGCGCCGACGCGCACCTCCATCTCGATGATCCGCGACAGCGCCGCCTTCGTGATGACAACGTCGTTGAGGACGATGTGGTCGGCGAATGGCGTCCCGCCGCGCAGCGTGCGCGCCGAGAGCATCGTGCGCGGCTCGATGGCGGCACGGCCGTCGAGCGTCGCTTCGAGCGCCGGGTACAGCTCGGGCAACGTGATCTCGGTCAGGAATCCCAGGCTGCCGAAGTTGACGCCGAGGATCGGCACGTCGCTGCCGGCGGCGGCAATCCGTCCGGCGACGCCGATGAGCGTCCCGTCGCCGCCCAGCGCGACGATCAGATCGCAGGCGCCCGGCAGATCGTCGCGCGACACGACGTCGGCGCCGGGCGGGATGCCGGCCAGCCGGGCCGTCTCCTCTTCGAAGACGGGCGTCAGCCCGCGCGCGCGCAGCCAGCCGGCCAGCTCGCTGAGGACGCCGGACGCCTGCTGTAACCCGCGTTTCGCGGTGAGGCCGACGCGCCTCACCTGGCGGGCTCCCGGCGCAGGTGCAGGAAGAACTCGCGGTTGCCCTCGGTACCGGTAATCGGGGATTCGGTCATGGCCACGCGGGACAATCCTAGCGCACCGGCCGCGGCCGTGACCTCCTCGACGACGCGCGCGTGCACCGCCGGATCGCGCACGAGCCCGCCCTTGCCCACTTCGTCCCGGCCCGCTTCGAACTGCGGCTTCACGAGCACGATCAGGTCCGCTCCCGGCGCGAGCACCGGCAGGATGGCCGGGAGGACCTGGCGGACGGAGATGAACGACAGATCCATGACGGCGAGATCGAACACCCGCGCGCCCTCGGGCAGCGCCTCGGGCGTGAGCGTTCTCGCGTTGACGCGCTCCAGGACGAGCACACGCGGATCGGTCCGCAGGCGCCAGTCGAGTTGCCCGTGGCCGACGTCGAGGGCGAGGACGCGCACGGCGCCGCGGCGCAGCAGCACGTCGGTGAAGCCGCCCGTGGATGCGCCGACGTCGAGAGCGGGCCGGCCCGACGGATCGACGCCGAATGCGTCGAGCGCGTGCGCCAGCTTGACGCCGCCGCGGCTCACGTACGGATGGTCCGGTTCGATCAGGGTGACGTCGGCGTCGGCGGCGGTGGGATGCCCGGCCTTCGAGACGACGACCCCGCCGACGCGCACCTGCCCGGCGAGGACCATGGCGCGCGCGCGCTCGCGCGACGCGGCCAGGCCGCGCTCGACCAGCACGACGTCGAGGCGTTGCTTCACAGTTGCCAGTGGCCAGTCACCAGTCGCCAGTTACCAGTTACCAGTTGCCAGTTACCAGTTACCAGTTGTGCCGGGTCTGAAGACCCGGCCTACGTAGACCCGGCCTACGCAGGTCGGACGTAGTCCGGGTCTTCAGACCCGGCATCAGTTGGTTCGCGACGTGACCCAGCGCGCGATCGCGGGGAGCTGGCCGTCGAGGCCGGCCTCCTCCAGCGCCGCGAGCGATCGCGCGACGCACTCGTTCGCCATCCGCCGCGACGCGTCGAGCCCGTACAGCGCCGGATACGTCGGCTTGCCGGCGGCGGCATCCTTGCCCGCGGTCTTGCCCAGATCCGCCGACGCGCCTTCCACGTCGAGCACATCGTCCACGATCTGAAACGCGAGGCCGAGCTCGGACGCGAATCGCTCGACGCCGGCGAGTTGCGCGGCGGAGGCGCCCGCCATCACGGCGCCCGCGGCCGCCGAGGCGCGAATGAGCGCGCCGGTCTTGCGCGCGTGCATGGCCCGCAGGCCGTCGCCGTCGAACGCGGTGCCCGACCCGGAGGCCTCGAGATCGATCGCCTGCCCGCCCACCATGCCGCACGCACCGGCGGCCTCGGCGACGATCTGCATCGCGCGCAGCTTCCGGGCGTCGAGCGACGCATCGCCGTTCGACGCGGGGTCCCGCGCCATCAGCACGAACGCCTCGGTGAGCAGACCGTCGCCCGCCAGGATCGCGAGTCCTTCGCCGAAGACGACATGGCTCGTGGGCCGGCCGCGCCGCAGCGTGTCGTCGTCCATCGGCGGGAGATCGTCGTGGACCAGTGAGTACGTGTGAATCAGCTCGAGCGCGCACGCCGCCGGAAGGGCTGCGGCGCGCGCAGCCACGGGATCGCGGCCGCCGGCGAGCGCGACCGCTTCGGCGGCGGCGAGCGCGAGCACCGGGCGCAACCGCTTGCCGCCCGCGAACAGGCTGTAGCGCATCGCTTCGCCGACGCGGGCCGGACAGGCAGGCGGCGACGGCAGATACTGCTCGAGCGCGGCGTCGACGTCGGCCCGGCGCGCCTCGAGCCACTCGCGCAGGCTGTCCGGGCCGCGTTGTCCGTCGGGCGGAGGGAGACTCACCGTCCGCGATCGCCCGGCGCGCCTTCGCCGGCCAGCGCCGCCGGCGCCGGCTTGATCTCGCCGCGTTCGCTCAGGATCTCCACGCGGCGCTCGGCTTCCTCCAGCTTCGCGTGGCAGAAGCGCGAGAGCTGCACGCCCCGCTCGAACAACGCGAGCGACTTCTCGAGCGCGAGATCGCCCTCCTCGAGCGTCTTCACGATCGTCTCGAGCTCCGCGATGGCCGATTCGAAGTCCTTGATCGTTGGGTCCATGCTGTCTTCTTGCAGGAGGGCAGGAGACGCCATGTCTCGTCCGCCCCCGTTCCTCCCGATCTCCTAGCCTTCCTGCGATCCGCTGACGGTGCAGTCGATCTCGCCGTTCGCCAGCGTGACGTGCACGCGATCGCCGGGCGCGACGGTCTCGGCGCTGCGCACGATGGCGGTGCGGTCGGCGTTCCAGCACACAGCATAGCCTCGTCCGAGGACGGCCAGCGGGCTGAGGCTCTCCAGCCGCCCCGCCAGCGCGCGGAAGCGCCCGTCCGCGCGCAGGCGCGTCCGGTCGGCGGCCGCGTTGAGCCGTCCGCCCGCGGCGCCGAGCCGTCCGCGCATGGCGGCCAGATGCCGCGCGAGATCGCGATCGTCGAGACGCTGGCGCAGCGCACGGTACCGCCGCGCACGAAGGTCCACGGTTCCGCGCATCGCGGTGCGGAGCTGGTGCGTCAGCTCCGCGGCGTGGCGGCCGCGCATCGCCACGCGCGCCAGGAAGCTCGCCAGGCCGCGCCGGCTGCTCAGCAGATGGACGGTATTGCGCCGGCGCTGCAGGCCCGCGGCCGCCGCGGCGCGCAGGCGGCCCGTCAGCCGATCGATGCGCGCGCAGAACTCGTCGTGCGCGGCGACGACCATCTCGGCCGCCGCCGACGGCGTCGGCGCGCGCAGATCCGCGACGAAGTCGGCGATCGTCACGTCGGTCTCGTGTCCCACGCCGGACACGACCGGCACGGGACAATTCGCGATCGCCCGCGCGACCTTCTCCTCGTTGAACGCCCAGAGATCCTCGATCGATCCGCCGCCGCGCGCCACGATGACGACGTCGACGCCCGGGACTTTCGCGATCTGCCGCAGCGCCGTGACGACGTCGGCGACGGCGTCGTCGCCCTGCACCCGCGCGGGACGGATGAGCACGCTGGCGTGCGGCGCCCGCCGCTTCAGCACCTTCAGGACGTCCCGCAGCGCCGCGCCGTCGAGCGAGGTGACGATGCCGATCCGGCGGGGAAGCGCGGGCAGCGGCCGCTTGCGCGCGCGGTCGAAGAGGCCTTCCGCCTGGAGCGTCTTCTTCACCTGCTCGAACGCGAGCTGGAGCGCGCCGAGTCCCTTCGGCTCCATGTGCTCGCACGCGAGCTGATATTCCCCTTTGGGCTCGTAGACGCCGAGCTGCCCGCGGGCGACGACGCGGAGACCGTCGGCGGGCTTGAACCGCAGGTAGCGGAGCGAGGTCCGGAACATCACGCCCTTGATCTGCGACGTATCGTCTTTCAGCGTGAAGTACATGTGGCCGGAGTTCCAGACCTTGCAGTTCGAGAGCTCTCCTTCGACCCAGAGCTCGCCGAACGCGGTCTCGAGCAGCCCGCGGATGCCCGACGTCAGCTCCGCGACCGAATAGATCTTCCGCTCGAGCCGGGGCCGGCCCTGAGCCCCGTCGACGGACGGTGCGGCGGGGGAGGAATCGTCGAGCGGGATGTCTTCGTCTTCGAACGGCTGATCGAACAGGTTGGCCACGTTACCGGCCTACGGCAGACTGCGGCGCGAGCGCATCGACGTCGGCGGACGAGAGGTTCAGCCGCTGGAGCGCCGTCGCCTTGCCCGTGGCCAGATCGGCCGTGACGATGACGGCGTTCAGCCGGCCGAGACCCGTCGCCGACTCGAACTTCGCCGGCATCCCGGTGACGAACTTCGTCAGCGCGATCTCGGTCGTGACGCCGATGATCGAATCGTGCGGGCCGGTCATGCCCGTGTCGGTGAGGTACGCGGTCCCCTTCGGCAGAATGCGATCGTCGGCGGTCTGCACGTGGGTGTGCGTGCCGAAGACCGCCGTGGCGCGGCCGTCGAGATGCCAGCCCATCGCCATCTTCTCGGACGTCGCCTCGGCGTGGAAGTCGACGATGATGACGCGCGCCTTGGCGCGCAGCGCCTCGATTTCGCGCAGCACGACGGCGAAGGGATCCTCGATCGGCTGCATGAAGATCCGGCCCATCACGTTGACGACGCCGATCGGCTCGCCCGTGCGCGTCCGCCCGAGATAGCTGCCGCGGCCGGGCGTGCCGGCGGGGAAGTTGGCGGGCCGCAGCAGCTTCGGCTGGCGCGGGATGTAGTCGAGGATCTCCTTCTTGTCCCAGACGTGATTGCCGGTCGTCATCGCGTCCACGCCGTAGCCGAGAATCGTGTCGGCGATGTCGCCGGTGACGCCGAAGCCGGCGGCGGAGTTCTCGACGTTGGCGATCACGAAGTCGAGCGACTCGCGTTCGATGAGGGCGGGAATCGCGCGGCGCGCGATTTCGCGCCCGGGCTTGCCGAAGATGTCGCCGACGAAGAGGATGCGCATGCGCTAGGTGACGGGAATGCGGATACGGCCGCCGCGCCGCTCTTCCAGCCGCGGCAGCACGAGACGGAGCTCGCCGTCCTTCAGCGTGGCGGCGGCCTTGCCGGCGTCGAAGGCCCCTTCGAGGCCGATCGCGCGCGCGAAGCGGCCGAACGCGCGCTCCGCGACGTGATACGCGGCGTTGCCGTCTTCCGGCGCCGCCGGCGTCTTCTCGCCGGAGATCAGGACGACGTTGCGTGAAAAGAGGATGTCGACCTGCGCGGGCGTGACGCCCGGCAGGTCCAGCAGGATCTGCACCGCGGTCTCGGTTTCGACGACGTCGAGCGCCGGCGTGCACTCGACGGCGGCCGCGCCCGCTTCGAGGAGCCGCCGAAGGTCGTCCGGAAGCTCGCGACGTTCGACGTAGACGCGCGCCATCCCGCCATCTTAGCACCGAGGCCCGAAAATGCCTTGTATTCGGCCTAAAATTGCTATGAGTCTTTTACGCTCAGATAAAATGCTTGACACGCGCTCAGTATTGCGTCTACACTGTCGCTCGTGAGGATTTTCAACAGGAGGACACCGATGACATTGGTTCGCTGGAATCCCGTGCGCGACCTGGCGTCGCTGGAGATCGACCGGCTCAACCGCATGTTCGACGACTTCTACGGCAACGTCCGCGGCGGCTGGGCTCCCGCGGTCGACATCTACGAGACCAACGGCCACGAGTACGTCATCAAGGCCGAGCTGCCGGAGATGAAGCGCGAAGATATCGAGGTGACGTTCGAGAACAACGTGCTGACGCTGTCGGGCGAGCGCAAGGCGAGCTTCGATCAGAACGACGGCACGTATCACCGGAGCGAGCGCGCGCAGGGCCGCTTCACGCGGTCGCTCACGCTGCCGGCCACCGTCGACGGCTCGCGCATCAGCGCCGGCTACAAGGACGGCGTGCTGACGGTGCGCGTGCCGCAGCGCGAAGAAGTGAAGCCGAAGCAGATCGCGGTCGACGCCGAGTAAGGACGGGAAGACCCCTTCCGGCCGTCCGGCCTTCTTCCCGTCTTCCGTCTATACTGCTGCGATGGCTGACACGGACCTGACGGGAACGCAATCGGGCGGGGACGCCTCGCCCGAGCCGGCGCCGATCACGAGCCGCTTCCTTTTCGTCGACGTCGCGGCGCAGCGCGCCAAGCAGCTGCGCCGCGGCGCGCTTCCGCGCGTCGAACGTCAGCCAGGCGGTCCCAACAAGCTGGAGCGCCTCGCCATGGAAGAAGTCCGGAGGCGCGTCATCCAGTACACCGTGCCGACCGGGTACGACGGCAAAGGCGTCGCCTAGTCCTCCGCCGGGCCGGCAGCCTGCCTCGCCGCAGCTCGAAGAGCGAACGCGGGACGCGCGCGCGAGGGCGCGTGCCGGAAAACCCGAACTTTCATCACAGGGCAGCCGTAATTCGATTCACAGGAGTCGAAAAATGGCTGCAGTTCTAGTCCTTGCCGGTCTGGCGCTCGCCGCGGTCGTCTTCTGCGTGATGCTCGTCGGCCTGGTGCTGAACGTGGCGTTCCGCGTACTGCTCTTCCCGCTCTTCCTGCTCAAGTGGCTCGCGATGGCGGTCGTGATGCTGGTCGTCGCTCCGGTGCTTGCGCTGGTGGGCGTCGTCCTCGCCGTCGTCTTCAGCGCGGTGGCCGTCGTGTTCGGCGCACTGCTCTCGATTCCGTTCCTGCCGATTCTCGCGGTGGGAGTCGTCCTCTGGGCGCTGCTCGTCAAATCGAACGGGCGCCCGGCCGCCGCATAGGCATCCGGCGCTCCAGCGCATCGGCGGCGCGCAGCAGGGTCGTCTCGTCGAACGGACGCCCCGTCAGCTGCAGTCCCACCGGGAGCTCCGCCTCCGTCAGCCCGCATGGCACGCTGATCGCGGGCAGCCCCGCCAGGTTCGCCGCCACCGTGAAGACGTCCGCCAGGTACATCTGCAGCGGATCCTCCGTCTTCTCTCCCAGCCGGAATGCCGCCATCGGGCTCGTCGGCATCGCGACCACGTCGACCCGCTCGAATGCCTGCTCGTAGTCGCGGCGGATCAGCGCGCGCACCTGGTGCGCCTTCACGTAGTACGCGTCGTAGTAGCCCGCGCTCAGCACGAACGTGCCGATCATGATCCGGCGCTTGGCCTCGGCGCCGAACCGCGCGCGCGTCTGGTAGTAGACCTCGTGCAGCGTCGACGCCTCGGCGCGCGTGCCGTAGCGCACGCCGTCGTAGCGCGCGAGGTTCGAGCTCGCCTCCGCGTTCGCGACGAGGTAGTAGACCGGGATGGCGAGCGAGGCGTGCGGGAGCTCGATGTCGCAGAAGACGGCGCCTGCCTCGCGGAGCGCCTCGAGCGAGGCGTCGAACGCCGCGCGCACGCCGGGCTCGACGCCGTCGCCGACGAGCGCGCGCGGGACGCCGATCCGGAGGCCGCGGACGTCGCCGGTCAGCGCCGCGCCGTAGTCGGGCACGGCCGCGCCGGCGCTCGTCGAATCGCGCTCGTCGTGGCCCGCGATGGCGCCGAAGATCGCGGCGACGTCGCGCGCCGTCGTGCCGAACGGCCCGATCTGATCCAGCGACGATCCGAACGCGATGAGTCCGTAGCGCGAGACGCGGCCGTAGGTCGGCTTCAGCCCGACGACACCGCACAGGGCCGCCGGCTGCCGGATCGATCCGCCGGTGTCCGAGCCGAGCGCCAGCGGCACCATCCCGGCAGCC
>Ga0075366_10000531_pt1 | contig 17683 bp, 16 predicted proteins | sample EndMethybrTD3031_FD_72351 | JGI IMG/M metagenome (GOLD analysis project Ga0075366, IMG submission 72351) | Populus endosphere microbial communities from Tennessee, USA - Endosphere MetaG P. TD hybrid TD303-1 | ecosystem: Host-associated > Plants > Roots > Endosphere | place: USA: Tennessee...
AAATGCGCCGGTAATAAGGGCCGGGGTAATAACCGCGAATTTTAATTGGAACATGGCAAACAATACCAATGGGATGGTAGGCGCAAGTTTCCAGGTGGCGTTCCCAAGGGTGCCCTTCATCATAAAAAAGGTACGTGGATCGCCAATGAAACCGCCAATGGTATCGCCAAAGGCAAGGCTAAAGCCAAAAATAACCCAGATAACGGTGATAACGCCCATACAAACAAAGCTTTGCAGCATGGTTGACAGTACGTTTTTTTTGCTCACCATACCGCCATAAAAAAAGGCAAGTCCGGGTGTCATGATTAAAACAAGAGCGGTACTAACCAATAGCCAGGCAGTGTCGCCGGTATCAATTTTACTGTCTTTAACGGTTGTTAAAGTAACCGAAGGAAATATAAGGGCAAGTACTATAATAAGTATTAGTATGCCAAATGGTATGAATTTTTTCATGCTTGGGGTTTTAGGGAATGGTTAATAAAAAGCCTAAAGCTCAATGCCTGAGCAAAAAGCATTTTTAAATTTTGATAACTTGAATTAAAAAAGGGTTTATTTAAATTATAAAATTTAATTGATAGTTTAAGAAACTGCCCGGTACCCAATCAAAAATACCGGGCAGTTAAACAATTATATCGCAGGCATCCAATCAAAATGCCTTTGGATATTTAAACTAATTTTTAAAAAACAATAAACACGGTTGTGTAATCAGCACAGCCGCGTGTAATTGTTTAACTATTACCAAAAAGCGTGGAATGGAAAAAGGATGAGTTTGCGGAACCGCGATAGCTCGCTTGTACCCCCGCCGCAAATAAAGTTGAGATACTTAACGTGTATGGTGTAAAAGTTGGGGCTTGTATAAAGGAATGGCAGCGAATGTGGGCCACGGTGTTGCTGCAGGTTTATAACCTGTACCGGTGCGTTATTAAGGCTGAAATCGTAGTTAAAAGGACTATGATGATTGGTTGTGGCCGATACAGATGTTTTTTTGTCCTCTTTATGGTTAATATGATACAATCCTCCCCTTGCCGAAGCAGAAAGCCCCGAAACTAAGAGGAAAATTGTGACTATAAACCGATAAAGCCTGCTTATCATGTCTAAAAGTAAGAAAAAAATAAAATAAACGTGATTTTTTTACAAGTATTTTAACTTTTTATCGCTTTATATATAAAATATGTAGCTGTTTTGATTTTTAATATACCGATTATGAAAAAATGCGCGCAATAAAAGCCCTTCTTAGCTGATTTATAAGATAAGATATGGTTTTCAGGACTTCTTTGTCGATCAGGAAATTTTGTCATTTCTGTTTAATAATAAATTGATTATTGCCTTTTTTATAAAATATAATGTATGTAAAATCGTTATAATAATGTTATAAATTCTTAAAAAAATGCATTCGGCCAAATTTGATTTGTACAGGGTTGAGTGGCTCGACTTTGTATTTGACCATCGTAACAAAGTGTACGGTGCTTACGAATTAAGGCAGCATTACGGGCGTACTATGGCAAGGGCGCTGGCTATAACTTTAGCCGGTGTTGCGGTTTTTGTGGTGCTAAGCCAGATTTTTAAACCAAAACCTCCTGAGATTTTTAAAGTAACGGAAGTGAACCTCAATCCGCAACTAATGAGGCCTGTTGCACCGGTAAAACCGGCCGAACCTCCAAAACCTGTTGCCCCGGTAAAACCGGCACCGCGGGTAACTACCACCCGGTTTGTCCCCCCGGTGGTTGTAAGTACCGGGCCAACTGTTGAACCACCCGTAATCAGTAAAATTGAAGGCGCCATTGGTAATGTGGATGTGAAGGTGCCTGGCAGCGGTAATGTTGAAAACGTACTTGACAATACCGGGACGAAGGGCGGTACCGGCACAGCGCCGGTGGTTGTTCCTGTAGTGGATAACACCATACATGATTTTAACGCCCTTGAGGTTATGCCCGAACCCGCCGGCGGCGCGGCGGCGTGGAGCGGTTTTTTGCAGAAAAACCTGCGGTTTCCGGTTATGGCCCAGGAACAAGGTGTATCCGGGCGGGTGATCATGAGTTTTGTTATCGAAAAAGATGGTCATTTATCAAACATTGCAGTTGAGCGCGGAGTAGGGTTTGGGCTTGATGAAGAAGCGTTGCGGGTACTAAAACTGGCCAGGCCCTGGAAGCCGGGCATGCAGAACGGCCAGCCGGTACGTGTTAAATATGTAATACCAATTAAGTTTCAATTAGCTGATAGTAATTAAAAGCGGGCTGCCGGGTTGCCGGGTCCCTTGTTATGATGGGCAGGAGTGGGTAATTGGCCCCGTACAACGCGGGGCCTTTTGCTGCCCGCTACGAAGGTTTTTGATAAATTGCAGAATTTTATTTGGCAATAATTGATTTTTTCAAAATAAAATATACTATTTGTTTTGAATTATCGTTATTTTCGAAACTAAATTCTTTAAAAGATGTCAGCAACAAAATTTAATTTGTACAATGCCGAGTGGCTCGACCTTGTATTTGATGATCGTAACAAAAGCTACGGTGCCTACGAACTGCGCCAACATTACAGCCGCACTATGGTTAAAGCCATGGCAATAACCTTTGCCGCTATTACAGTTTGGGCGGTGGCGAGTTTGGCATTCAGGCATACGCCTGATGATGTTGTTATGCACGATTATGATATGCCAAAGGAGTTTCCGCCGCCGCCGTCGGAAAAAGAGCACAAAAGTTTACCGCCAAAATCACCGGATCTACCTAAATCCCAAACACTTTCAAAAACACTGCGGTTCCCGCCGCCTGTCGTGGTGCCAGCCGAGCAGACGGTTGATCCGCACACTACAGCGGAGCTCCAAACAGCAATTATCGCCAGCACCGATCGTAAGGGCGATGATGCAGCCGGAAATATAATGGATGAGGGTATAAAAGGAGGAAAGGGTGATGTTGATCCCGTTACAGAGGATGAAACAGTACACCCATTCGGATCTATCGAAGTATTACCACAGCCCGACGGTGGAATGGTCGGCTGGGCTAAGTTTTTACAAAAGAACCTGCAGTACCCAGCTCTGGCACGTGAAAACAATATATCGGGTAAAGTATTTGTAAGTTTTATTGTGGAGAAGGACGGACAGCTAACGGATATAAAAATAGTGCGTGGACTTGGTTATGGTCTCGACGAAGAAACCATACGGGTATTAAAACTGGCCAAATCATGGAAACCAGGCATCCAGAACGGGCACCCGGTACGTGTGGCTTACAGTATCCCATTTGCTTTTCAGCTGGCGGAGGAGAATTAGTGAGAATTTGTGGTTCGGGTTGCGAGTTGCGAGGTTCGGGGGAAAAGGTTTCGGGTTGTGAGGCTGGTACCGGAGGGACATAATTATGTTAGTGATTGCATAGATTGCAGATTATGGGTGCCTGAAACCCGCCCAAATAACCCGAACCTCGATCCGCGCCACACGAACCCCAAAATAATCTTTTTTTGAATTTTATAAAATATAACAAATGCTTATTCGTTATAATAGAAATTTAATTCTTTAATTTATGCCTATCACGAAATTTGATTTGTACAACGCCGAGTGGCTCGACCTTGTATTTGACCATCGCAACAAAGAATACGGCGCTTATGAATTAAGGCAACACTATGGCCGAACCATGAGCAAGGCCATGGGCTTAACTTTTGCAGGTTTAGCGGTTGTTGTAATATCTGCCTTTGTTTTTAAAGGCAAACCGGTAGAAATTGTTAAAATGACTCCTGTTGATTTAACCCGCACGCTGATTCAGCCCCTGGTTGCACCTCCAAAAAAGGTTGAGCCGCCAAAATCGACAGAAGCACCTAAGCCCGTTGAGCCGGTAAAAACGGTTGCAAGCCTGCCACCGGTTGTGGTGCCTAATGATCCTATTGTGCAGCCGCATACTACTGCCGAATTACAGGCAAGCACAATTGGGGCCACAGACAGTAAGGGAGCCGATAAACCCGGCAATGCTATGGACAGCAATACAAATACAGGTACAACCGGTACCGGCCCTGCTGTGGATAATACCATACACGACATGGGGGGCGATCTTCAGGCAATGCCCGAGCCCATAGGTGGCGCCGCGGCCTGGAGCAAATTTTTGCAAAAGAATTTGAGGTTTCCGGCAGTAGCGCAGGAGCAGGGCGTATCTGGCAGGGTGTTGATGAGTTTTGTGATAGAAAAAGATGGTTCGCTGTCAAATATAAAGGTAGAACATGGCGCTGGTTACGGGTTTGATGAAGAAGCTTCCCGGGTACTAAAGCTGGCCAAGGCCTGGAAACCCGGTATGCAAAACGGGCAGCCGGTGCGTGTAAAATATGTAATACCAATGAATTTTCAGTTGGCCGATCAGTAGTGTGGTGAGTGGTGAATAGTGAGTGGTGAATAGTGAATAGTGAGTAGTGAGTAGTGAGTGGTGAGTGGTGAATAGTGAATAGTGAGTTGTGTGAAGCGATAGTGAGTGGTGAGTTGTGTGATGTGATAGTGGATGAACAGTGTGTGTGGAATGGTGATTGTGTTTGGCCTCCGGAGTTTGTCCGGGGGCTTTTTTTTATCCGATATTGCCGGCTATGCGGTTGTAGATGCTGGATAATATTACATTCCGGGCTTTGCCCAGGCGCATTCTGTTGGCCCTGCGTATTTCTTTAAACCCGTTATCGTACAAAAAGTTAACCGCGTTGATGTTATCTTGAGGAAAGGCTATTTTATTGCTGGCGCTTAAATGTAGTTTCATAAGCTCTATGCCGGCGCGCATGGTGTTTGCAATTATTAAACCCTCGCCAAGACCTGGCAAATAGTAGCCTTCAACGGTATCATCATGACAATATATTAACCCTGTTTTAACATGTTCGCGGAGCATTGGCCCCCTGTTTTCCTGTGAGTTTGTTTGGTCGATAGCCAGAATTTGCTGCAGGAATTTTTCCTGGTACGGTTTGATGTTTGGTTGGGGTAATCCAGGTTGTTGTATCTGTATATCTTTAAAAAACAGGTATTCTGTTTCGGTGATAAAACCGGCTTTTTCATAAACGGGCGCCCCCATAGCGGTAGCAATTAAATTGATGGTTTGGCAACCATGTTGTTGGGCAATATCAACCAGGTTTTGGGTAATGTAAAGGCCAATGCCTTTGCCCCTGTGTTCGGGATGTACAATGATGTGGCCCAGCCAGGCTACATCTGTATGAATGATGGCAGCGCCAATGCCGGCCATGGCACCATTAATAACCACTTTTATTGGGAAACAGGAGGACGATTCGACATAAAAGTGAAAATTAGGAACAATATCCGGCCAGTCGGCTGGTTGTAAATCCCCGAGTAAGCTGATATCGTTTCGAGTAAAAATTGTGGTTTTCATCCGGCTTACCAATATTAGTAATTACAAAACCTTCCTGAAACAGATGCTATCCGGCAAATCAATATACGGCCCGTATTTGGGGATAGGCAGGTAGCCCGATCCGGGATATAAACTTAAAGCTTCTACCTGTTTTTCGCCGGTTTCCAGCACGGTGTATGTGTAGCCTAAACTATGCGCCCAGGTTTCCAATTCATTTAATATCAATTTGCTGATGCCATTACCACGCGCATCAGGCCGTACAAACATCCGTTTTACTTCCACAGCTTCGGCATCATAAGGTTTAAAGCAGCCGCATCCTGCAGGCTGATCGTCGAGATAAGCTATCACCACGGTATCATTTTTTTCGATTACGTTGTGCCGATCGTAAATGTCCATCATATCGCCGTTCCGATCACGCAGATCGGCATCAAGCTGGGTTACAAGCGTGCGGAAATCGGGATTGTCGCTGGTTGTGCGGGTAAGGCGTACTGTTTTCATCGAGGTAAAAATAACAGAAGATAAAGATAAGTTGGATTTGAGAAGAGATAATTTTAAGGAAACGAATTTTACCGGCTTTGGGCTGCTTGTTAAAAGATAAGTTATATGCGTATTAATCAAACCTTTTTGATAATATATTGTCGTACTTTCAAATTAACTTAATATGAAAAAAATAATTTTCACCGCAATGGCATTCTTAAGCTTTTTTAGCTTTAAGCCAGCCGATGCCCAGGTAAGTATTAACCTTGGCATTAATATAGGGAGCCAGCCTGCATGGGGCCCCGTTGGTTACGACTATGCCCGTTACTATTACATGCCCGATATTGATGTATACTACTCCGTGCCAACACATCAGTACGTTTATTACCAAAACAACACCTGGATAAAGGCAAGTGTGTTACCCGGCAGGTACGGTAATTTTGATCCTTATCAAAGTTATAAAGTTGTAATTAACGAAAGGGACCCGTGGTTAAGGAACAATGTTTACCGTACAAAGTACGCAACTTACAAGGGGCGCCATGACCAGGTTATTATCCGCGATAGCCGTGACGAAAAATATCGTGACCATTGGGACAACGGTAAGCACAAGGGCTGGGACAAGCAAAAATATAAAGAGCAAAAGAACAATGGGGGTAATGACGGCCGTGGCAATGGACACGGCAAAGGACATGGTCATAAAGACAAAGATTAACAGCCTGCAGTTAGCAAATGCCGTTCATATTCGGGGCCAACTTTGTTTTCTTTACCAAAAATTAAACTATTTTACCAATAGTAAAAATGTGGATTATTTATCGTATGTTTGCAACTTATTAATATACAATATAATGCAACAAGGAACAGTAAAATTTTTTAATGACGAAAAAGGTTTCGGATTTATTACCCCAGCAAATGGCGGAAGCGAAATCTTCGTACACTCATCTGGTTTAATTGACAACATTCGCGAGAATAACTCAGTTAGCTATGATGTAGAAGAAGGTCGTAAAGGCCCAAATGCAGTAAATGTTAAAATAGTTTAATACCCTATATACTCATTTTTAAAGCCTGTTCCTGCAAAGGAGCGGGCTTTTTTAATTTCATGATTTTTCTCCCGGCCGCGTAAACAGTGTTTGCTATCAATATTCCTGTTTTAACTTTCAAATCAATTTCCCTGTTCCCTTGTTAAACAAACAGTAAAAGCCGCCTTTGTGGTTGCTTAATGCAAAGCAAGATCAATATGACGGTTCGTTTTTTTAAACACAGGTGGCAAAAAATAGTGGCAATATGTGTGGCGGTGTTGGCCGTTATTGTGTTGGCCGTAGCGCTTTTTTTAAATAGTTTTTTAAGTGGTACGCTTTCGGGCAAACTAAAGCAAGCCGTACTCAAAGGCACCGATAGCCTGTACCATGTAAATTTCAGTAAGCTTGATATTAATGTATTTAATGGAAGCGCCGTATTACACGATATCACTTTTACGCCCGATACCTCCGTATATCGCCGGTTACAACGTGAGGGCCACAGCCCCGGCCATCTATTGGAACTGAAAGTAAAGCGACTCGAAGTTTCGGGCGCGCACCCATTAGATATCTGGCTACATAAAAAGGTAGATGTAGCATTGATCGATCTCAACGATCCTGAAATATACATCAGCAAAAACGACGATAAACATCAGCTTAAAAAAACGGCAGATAAGCGCACCCTTTATCAAGAGCTTTCTGAAAGTTTTAAGCTCATCCATGTAGCAAACATCCGCCTGGGCAATATTAACTTTACCTACCGGGATAAATCTGGCCCGAAGCCATCGGTGCATGTATTGAAAGACATTGACATTAACGCTACCGACCTGCTTATAGATTCTGCCACGCAAGCCGACACCTCCCGAACGCTTTATTGCCGTGATATTGTTACCCAGCTTAAGCGTTATACCGGTAAATCGGCAAACGGGCTGTATACTTATAAAATAGCTTCTGTAAAGCTATCCACCAGGACCTCGCGGCTTGATATTGCCGGGATAGATGTGCAGCCCCTTCCCGTGGCCGAATACCTTGCCAAAAGCCGGTCAGATCGTTTCTACCTGCAGCTGGATGACGTTACCTTACACCATTTTAACTATCGGAGCTATCGCCGGGGGCAGAGTTTGGATGTAGGCAAGGCAGTAATAAACAAAGGGAGGTTTAATATTTTTGCCAACCCCAACGGGCCGCTTAAAACTACCGATAGATTAGTCACCTTTCCTAATTGGGCCATCCGGCAAATAAAAATGGGCCTGCAGGTTGATACACTCGATATCAAAAACCTTGATGTAAATTATAGCGAATTCAAAAAAAACAAATCGCGCAAAACCGGTACCGTAAGGTTTAACGCTGTAACAGGCAGGTTTCTTAATCTTACCAATAAAAAGGCCTTGCTGCAAAAACAGCCCCTGGCTACTGTAAACCTTACCACGCTGTTTATGGGCAAAGGCAGGCTAAACCTAAGCTTTGGCTTTAACCTGGCCGATGCTGATTACAGTTATAGTTACAAAGGCCACCTGGGGGCTATGAACCTGGCCGATGCCAATGATGCCGTAATGCCGCTTGGATTGGTGCGGTTTACATCCGGCAGGGTAACCAGTCTTGATTTCAATATTCATGGCAACCGGCATTTATCTACAGGCAAGGTTACGCTTTTGTACAACAACTTAAAGGTTGATATACTGAAGCCCGATGATCAACAAGGGTATGCCACAAAAGGCATCAAATCGCTATTGGTAAACACATTGATCCTTAAAAGCGATAACCCCGATAATGGCAAAGCCGTACCACGCGTGGCCGATGTCGCTTTTATCCGTCCCAAAAACTTTCCTTACTTTAAAACTATCTGGCTTACCCTGCTTGGCGGTCTTAAAGGCTGCGCCGGTATAGGAAAGGCCGACGAAAAGACAAAAAATCAACCGCTTACCCAAAAAGAACAAAAAGAACAGGCCGAAGCTCTAAAAAAGGCGCAGGAAAAGAAGGATGAAGAAGACAGAAAATTTAAAGAGAAGCTGAAAGGCAAAGAAAAATCAAGTTGATAAACGTCAGGCCCATAGTGTTTTGGCCTGATGGCGCAACCTGCATTTTAATAATTATGTGGAAACATAAATACTTCAAAACTGTTCTTAACGTTAAAGTGTTTAATTTGCTATTTACTTTTTTGCCACTAACTTTTTATAACCCCGCTACTAATACTAAGCTAATTTTGCTGACACAGCGCGCAGGTTGTTTTTTCGGGAGTTTGAATATCCGTAAGTCATGCAACTGCCTCATTTTTTTTCTTTTGTTTTCATTACATGTTGCCGCGCAGCAAACGGATAGTTTAAAAACAACTAACAGCCGTTTTACAACTGTGAGCGGCCGCATTGTCGACGATGCTTCGGGCTTGCCGCTGGCTGATATCAACGTTGTTTTTAATGGCAGTAGTTTTGGCACCTCCTCCAATCAGCAGGGTAATTTTCAGCTGAGGGCGCCGGGCGCTTTTACCCTCGTTACGTTTTCCTATGTGGGTTATCAATCGGTTACCAGGGCTGTAAAGCCGGGGCAGGTAAATAACTTGCAAATAAGGATGCACAGCCGGCAAACCGAACTCAAAGAAGTAGCTATTAAATCGGGTAGAAAGCAGCGTTACCGTAATAAAGACAATCCCGCTGTCGAACTCATTCAGCAGGTGATAGACCATAAGGATCAAAACCGGATGGAAAGTGCCGATTACCTGCAGTATGACCAGTACGAGCGCATCGGTATGTCGCTTTTTCACCTGTCGCCAAAGCTTATCAATGGCAAGTTTTTCAGCAAGTATAAATTCATGATCGATACTACGCTGCAAATAAACGGGCAAAAGGAAACTTCCCTGCCGGTTTATTTTAGCGAGAAGCTGTCTCAAAATTATTACCGTAAAAACCCGCCCAAATCTATCAGGGTTTTAACCGCCCAAAAAGAAGTTAATATTATCAAGTTTACTGATACCGTTGGGCTGGCTATTTACTTTAACCGCCTGTATGGTAACACTATCGATATTTACGAAAACAACATCTTTATAATTACCAACCAGTTCCTGAGCCCTATTGCCAACCATTCGCCGCAGTTTTATAAATTTTTTATTACCGATACCATACAAACTGAAAATGGTAAACTTGTTGAGCTTAGCTTTACGCCGCGCAACAAAGGCGACCTGCTTTTTGAGGGCCGCATCCTGATCACGCTGGATGGGCGTTACGCTGTGCAGTCCTGCGAACTGAATGTTAACAAGCAAATTAATATCAACTTTATGCGCAGCCTCAAAATCAATCTTGATTTTGAACCGCATGCCGATGGACGCTATTATCTTAAAAAGAGCGATGTGGTGGCCGACTTTGGCATTATGAAAAATAAAGGTACCGCCGTATATGGCCGGCGTACCGTGAGCTATGATAATTACAAGCTAAACCAGCCGCAGGCAGCGCTGTTTTATGAAGGTAAAAGCGAGCAAACGGCGGCAAATTCAAACAAGCCCGATACCGCTTACTGGGCGCAGCACCGGACAGACAGCCTTACCACCCAGCAATCGCAGCTATACGCTAATATCAACCGGCTGGAGGCGATGCCATCGTTTAAAAGGCTAACCTGGATAGCCGCTACCCTCACCAGCGGGTTTGCGGCCGTGGGGCCTACCCAGTTGGGGCCAATAGGATCTTTTTTTGCTTATGATAACCAGGAGGGTGCCCGTTTCCAGGTAGGCGGCCGCACAACGCCGCAATTAAGCAAATTCATTTTCCTGGAAGGCTATACAGCCTACGGCGTAAAGGACCAAAAAGCTAAATACAATTTAGTAACTTATTTTTCTTTAAATAAAACAGCGCCATACGTTTACCCAAACGACTGTTTTAAAATAAGTTACCGGTATGATGTGGACCTGCCGGGGCAAAGCTTTGCGGTAAGCAACCAGCAGGCCGCGCTTACTTCGTTCCATACCGGTACCACCAATTATTGGCTGTATAACCGCATTTTTACGGTAGCTTATGTTAAAGATTTTGAAAATCATTTCTCGTACAACCTGGCTTTCCGCAACTGGAACCAACGGCCTGCCGGCACATTGCTGTTTCAATCCAATAACGACAATAGTCTCATTAGCAATCTCACCACCAGCGAAGTTGCCCTGGGCCTGCGGTATGCGCCCCATGAGCAAATAATACAAGGCCCGCGCGAACGCCATACCATTTACAGCAAATACCCCATTTTTAATTTACAAATCAATCATGGCTTTGCCGGCCTGCTCAACGGGGCTTATGATTACAATAACATTTCGGCAAATATTTATAAGCGTTTTTACCTATCGCAGTTAGGCTTTACCGATGTTACGCTGCTGGGTACCCTCATTACCGGTAAAGTGCCGTTTCCGCTTTTAAATATGCCGCCGGCAAACCAATCGTTAAGGTACGACCCTGATGGCTATAATAACATGAATTACCTTGAATTTGTGAGCGACCACTACGCCGGCATCAATATTACCCATGCCTTCAACGGTTTTTTCCTGAATAAGATCCCCTTGGTCGAGCACCTAAAATGGCGCGAGTTTATTTCGCTCAAAGCCATATACGGCGGTTTACGCGATGAAAATAATCCATTGCGCGCTGCCAACCTGTATAAGCTTCCCGCCGCGCTGGGCAACGCCAATGGCACCTATCCGCTAGGCAGCACACCCTACATGGAAGCCGGCGTTGGCATAGGGAATATTTTTAAACTACTGCGGGTTGATGTCATCAAACGCTTCAACTACCTCGATCATCCGGGCGTAAATCAATATGGCATCAAGTTTAGCATCAGCCCCGATTTTTAAGTATAGGTGGGGAGATATAAGCACAAGGCCCTGATAAACGTTATATCAGGGCTTTGTACTTAATAGCGTTGGTTATAATACCGGGCAGGCCGATCAAGCCAGGCCTTTGAAATATTAGGATTTAAGCGGGCCAACGTGTCGGTAAGTGTTGACGAGCAGACCTGTGGGGGTGGTCTTTGAGTCAACAAAAGCAAGTTCACGGGCGTTAATGCTGTCTGATAGTAGGCGTTTACCGCGGCCAAGCAAAACGGGGTAGGTGATGAGCACAACCTCGTCGGCTAGTCCCTGGTCAAGCAAGGTGGATGTTAGCGTCGAGCTTCCAACCACGATCAGGTCGGGGCCATCTGTCGACTTGAGATCGCGAATGGCCTGGATAATGTCCTCGCCCAAATGCTGCACCGGGCCCCATTCCAGGCTGTCGGGCCTGTGGGTTGCGATGTATTTTGTTGCGGCGTTTATAGCATTTGCCATTGGGAAGTTCCCGGCAGTAGGCCAAAAGCCACTAAATATATCGTAGGTGTGGCGGGCAAGCAGCAGGTCGAAGTTGGCCCCGTATGCTTCCAGGAGCATTGCAGCACCGGCAGGGCTTCTGTAGGGTGTTGTCCATGCGCCATAGGTGTAATCCCCGTCATGTTCTATCACGCCATCCAGCGAGATATGTTCAAAAATTCTGATTTTTCTCATTTGTTTATAATTGTTTTATAGATAAATCTGATATTAATATTCCTTTTTCAAGTTGTTCAATTTAAAGATATCTACCGGCCTCATTAAACCAGGTGTCATTTTCGTTATTTCAAAAAATCATCCAGGTAAGCTAATATTGTATTTGTTTGCATCATCAGGCTCACATGGCTTTGCCCAGGAACAATAGCCAAACGCGATTTTGGCATCGGCCCCAAATCGGCAGATACGCCGCCTCCCAGTAGTTGGTATGTTTTCATTAGTTCCACTTTATCCAGGCCGTCATTATCGCCTGCTATCAGCAATACAGGTGCAGATATTTTTGAAATATTGGCGTCACCGAAATCAAATGGCACCGGGGCAAAGGCAATCATTTGATCAATAAACTTTGTCCATTTAGTTTTATCGGGGGCAACGGCGTCATATGCGGCTTTCATCGGGCTGTTTACAAAAAATTCGGGCTTCCATGATTTAAACGCATTGGTTATTTCGGGCAGCCAGCCGGTACTTTTATAGGTAGCAGAAATGATCACTAATTTCCTTAACCGTTTTGGGCTTTGTATAGCAAACTTATAAGCTACCGAGCCGCCCATGCTATATCCGGCAACGTCGGCACTGTCAATTTTCAGGTAGTCCATTACGCCTTCCACATCACTTGCTAAGGTGGCGTGTGTCAATTTTCTGTCTGAATATTGCGTATGTCCGTGTCCTTGCAGTTCAATGGCAATCACTTTCCTGGTTTTTGACAGCTCGGGGATCAATTCCGCCCAATTGCCCTCAATGGTCATAAAAGCACCATGCAGTAAAACAAGGGGCCTGCCTTCACCATATACTTCGTAATAAACTTTAATGCCATTAACAGGCGCATAACCACTGTTTGCAGGTTTAAGCTGCTGGCCTTCAGATTGAAATGCTGTAAAAAAAAGCAAGACAATTATTAGTGCCGATTTGATGGCATTGGCTCCTTTAAATAGGTTTTTCATAAAATGTTATTTAGGTTGTTTTGATGTTATTGACAATACAAATATCGAAAGCGATTCAAAAATTTAAACTGTGTAAAAACGACATTTTCGGGGATAAACAGCGACAAAATATGGGCATATATCGGCACAGGTACCCGGCGGCGGACGCCATTTTGTTACTTTAAAAAGTCATCCAAATAACCTGCTATCGTTTTCGTCTGCATCATCAGGCTAACATGGCTTTGCCCCGGAACAATGGCCAAACACGATTTTGGCATCGGGCCCAAATCGGCAGATACGCCGCCGCCCAGTAACTGGTATGTTTTCATTAATTCCACTTTATCCAGGCCATCATTATCGCCCGAGATAAGCAATACCGGCGATGTGATTTTTTTAATATTGGCTTCACCCACATCAAAGGGCACGGCGGCAAAAGCAATCATTTGTTCAATAAACTTTCTCCATTTTGTTTTATCGGGCGCTACTGCGTCATATGCAGTTTTTATAGGCGTATTGTCAAAAAAATCAGGTTTAAAATCTTTAAACCCGCTATTGATAACCGGCAGCCAGCCATTAGTTTTGTAGGTAGATGATATGATCACTAATTTTCGTACCCGTTTAGGGCTTTTTGCCGCCAACTGGTAAGCTATCGAGCCGCCCATACTATATCCCGCCACATCGGCACTATCAAGTTTTAAAAAATCCATTACCCCTTCCACATCGCTGGCCAGGGTGACAATGTCTAATTTTCTGTCCGAAAATGGTGTGTGCCCATGTCCCTGCAATTCAAGGGCAATTACTTTTCTGGTTTTCGACAATTCGGGTATCAATTGCGCCCAGTTCATCCCGATGGTGTAAAATGCGCCATGCAGCAAAATAAGGGGCTTACCCTCGCCATATACCTCATAGTAAACCTTAATGTCATTAACAGGCGCATAGCCACTGCTTGCAGGTTTAAGCTGCTGGCCGTTAGATTGCAACACTGTAAAAAATAGAATAGCTATTATTATCACCGGTTTAAGGATGGCAGCACTTTTAAATACTCTTTTCATAAAATGTTATTTAGGTTGTTTTAATTTTATTGACAATACAAATATCGATTGCATTTCGGGACTTTACGCTGTGTAAAAATGACAAAACTAAGGGTGGATAACGACAAATAGTGTGGTGATCTTAATCGTGTAACGACGGATAGTCGTTAGCCGAAAGTCTTAAGTTTTAAGTCAGGAATAAACAAATTTATCTTTTGACTTACAACTGGTTACTATTAACTTAACACCAGGTGCCCGGCTGTAGTGCCCGGCAGCGAAAAGTTTTTTCGATGATGCAGGGTTCCTGCCTTGTGGATCGCTGACTGTTACGCGCTGTTATAAAAAAAACAAAAACTACGTGGTTATTTTGTATTTTTGAATATACTGAATTTGATGATGGAACAGGATATTCCTTTAGAATTAATGGTAAAAAAGGGTAAAATGACAAAAAAGCCCTGGCTGATGTCGCCTGCCGAGCGGGGTGAGTGGTTTGGCAGTATACAAAAGGAAGCAAAGGCTTATCTTTTTTCAATCGGTCAGCCCGTGGTTTACAAAAAAGGCGAAAATTTTATAGCAGAATATGCCGATGGAAGCACCAAGGTTTTAAAATAAATGTCGGCTATTTATATTATTGCCGGTCCGCCGGGGATCGGCAAAAGCACCAGCGGTGATGAGTTTATCGATCCTGAATTGGATATTTTGAACGAGGATGAAATGCGCTTTAAATATAAAGCACAAGGATACGCCGACTATAATGAATATTCTATTCATCGTGTGAGAAACACGATACGTCAAAAACTAATTCGGAATGAGGATTTTGCACTCGAACTAAATCTTGGATACGCCCATCAGTACGAATATATACTTTCAACAAAAAACTTCAGGCACCAAAATAAGCTTCACGTAATACTGTTTTTTACCGATGATGTAAATCTATGCCTAACGCGGGCTAAAGAACGGTACGAAAGCGGCCGGCACCTGGTAAAGCCCGATGTTATCCGTGAGATGTATGCCAACACAATCCCCTTATTGAAAACCAATTTTGATATGATTGACGAATTGGTTTTGCTCGATTCAAATAATCATGGTGAATTGATATTGGTGGCTAACTACGAGAAAGAAACCAACCAATTTATTATTCATGATGATAGCTCTGATTGGTTTGGTAAAGAACTGAAGCCGTTTTTAAAAAGTAAGACCTACTTGTGATTTAATATCAAGTTTAGATTGCGTGCCGGAGGCGTCTCTCTAACAAAACAATTCTTTTCTGCCGATGATTGGCCTGTTGGTGACAGCAAGCGAAGGGGGCGACAAGAAAATACCAACAATGGCGTAACATGCATATGGTATCCATAGTGCGCCTGCATCGCCACTCAAAACAAATGAGTAACAATTGGGCGGTAATTGTATCTTATTGGCAATTTATAAACCTACACATTGGGCAAATGATTAAAAAATATTCAGTTTTAGCGGGAGTGGTAATTTCTTTGATTTTAATGGCGATAGCAATTTCAGTTTACCCGGGCGGCACCATGTACGATGAAACTACTGTTGGCTTTAGCTGGACAAAAAATTTTATAAGCAACCTGTTTGGAACAAGGGCGTTAAATGGCGCTGAAAACCCTGCCATGATTTGGGCATACTCGGGAATGATCCTTTTCCCGTGTAGTTATGCCTTGTTTTTTATTCATATGGGAAAAAAACTACCCGAAAAAAATGCGGGCATTATACTGAAATATGGCGGATTAGCTAACGTTGTTTTTACGTTTTTAACCGTTACACGTTATCACGATTTAATGTTAATTATATCAACCACCTTGTTTTGGTCGGGCATAGTTGTTATCACGGTTTTTATCCTGAAAACAAGGCTTCATCTATTTAAGTTAGTTTGTATCATTTGTTTGCTGTTTTTTTATTACGGTATATACCTGTGGGGCACCAGTAATTGGGACTTACTGCCAATAATACAAAAGGTAAATTTTTTGACTTCGACCTTATTAATTTTAGGGCTTGAGTATTTTACCAAACCCGAAGATTTCGCCCATATTAAAACTAAGAAGGTTCATTAGTACATTGGTTCCCCGGTTACAGCAATATGTTTTTGCTGCCGTAAGGTTCAGCCTTGTGGCCCGGCGACAGGTAAACGCTATGCGATATAATAAATATGCAAATCCAGAATGTTTAATTTCATTAGGGGGTAGCAAAAGAGGAATGCGAAGGGATTACGGTTGACAACAAACTTGATTACCCTAAAGGCATGGCGTATACTTAGCATGCGGGTCACAAGCCGGGGACGCTTGCGGCAGCGAGCGACAGGAAAATATGAACTATGGCTGAGTTTAAATTTCAATCACCTCACCCGTCCTTCGGGTGAGGTGATGCGTTGGCCTTTAGGTAATGCAGCACTGTATATGGGGTTACTGATTTATTTTTTCATCCACATATGTGCTCCATTGTGCCACACCCTTTGGGTCATTCTTACTGGCCTCTGCACTTTTCAGTTCGCTCATTTGCTTGTTCTGCTTTTCGGTGTCTTTCAGCAGTTTGTCGGTTCCATTTTCGGCAACCGTAAGGCCCTGTGTCTCTCGTACATAAGTGATGGGGTCTTCCACGTAAACAAAATCCTTGCCCATATCCGGTATCTCGCCCTCATTCCAGGGACCGCGTATGGATCGTCCGTTGGAAAGATTGAATGCCTGTTGCGTAAAGCGGGGGTCGGCTGCCAATACGCCCGGGGGGAAATTTGGCTGAATATCATTGAGCGCAGCCTCAAACATTTTGTAATGGGCCACTTCCCTGGTCATCAGGAAAGATAGACTTTCATGAACATAAGGATCATCGGTAAATTTCATCAGGTGCTCATACACCAGTTTTGCCCTGGATTCAGAAGCCAGGTTACTCCGAAGATCAACGGTGAGATCGCCGTTGGAGTGGATATAAGAGGCACACCAGGGGATGCCCTGGCTGTTGCGCGGGGTAACACCACCGCCAGTGATGACGCCGAATTGCGGATTAGCGGTCAATGCCTGGTGGATGATGTTTTCCTTTGCCGCCTTCCCGTCCAGCACCTGCATGATCTCGGAAGTGTCGGCCGCGTTTTTCAATTCGCCATTGACACCTTTTAATAACATTTGGATGGTGGCGCCAACGATCTCCAGGTGACTGAACTCTTCCGTAGCAATATCCATCAGCATATCGTATTTATCCGGGTGCGGCAGCTTGGCGCCAAATGCCTGGGTAAAGTATTGCATGGCCGCAGCCAGCTCGCCGTTTTCTCCGCCGAACTGCTCTAAAAGCAGGTTGGCAAAAAACGGATCAGGGCGGGAAACCCGCGCGTTAAATTGAAGGTCTTTTACATGATGAAACATAATTTTAAGTTTTAAATAGTTAGTAG
>Ga0075366_10000532_pt1 | contig 17678 bp, 14 predicted proteins | sample EndMethybrTD3031_FD_72351 | JGI IMG/M metagenome (GOLD analysis project Ga0075366, IMG submission 72351) | Populus endosphere microbial communities from Tennessee, USA - Endosphere MetaG P. TD hybrid TD303-1 | ecosystem: Host-associated > Plants > Roots > Endosphere | place: USA: Tennessee...
GCCGTAAGCTATTGCGGCTACGTTAGCATCATCGTTGGCAGCCACCAACCGCAACGACATAGGGAAATTCACCGCTACTTTATCACCGGTTTTCCATGCTCGTTTTAACTCCATATAACTTCCGGGTTTTGCTGATATTTTAACTGCTTTACCATTTATTGTGATGTTGGCACCTGATGTTGCCCAATATGGATACCGGATATATAACGATAATGGAACCCGCGACGGCGCTTCCTTTACGGTGAAATTAGTGACACTTTCTTCGGGATAGCGGGTTTCCTGCGCCATTTTAAAGCCTTTCTCCTTCCAGTTCAGTTCCGACGGGATAAACAGGTTAATATAAATACCATTATCCGTGTGATAGTAGATACTTTCGGCATATTTAGCATGATTTTCAAAGCCGGTACCCACGCAACACCAAAAAGAATCGTCGTGTGAACTGTAGGTTTTAAACAAACCGGGCTTTAAAGATTGCAAATACGTTACCATACCTGTTCCAGCTTCCTGCGATGCCAGTATATGGTTGTATAAGGCGCGCTCATAATAATCTGCATACTTTGCATCCGCCGTCCAGGTAAACAGGTGACGTGTCAGTTTTAGCATATTATAGGTGTTACAGGTTTCGGTGGTAGTGGCGGTCAAATGTTTCGAAATTTGATCGGGAGTAAAGAAAAACTCCTTATCGCTGTTACCGCCCGTGGCAAAAGTGTGGTGGTCAATAACTGTCTGCCAAAAAAATTCAGCAATCGTTTTCAGCGTGTCATCACGTGTAAGTTCATACCCGCGTGCCGCACCTATTATCTTAGGGATCTGGGTATTAGCATGAACACCAGCCAGTTTATCTTCCTTATTTGCCAAAGGGTCAAGGATGGCGTGATGATAAAAAAGCTCAGCCAATCTTTTGTCGTTCTTGTTGCCTGTTAGGGCGTATAAATTATAAGCAACCTCACTCATTCCGCCAAACTCAGTGTTTTCCATTGTGGCCAATTGCTGGGGCGTTAAAGGCTCAAGTTTATGAAAAGCCCATCCGCTCATCTTTTCTGCAATATCCAAAGCCTGTTTATTGCCAGTATACAGGTACATATCCGTTAGCCCTGCTATCACTTTGTGAATAGTATACCAGGGCGCCCATACCCAGTCACCCTTAATGGCCCGGTTAATGAATTGTTTTGGGAAAGCACTCAGGTAGCCCCCGTCATCCAAAGCCTGCTGGCATTCGGCAAGTGCGGTCACCAACGAATCGGCTTTTTGTTTGTAAACTATCTCACCCGTCGAAGCATACATCAACGCAAGCCCCGACAGTATATGGCCCATGGTATGCCCGCGTAGCTCACAATTTGGCGATTCCCACCCACCCAGGGGTTTGGCGTTGGATGCGATACCGGCATTTAACCGCCAGGTATGCAGTAAGCTTGCGTTGCTAATACTTAACATCCATTTAGCATCGCGTTCCATGTTTTGTTTAAAACGGCTGTCAAGGAGCTTTACATCTTGCAAATTAAAGCTTTGCGCCTTAACGGCGATATCCGGGCGAATGATTTGCGCATCCTGATGCTGGCCCACGTATTGGGAAAATGCAGGCACGTAAAAAAACAGTCCGATTGTAAAAAACAAGATCTTACGCAAGGCCTGCGCTATTGCTGGTTTCATATGCTGGTTTATAATTAATTGTTAAAATAACAATAATAATTTCACAATAGCAATGGCCATTTCAGCATATCCGGTGCCGTTGTTGGAGTTGTTGCCGCACCACACCTACGCTTAAAGGATGATAACACCTGCCCGAACCCAATGGCATCACATATTTATTTCAACCCCATCGGTGATATAATATCAGCGAATGGTATCTTAGAAATATGAATGATAGCTTGATATGCTGAAAATAACGACGCGCCTTGCATCCTATGAGTATGTAGCTGCCGCCCCAATTAAGCTTTAAATAAAAATTTGAATGAAGTTAAAAACTATCGATGCATCATCATTGACACCTGCCGAAATGCAGGTTTATTTGCACTATGCCATTGCGCCCCGGCCAATATGCTTTGTATCCACTATCGACAAAAACGGCGGGGTTAATTTAAGTCCGTTTAGTTTTTTTAATGTTTTTAGTATCAATCCGCCAATATGTGTTTTTTCGCCTACAAGCAGGGCACGGGACAATACCACTAAACACACGCTCGAAAACGTTTTAGAGGTACCCGAATGTGTGATCAATATTGTGAACTACGATATGGTGCAACAGACCTATTTGGCCAGTATGGATTACAAAAAAGGAGTAAATGAATTTTCGAAAGCGGGGTTTACTGAACTGGCTTCAGAGACGGTAAAGCCACCACGTGTAGCCGAATCGACCGTTCAATTGGAATGTGTAGTGAATGAGGTGATATCCTTAGGCAAAAACGGCGGCGCGGGTAATTTGGTTATTGCCGAGGTAAAACGGATTCATATCAGTGAAGCTATCTTGGATGCTAACGGTAAAATAGACCCGCATAAAATAGACCTGGTGGCCCGTTTAGGCGGCGATTGGTATTGCAGGGTAACCAGCGATAATTTATTTAAAATTTCCAAACCAACAGGCAGCGCCGGAATAGGTATCGGCGTAGATGCTTTTCCAACAGAGGTTAAATACTCCAAAGTATTAACCGGAAATAACCTGGGCGTATTGGGGCTGGTTGAAGCGCTACCATCGGATGAGGAGGTAAAAGCTTTTGCCCAAACCAATGAAATGAAAGAACTGGCTGATGCCACCGTCAGCGACTCCCGAACCCTAAACCTGCATTTAAAAGCCAGGCAATTGTTAGATGACGGCCGGGTAATGGATGCATGGAAAGTGTTGTTGATGTAGTTTAGGTAAATTCTTGCCGGCGCAGTTGTTGGGATTGTCTACATAGGTATTCGGAAGAAAAAAGCGGCGGGGTGTGCGATTCCTTCCCCGGGGAAGGAGGACGTAGGGGTTAAATCAGGCGTTCAAGCCGCTTTGCAACTCGCTGGCTGCCGCAAGCCTGCAGGCTTGTGGCAGCGAAAAAAGTTCTTGCGGGAGCGGGGAGTATGAAATATCTTTCATTAAAAGTTTGTAACGTTTTTTATCGAAATTCATTTTGTGTGTTATTTTTGAGCAAAATATTTTCAAACCTTATCATAATGAAAAAACTTGCTGTAATTCTTATCACAACTTTAAGCTTATTTGGTTGTAAAAAAGACAACAAAGACATTAAGCCATCCACCCCGGATACTCCTCCCAAGACCTATAACAATCAGATTATTTTAAATGAAGTGAAAATCACGGGCGACTCCTTAAAGGTTTCATGGTCATCACTCGATACTCCAGCGTTTGTTAATTACACGTTATTGCGAAAAGATTATGTTAATGCGCAAATGACCACGGTAAAACAATTGTATAAAAAAGACCAGACCGCTGTAACCGATAACGCTGTTCCTTACAGCCCGCTGGTACAGTATCAGGTAGAGGGTCGCCTGTCATCTGGAAAAATAATTTCCAGTAATATAGTATCCTATAGCAGACCGGAAATTAAAGCACTTGATGTTAATCCTTTTGACATACAACTAAATAGCGCTGATCAGACATTGTACTTCTTTGAAAAGACCGGCAGAATAAGCATCTACAGCCTTTCACAAAATGCTATTATCAAATCTGTCAACACAAATGCTACAATTGGTTACTGCGATTTCGGGACGTATAATGGCCGTAAAGAAATGTACGTACCCAGAAACGATGGATGGGTTTTTATATATGACGCAAATACATTGGAGAAAGTTGATCAGGTTTCTACCGGACTCAGCAACTCCTGCGTAGTTTTCAACAATAATGATTTGTATGTATCTACTGCTGCCTGGACAAACCGCCCATTGAAGGTATACAACAGGCAAACCGGTACAAAAATATCGGAAACAGGAGATTTTGAATTAACCCGTTTCAAGCATGTGCCAAATAGCAACTTTGAATTATTGGAAATTACGATTAACATCGGACCTGTTGACCAGGATTATTATCGTTTTGCACCAGATGGAACGTTTATAAGTCATTCCGATGATCGCTATCACGGAGACTATCCTTTGGATGCCGGGATATTTGAATTTTTTCCAGATGGCAGCAAATACATTACTTCTTCATCCGGCTCCATATACAATAAAGATATGACTTATGAGACAAGTTTGCCCAGGGGGAATTTGATGTTTACTACTTTCGCTCTTAGTCAGCCCAATAAATTGATTTATGCCGGAACCCAAACCAAGAATATTGAGGTATATTCAATGACAGACTATCAGCATGCAAAAACGATAAACACCAAAGGATATCCTTACAAAATATTTGACCTGGGTAACCAAATCCTGTCTGTTAGTTCAATTAACCAAACAAATCAATGCTCTTTTTGCCAAACACCATCGGCGGGTTTAGTAATTGAAAAGCTCACTAAATAGCAATCTATCTGGCGGTAGCAGTGTAATTTATTGTTTAATCATCACCATCTCCCCAAGATCGCAGGGCCGGTAGCACTCCCGCAACGGGGACTAAGTATTAAAAGTTAACGCCGTTGTTGGAGTTGTAAGGATGGTGCCGTTTTGTGAAAATGTTATGTTTACTTTATCACCTCACTTACCAAAATGACAGGACTGATATTGGTATAATTCGGAAAATCGGCACGAATGGCATCTCTGTTTGGCGCGATAGCGGCTTGATAGTCGCTTAGGCTTTTTATATAAAATGTGCCAATAGCCATAAAGGGCAGCGGTTGGTTTGGGATACCACTGGCAATCCCTTTTTCGATGGTGTATTTAACCAAATTTGATCCTAAAAACCGCGCTACCATTGGCATGTGCTTCAATTCATAATATTCCATATTAAAGGTCTTCCCTTCGGCATAAGGGTACATGACAGATACTTTAATTAAGCCTTTTTCAACAATAGTTACGTTCTGCTTTTCCTGGCTAAACGCAGTAACAGAAATGGTTAAAAGGAGAAATGATAAAATTAGCCTTAATTTCATAATTGGTTTATTTAACTGGAGGGATTCAATTTACATACAAATATTAACATATTGTATTTATTCACAAAACGTTATGTCGACTAAAATTTAAGGTTTTTACACCATCGTTCTTTGCCCCTGGTGTGTTTTCAAATAACGATGATCGTCACTACTTCCCTCCGCTGCCTCCAGGCTTGCGGCAGCGCAAAAAAGTACTCGCTGGAGCGGGGCAAATGGTTTTGGCTATTATAACATTGTAACGGGTTTCGGTTTTTTGGGAGATAATTCCAACCAAGTGCAGCCCTGTTTTTTTGGCTTAATACTTTAAAATCATAGTTAACAGGCAACTGCCTACTCAATTTTTAGTGGCGGCCCTACCAGCTGCATTTCATGGTCGGCAAAAATCTTTTCAAGTTCGGGGTGCGATGGTTCATGATCTAACGCCTGCATCGCCAAAAAAAACTCCTCCAGCTTACCCGCGGGCTGAAAAGTAACTGTCATCTTTCCTTTTTCGCTTACCTGTGTCCAGGCATGCGGAACAGCACGGGGCAAAAAAATACTTTCACCGGCGCTTAAATGAAATTTATCATCGCCAACTTTAAAAAAGTAGGCCCCCTCTACAACATAAAAAACTTCGTCCTGCTTTGGGTGAACGTGCAAGGGCGTGCCACGGCCTTGCGATAAACTGGTTTGTTCAAAAATAGCCAGGTCGCCATCGGTATCTTTCCCGGATATCTTCACATCAAGTATATTTGAATTTACGCCCTTAAGTTTAATATGGCCGTGAACCCTCCCTTCGCCGGCTTGTACTTTAAACCCTTTATTGGTACGGGTATTGCCATACTTTTTTATACCATGGGCAAATGATGTAAATGGAATAGCCGCGAACGTTAATACGGTTGTTATAAATCTGTTTCTTTTCATAGGTATAAGGTTAATGTGCAGTGGATAGACAGACAACGAAAAATGTGCTGATATAAAGTTAATTATAATTTATATTATAAAGTTTAAATTAAACTTTTGCATGCCGTTGCATCCTGATATATCAATTAGGGGTGGGTTGCGGCAACGAAGAAAAAAGTGCTTGCGCGAGCGGGAGGAGCTGGGGATAACACCAGCCATAAGCGAAACTAATTGGCGGAAGGATCTTTCATTTTACCAGACTTCGTCTCATCAATCTCCGAACCTCCTGGCTTGTGCGCCCGCATGCTAAGTATACGCCATGCCTTTAGACAATCAACTACACAACCTGTTAACCTCAATCTTTTAATATTACCCTTTCGCCCCGCTTAAAAATACAAATCCCGGATATATTATAACATCCGGGATTTGCGTGGCGTATACTTAGCATGGCGTTTAACCTGTCAGCGGGCACACAAGCCTGGAGGCAGCAGCGCAAGGCGGGGACAACTCCAACAAAGTGCGGGCCTGACCGATGGTCAAGCTTTTTTCTTTACCGGTGGTACTACAACACTATTCACCACTGTGAAATTGATCAATGTTGCACTATCGCCGCCTTTATCGTTCCAAACACATTCTTTGGATCCCCAAAATAGTGCATGAAATTTCTGACCTTTATCGGTTTCTCTCAGTCCGTTTTTCCCCTCGCCACTACAGACAACAACTGTTTCTCCTTTTTTCACATCCAAGCTTGGGAATACGAAAATATGGCGAAACTCATTTGAGACATTGCCTTTTTCGTCAAAAGTCCTGTCGACCAATGCAAAACCCTTCGTATTAATATTACCTATCGCATTTAGGATAACGATCTCTTCTCCGACTTTGTTGCTGTTAATGACCTGTACGATCTCTAACGTATGTTTTTGTGCCATGTTTATAAAATTGGTTACACAAAGCTCAGCAATCACTGAGCAATTTTTTAATTAATTATCTTAGTTTACGGTAAAATGACGCGTCGACTCAGACTGCGGTCAGCCTCCCGGATATTCACCTCCGCCCAGCCATTAACAAAGGTCACAAGTGATCCTCCCGCTTGTAGCCGCGCAACACTGCGCCAAGGGGGAACACCAACAAGTGCGGAGCTATAGTCTATATTATCAACTGATTCACAAGAGGTCAACCGACAATGCAACGTCAATTTAAATTTGTTTCTCGCCGTTAAATATCTATCTTTATTCTCGGTATCTACAGATACCCGCCGCCCACTGTTGCGAAGCTGTATCAGCACTGTATCTAAGTAATTGGAAACCTTTTTTCTCACATATGGGAAATGGTTGGTGGGTGACGTTTTTCTTGTGAGTAAAAAAAGAGCGATCCATGAACAATAAAATACCCTCTCTCGCATATATAAAGCGACAAGCAAAAAACTTAAAAAAGGAAAAGAATATAAGCCATACGCAGGCCTTGGAATTAATTGCCAAAGATTACGGATTCTCTAATTGGAAGCATTGTCAGCGGTCACTTACTCAACAACCGATTGTCAAAACACCGTCAGCCGAGCAACCTGTACATTTAGGCTTTACAGACTGGTTAAAGAAACACAAAAACAGAGATTCCCCTCTTGGAGATCTGGCAAAGGACATGCTTAATGACAAAACTTGGCCTTTATACAATGACCTTGAAGCTTATAGAAGTTATCTAAGATCACATAACGCTTCCTCAGCGGCAGTGAACACATTAGAACGTGCGTGGAAAAGCCATGCGGCTTTCTTACGAAGAAAGAGTTCACCACATTCAAGCGATCAGGTCATAAAGAAACCCGTTATTAAAAATTATGATTCACGAACAATCATACATATTAAAGGAATAAATCCGCTCCGGTATGATAAGCGAACAATTGAAAAGTTTTGTGTTGGCGACAAAGCATGGATTTCCTGGAATGGACGCAAGGCTATTCCGGTTACGATTCTCGAAGTTGATGAAAGGCATTACACATTCAGGACAGAGCGCCCACTGAAAAATGCAGGCAGCACACACTTTGTATTTTTAGACGAAGTAAGAAGTACTCCGGAGTTAGCTTGTATTAACCACGTGACGCTATAATGACTTTAATAGTGTAAGAAATCCCCATGTGCGCAAATAGGCTGCGCACATGAGGATTTTCTTTGTCAACATTCATTTTCAAATAAGTTGTAACGTTAGACGGTTGTTTGGAAATGTATTAAATGATGAAATTTACATTAGGCAACTATGATTATAATTGAAAAAGGGACGAAAACACGACTTCCTAAGCCATTTCATTTCGTAAATAATATTTGTGCTTATCAGTATGATCAGCTAACGGAAATCCTTTCCGATACCTATTATCTCGAGATGGCCAATACCACTTTTGAAGATAATCCAACCCTGGTCAAAATGCTGAATGACGAAGGACTTCACCCGTTAGATGCATTAAAAAAACTCGGACTCAACGGAGAGTTGGAGATTGTGGTGACTAAGCATGTGGTGATGTCCATTATCGCTGACCTGGTTAATTTCATTTATGAATCGATCATTATTGCGCAGAAAGGAAAATTGAGTGTGGCGTATGCGCTGCTTCGTAAACCGCTTACTGACCAGCTGCTAATTTTAGAGCAAATCGTTGCTGACCGGGAAGATTTTATTAATCGGTATTTTCATGATGGAGACCCACAGAAGTACGATCCAAGCGCCGCTAATTTAGATCGGAAAAAAATTATCGAGCAAGCTGTTATCAAATTAAACTCACAGCTTTATTCTCCCGAACTCATTTATGAACTACGTTACGATAAATCTTCTGAGGTAGGTATAAATCCTTTTACCAACCATGCTTTGCATATTGTTACCAATCACAAGCATTATAAAACGGAAAACCAAGGCTTGAATTTTACCTTTCCTTTAGACGATGAGGATATGTTTGAATTCTATAACCATTATTATAGTGCAGTATCCGTATTGCTTAATTATTTGGCGGCAATCGTAGACCACATTGTTTTTGAGTTGATTGAGGACAAAGAAAGGCGCCGAATAGAAAAATTGCTCAAGCGGTTCATCGGGTTTATTATGCTATACGATCATAATGAACGATCATTGTCAAAACTGACCTATTCTGAACTTTCCAAATTGCTGGCTAATGAATGCGAAATCTGCAAGACAAAGAATAAGTTTACCAAACGAGATTTCGAAGATTACTTTCACAATCATTATTTTACTTGTAAACGCTGTTTTAATCCTTTACACTTACCGGTCGAGGCTTTGGATAATATTGGTAAGATATTGTATGGGTCTGAAGGAATGAATTAAAATTCATGCTATTATATAAACTGCCGTTTTATAAAAGCTAAACTTTTTCAAGAGATGATCAAAAATGAGGATATTAATGGATATTGGTTTTTACCTTCAAACCCTGAATTTCAGTGTTACGGACGATTAGTCTTCGGGCCATTAACATCGCCTCGTTTAACCCTGACAGCAGCACCAGGCAATGACCTGTCCAGCTTTCCTTATGATGTTGAAGATTATGTTATTTGGGGGCATGATACCAAAGGTGAGGCGATTACGCTATTTGGTTGCAACAGGCTTAACGTTGAATCTTTTGGTAGAGGTGTCCAAACATCAATATTTAATGCGCAGTACCTCGTTTTCGGTGAGCATATCACTTCAGCTGACGCGAAAGAGTTTGGTAGTGTTCGCTTTTCATTTGAGGGCTTTGAAGATTGGATAGGTATATTCGGACACGATATCAATCTCCGTTCTGCACAATCATTTACAATTTCCTATGAGCAGCCACCTGATCTTCCTTTCGATATCGATGATAATACAAGCGGGCGATTAACTTTTTGGAATAATAAGCCTTATATTAATACGAGAGAGGTTGTTTTAAATCAGGATAGCCTGGTAAAACTAAATTTCCAGAATTCAATATGCCTGGAAGATATTCTTACCTACGTTTGGAGAATGCAGCAATTTATCACGCTCCTGATGTTTGAACAAACCAAGGTAAAATGGATTTTCATTGAAAAAAGCGGCAAGGAACTTGGGCTCTTTTACCGGCAACATAACCCTGATTTATTGACAAACGACCGTGCCCTCTACTTGTTGCCTTTTCGATTAGTTAAAGATCAATTTGGAGGTGCACTAATGAAATGGTTCAGACTGGCCGATGAATTAAATCCGGTTATAAACATACTCAATGCCAATATTGGAGAGTCTAAAGAGTTTGTGCATAATAACTTCCTTAACATTATTCAGGCTGTAGAAGCTTTTCACAGAAGAAAGATCCAGTCAACTGCGCAACTCCAATCCGAAAACCAACTTCTTATTTCCAGGATATTAGGAGACATAACAAATTCGGAGGATAAAAAATGGCTGGAAGCTAGACTGGCGTATAGCTACGAACCAAATCTAAGAATAAGGTTAAAAGAATTGACCGCCCGACACCAAACGACATTATTTAAAGATTTACCGACAAATAAACGTGTTGGGCGTTTGATCTCCCAGATCGTTGAAAAGCGAAATTACTTTACGCATTATGATCCTTCACTGGAGAAAGATGGAGACGAAACCGGTAAAATTATTGGTTATACACGCTTTCTAAAGACGTTGCTTGCCTTTTGCCTTCTGGACCAGATAGGTTTTGACAGCACCTTTTTAAAAGATATTATCTATAACAGGTACAAATTTAAAATATAGTAATCTCTTAGGAGGTCGTTAATATAGGTTAAGGGATTTCAAGGCCAACCTTGCGGGCTAAAAATTCGATTGTTTGTGGATATGTTAAGCCTATGGTCAGTGTTATAACCGCACCCTCCCGTTTAAAGCCCATGCCCTCTGGTGCCCCCTATCACCAACAAACACAAACATTTTACATGCGCCAAACTGCGGAAAGCATGAATTCAATGTCAACCATGATTAATTACAAATATTTGATTATCAATTATTTGTAATTAATTTACATAAAATGTGTTAAGTTATGTTAACCATGTTTCAGCCCGTAGCCGGTGTCATGCCCCGTTCATTTAGCCTCACGGAAGGCCAAAGACAATTCACCAAATAGGTTCCCAACAAAGGCTACTTTTAAAACGCAAACCCTGGCTGGTACGGTGGTAACACCGCCAGAAGCTAAAAAATCCCGGGATGCCTGATAACATCGGGGATTTCTTGCTTAACGGTTTTCGCGTTAGTGATTGAACCGGATACCGGCCCAGCGCGCAATGCCTGCAGGCGTATGAGGGGAAAGCACGGCCCGTTTCTACCAACGGGAACGCCCGTGAAATTAGTTTGGTTGAGGGGTTTCTACAAGCGAGGGGAGGTAGGGATTGAACGCCTGATTTAACCCCTACCTCCCCTTCCCCAGGGAAGGAATCGCACAGTCCCCTGCGCTTTTATTTTTCTTCCAGACAACAATTGAGCCTTCCTACCAAATCTTAACCCGCTGCTCTTCCGCCTTGTAATTTTTATCGCCGGGCTGTACGTTAAATGCTTTGTAAAACGGGGCGAAATTCATTAATGGGCCATTTACACGCCACATGGCGGGCGAGTGGGGGTTGGTGTTTACGTAGGTGCGCAGGAATTCGTCCCTGGTTTTTACCCTCCAGATGCGGGCTATGGACAGGAAGAAACGCTGGTCGGGCGTGAAGCCGTCAATTTTAGTATTGCCTTTTCCCTGTTCGGTCATTTTAAATGCGTCGTAGGCTATGGCTATGCCGCCATTATCGGCTGTGTTTTCGCCCAGGGTGAGCGCGCCTTTTATATGTACGGTATCTAAAACGGTAAACGAGCCATATAAATTGGCCAGCTGTTTTGTTTTCGCCCTAAACTTTTCGTAATCCTCTTTTGTCCACCAGTTTTTTACGTTGCCGTCTTTGTCAAACTGCGCGCCCTGGTCGTCAAAGGCGTGGGTCATTTCGTGGCCAATTACCATGCCTATGCCGCCGTAATTGATAGCGTCATCTGCTGCAAAGTCGAAATAGGGAAACTGCAGGATGCCCGCCGGGAAAACAACCTCGTTAAACGAGGGATTGTAATAAGCGGTAACCGTAGATGGGGTGGTGCCCCATTCTGTTTTATCAACCGGCTTGTTCAGTTTGGCTAATTGAAACTGGTAGTCGTTTTGTTTCAGCCAAAGGATATTTTCGAAGTATTTGGTGCGGTTAATCTGCACCTTATCGTAATTGCGCCATTTATCCGGGTAGCCTAACTTTTTGGTGATGGCGTATAATTTTTCTTTCGCTTTTTGCTTGGTGCTGTCGCTCATCCAATCCAGGTGGTTGATCCTGTTTTCGAAGGATTTTTGCAGGTTGTTTACCAATACCAGCACGCGTTTTTTGGCATCCTCGTTAAAATATCGTTTTACATACAACTGCCCCAAAGCCTGCCCCAAATAACTGTCGACGTTTTGGGTCATGATTTGCCTGCGGGTTTTTTGTACGGCCTGCCCGCTCAATACTTTATTAAATTCAAACGAGGCATCTACAAATGGCTTGCTCAATATGTCGGCGTAGTTTTGGAGGGTGGCGGCTTTTAAATAAATTTTCCAGTCGGTTATGGGTACCGATTTCAACAGTCCGTTCAACTTATCGTAATAAGCGGGCTGGCCCATATCAACCGAGTCGGTTGCTGCGCCCAGTTCGGCCAGCAATGTCGGCCAGCCTATGTTAGCCTGTGTTTTGCTGATGGTGGCAACCGCTACCTTATGGTAATTGGCATTAACATCCCTTAATTCAACATTGGTTTTATGCGATGCCGCGTTTTGCTGCTCGATGCCGTAAGCGATAGCCGCGTTTTTTGTGGCAACGGCAGGGCTGCTCCCGGTTAACTGGAACAGGGCGCTTAAGTATTTTTTATAGGCCTGCTGAACGCGGAGCGTAGATGAATCTGTTTTAAAATAATAGTCCCTTTCTGGCAAGCCAATACCGGTTTGCGAAGCATGGGCAATATTGACGCTGCTGTTTTTGTTATCCGGGTAAATATCAAAACCAATAAGCAGGGTGTTGCCTGTTTTTAGCTGCGCCGCTACAAATTTGATGAGTGATGGTACGTTGGCAATAGCATCAATTTGTGCCAGTACCGGTTTAATGGGCTGGTATCCGCGTTTGTTAATGGTTGCGGTATCCATGCCCGAGGCGTAAAAATCGCCTACCTTTTGGTCGATGCTGCCCGGGGTATTTTTAGTTTTTGAAACGCTATCCAGGATGTTTTGCAGCAGCAGCTTTTGCGGAATGTTCAGGAAGCTGTACGAACCCACGCCCGATTGATCGGCAGCAATTTTAGCGGTATCATACCAGCGCCCGTTAACAAAGCGAAAAAAGTTATCGCCGGGTTTTGTCAGGGAGTCGATCCCGGCAACGTCAACAAAACCTTTTTTGTGATCGTCCTGGTATTTCCAGGCACCTAAAACAACTAACGCTACACACAGGTAAAATACTTTATTCATAAACAGTCAATTTAGTTAAAGGTAATAATTTAGGAATATGTTGGGGAATGAAAAATGTAGAGACGCATAATTGCGTCGCCAGGAGGGCTACCCATGACAAGTTTCGTTTCCTGTCATCCTGAGCGATAGCGAAGGATCTATTCTACGCCATGCATAACGATAGAAAAGTTCGCGAATAGATCCTTCGTACCTCAGGATGACAGTCTCGATGTCCCCTCGGGGTCTCTCGGCAGAGGACCCTGAGGGCTATCCAGGTCGGCCTACCCGAATCTCGAAGATGTTATTTCACTACGACCCTCAGGGTCCTCTTTGAGAGACCCTGAGGATACAGGAAAAGGTGTAGCTCCGTGCCAGCTACAAAGCTTTTGCTCCTCCGGAGCAGCTTATCCGCCCGTTAAATTAATCGCATTAGGTAGGCCCTGAGAACCCGGTAAAAATAACCTATCTTTGATCATGCCCCCGCTGTACGCCTGTGCCGAGGGTTTAAAAAGCCCACACCTGAACTTTTATATATTACATAATGAAACCGCTATTCCTTATTGCTTTTTGTTTCGTGCTTTTATCCTCGTGCAACCATGCGCCAAAGAATATTTTATTAAAGCTAAAATATTTTAAGGGACAAAGGATTGATGTAAAATACCGCAGCTATATATACAGCGATGATGATATTGATCGTCCGTTGCGCAATGAATATACCCGGCTGGGATTTACGGTAGATTCGGTGTTGGCCGATTCGTCGTACATTTTTTCGGCCAGGATTGATTACCTGCGGGTAAAAAATGGCGACTTTGCCGGCGAGGAGTATTCGTCGGACAAGGATGAAGCTTCAATGGGCCCGCAGGAAAGGCAAATACATCAAATGGCCAAGCCTTTACTGGATTCGGTTTATACTTTTACCGTAAACCAGCAGGGGAAGGTTATCGCGCCTTTTGCATTTAAACATGGACGAGGCATCCCTGCGCAATTTGCGTTAATTGACCTGGCTGTGTATCAAATTGTTTTCCCCAAAGAAAAACTGGCCATTGGTGATGAGTGGACCACCGAAAATATAGTTCCGCAAACCAAAGGCAAGCGCATTTTTACCTACACCATGCAGGGCATTTATGATTCGGCCATTCAAATTATGGTAAAAGGTACACTACAGCTGCCCGATGGTACAAGCAAAGATTTTACCGGCAGCTACACCCTTGATCAGGAAACCAACGCGGTTATTTCGGGCAAAATTGAAACCGATTTTAAAATGCAGGGCAGCAATCACATCAAAGCAGTAGTTTCGGTCGAGTCGCATTGATGGTCATTTTATAGTTTGAAGCATCCATAATGTGGGACTTGTATCGGGCTTTTGAGCGATAGCTAACCAGTGCTCCAATAATATATTTCCATAAAGCTACAAGTGATCTTTCCCGCAGGCAGGCACACAACATGCGCAGGAAACGCCCTTGCGTAGATATGAAATGTTAGATGTGAGATTTGAGACAAAAATGGTGAGCACCATATAGCAGATTGCTATATATTTGTCTGCTACCTGTTAAAATAGACTACAATGGAATACTCAAAAACTTACGTTGCAAAGGAAGAGCACATAGATGTGCAGGAAATTATGGATGGCTTATACTATCCGTTTTATATGGAATACTGCCGGCATGATTATATCAGGGAAGTGCTGGGCTTCGATTTTGAAACCGAGGCTAAAAACGGCGTTCATATGGTGCTATCAAACTACAGCATCAGTTTTTTACGGTCGTTAAAAAAAGGTGATGAATTTTCGGTTACCTGCACTTTGTATACCGATAAGGCAGGTCTGCCTAAGCTGCACTTTAAACAATCCATCATTTTTAATAATAAGGTGATGACCAAAGCCGTATTCACCGGCACCTGCGTACCCTCAACCGGCGGGCGGCCTTATCTGCCCGTATCAATACTCGAGAAAATTAAAGACGCTCCTGTGATGGAAAGTTAGATTTGAGATATGAGATGTGAGACATGTATGTTAAACATCTTTTAGATTCTATTGATACTTAAAACCGGTTGTCATTTCGACGAGCCAGAGTGGGAATTGAGCGCCGGGGGTGAGGAGAAATCTTGTACCACGTTCATAGTTCGCTTTGAATATCGCATAAGACTTCTCTTTCGCGCCCCCCTCTTTCCCCCTTCAAGCTCAATCGAAATGACATTTTCTTTTATTGAGAAATGAGTGTATACTGTGGCCCTCCCCGTACCGAAATCGCAGAGGTCGGGGCTTATAACTTTGCAGATTTTTGATCGGTATAGTTCGCGGGTGCTTCGTTTCCTATAAGCTTTCGTTTTCCCCTAAACCGTCAGCAGATAAGCTTCGGGCGAAAACGGGCAAAACAATGCGGGGCTGTGCGGCTGCAGGGCATAGGAAGTTTTTGCATGTGCGGAAGCCTGGCGGGCAAGGGCAAAATAATTCCAGCCCAGGTTTTGACCGTTTCGCAGGGCAAAGGCCCCGAGCGCAAAGAAGCATTTCTGCTGACTTGAATTTTTTGGTCCTTTTTGTTTCAAGACAAAAAGGACTAGGCCCTCCCGCGGCCATGAGCGGGCCGATGTTGTCAATTACAACAAAAGTAGTTTAGCACCCAAATAGCTGCTCTGTACTGTTCGCGATTGCCGCGCTGCGCCCGCAATGACATGGCTATTTGGGTGCCAAAATCAACGCATCATCTGCACATCTGGAATCTGCACATCTACTTCAACCCCTCTATCTCCTTCAAACTCTTTGGCAAATACTTACCCAGCAGGTGACTACCGGAATCGGTGATCAAAAAGTTGTCCTCGATACGGATGCCGCCGAAATCGCGGTAGGTGTTTAGTACATCGTAGTTGATAAAATCGGCGTATTTGTTTTCGGCCTGCCAGCGGTCGATAAGTTCGGGGATGATATAGATGCCGGGTTCGATGGTGAGCACGTAACCGGCTTCCAGCTCGCGGCCAAGGCGCAGGGATTTGAGGCCGAAAACGGTGGTTTCCTTTTTAAGGGTATCGGTGTAGCCAACGTAGGGTTCGCCAAGGTCTTCCATATCGTGGGTATCCATGCCCAGCATGTGGCCAAGTCCGCACTGAAAAAACATGGTATGGGCGCCGGCGGCAACGGCTTCGGCGGCATCGCCTTTCATGATACCGGCCTGGCTTAGGCCTTCCACCAGTTTTTGACAGGCGGCCAGGTGAATATCTTTGTATCGTACGCCAGGTTTCAGCATGCTGATGGCGTGGTCCATGGAGTTAAGTACCACCTCGTACAGTTCGGCCTGGCGGGTGGTAAACTTCTGACCTACGGGTACGGTACGGGTAAGGTCGCCGCCGTAGTGCATGGCGTTTTCGGCACCGACGTCGCAAAGCAGCATTTGGCCGTCCTGCAGGGTATGGCCGTAGTAATGGGTATGCAGGGTTTCGCCGCGGGGTGTAATAATAGCCGGGTAACCCAGGCGGGAGTTGGCCGCAATGGCTACCTCGTTGGCTTTGGCTACCAGCTCGTATCCCTTAATGCCGGGGCGGGTGTTTTTGATAACGGCCAGCTGCATATCCACACTTGTGGAGACCGCTTTTTCCATTTCGGCAATCTCCAATGGAGTTTTGATCACCCGCTGGGCAATCACCGCTTTGGTGAGCTTGACAGATACATGGTCGGCCACGTCCTGCAAACTCACGTTGAGCCAGGCGGCCAGTTTAATTTTATTTTCGGGGCGGTAAGGCGGCAGTATATGCACCTTGCGCCCGGTGGTTTGCGCTTTGTGAATGTAATGGGCAACATCGTTATAGGGGCGGGTTTGGGCAACGCCAACCAGGGCGGCCATTTCGCTCACGGTAGGCAGTACGCCGGTCCAGATAATGTCGTCGATACTCAGCTCGTTGCCGAAGATGACGGCCTCGCCGGTATCGGTATCTATGATGGCGGCCAGCCCTGCAACATCCAGCCCGAAGTAGTACAGAAAACTGCTGTCCTGGCGGTAGCTGAAATGGTTGTCTTTATAGTTCATGCTGCTTTCCTCGTTGCCAAGGAGCAGGATGAGGCCATCATTGGCCATGCTATTTTTTAATACCTGCCGCCTATCGGCATAAACCTGCTTATCGAATAGTTGAAGATCCATGCCGCAAATATAAGCCCCCCGGCCTATGTAGTTAATTAAAGAAAAGTAAAAATAATATCGAATAATGAATTTCGAATTTCCAACACCGAGGTTTCTCTTCATTATTCGACATCGGGATCCGGTGTCCGATATTGAAAATAAGTTGGAATTTAATTGACTTATAAAAGCCGGCGATGTTTGAGAGCGGAGTTTTGATTGGAACTTTTCTAACAAAAACAGGTGTACTTTTTAAAT
>Ga0075366_10000533_pt1 | contig 17662 bp, 18 predicted proteins | sample EndMethybrTD3031_FD_72351 | JGI IMG/M metagenome (GOLD analysis project Ga0075366, IMG submission 72351) | Populus endosphere microbial communities from Tennessee, USA - Endosphere MetaG P. TD hybrid TD303-1 | ecosystem: Host-associated > Plants > Roots > Endosphere | place: USA: Tennessee...
GCGAGATCTCGCCCAGGTCCAGGAACGCGACGGACGGTCCGTTTGCGAGTGCCGTGACGAGCTGTTCCAGCTTGCCGCGCTTGCGCTCCCATCCGATCCAGCGCTGCTCGGTCTCGCTGAAGCTGCGCGGCCGGTGCAGCAGGATGAAGCGCGGTGCAGCCCCCGCGTCCGCCGTCTCGCGCGGGTGGCGGGCGTTGAGCGCGTGGATCTGCCGCGTCGCGTGAGTCAGCAAGGCATCGTCCGACGCGAGCTGCGCCGTGTCGGCATCGGTCCAATCGCTCAGCAGCGCGAATTGCGCATGGCGCTCCGGATTGGCGAGGTGGTGCAGCAGCAGCCGGTGGACCAGCTGCTCGATCGCTGCAGGGTCGCTCAACATCGCCGGGATCACCACGATCACGCGGTGCTCGGCCGGGATGCCGCTCGCGAGCGCCAGACGCGGCAGGTGCTTGGGCCGGGCCGACTCGCTGATCAGCCGGTTGATCACCGCCACCACCGCTTCGGACGCCGGGAACACCATCAGCACCGCGGCCAGTACGCCGATCCAGCCGGCGTGGATCGACCAGGCAGGATGCAGCAGCCACGCCACCAGGCCCAAGCTGCCCAGCAGCAACGCGCCCAGGTAGGCGGGCAAGGTCACGCGGCGCACCACCGCGCGCCAGCGCCACGAGGCGAGGGACGGCGCGCGCTCGTGCAGACCGAGCGCCTGCAGCAACGCGGGGCGGCCCGCACCGCGCAGCCAATGGCTGGGCACCGCCGCGGCGGCGTCTGCCGTCGCGTGCATCAGCGCGAGCAGCGTCTGCGCGACCGACAGCTCGCCGCGCCCGCTGCGCTGCGCCAGCAGCTCGATGCCGTGCAGCGTCTGGTCGCGCGTGGTCGTGTGCTCGGCCTCGAACACCGACGAGCCGAGCATCAGCCGCATCAGCACGCTGGTGCGGGCGACAAGATCGGGCCAGTCGGCGTCGCCGATCGCACGCAGCGAGCGGACCGCGTTGCTCACGCTCAGGTTGTCGGCCGCCTGATCGGCGCTGTGCTGCGCCTGCAGCGAGGCCAGATCGGGCAGCGCGCGGCGCAGCCAGTCGTGCACGCCGGCCAGACCGTTGCTTCGCTGGTCCTGCAGGCGCAGCGCCATCTGCGCCAGGAACACTCGCTCGACGCCACGCTGCGCGAGCAGCGCGAGCAGGCGGTCGAGCGCGTACAAGGTGCAGGTCTCGATGTGGTCGCAGCAGCGGTTCGCCACCTCGCGGGCGGCCTTGTTGGTGGCGACGCGCTCGGCCAGACGGCGCAGGTTCTCGATCAGCACCACGCGCAGCGTCGTCGGCAGCGCCCAGGTCTCGGCGAGGTTCAGCTCGCGCGTCTCCTGGTAGGCGCTCAGGAAGTGCGCCAGCAGGTCCTCGTCGAAGGCGCCGTCGGTGTGCGCGACGAAGGCCCAGGCCACGCCGTACACCCGCGGCAGGCCGGCCAGCGGCTCGTCGAGCAGCATCGGCAGCGCGCGAAAGTAGCTGCGCGGCAGGCCCTCGTGGATCTCCTTGAGCTGCGCTTCGATCAGGTGGAAGTTGTCGAGCAGCCATTCGGCCGCCGGGCTGATGTCGTAGCCGCTGCTCGCCTGCACGCCGATGTAGCGGTGCGCCTCGCGCAGCGCGCGGATGTTGTTGCGCAGGCGCGGAAAGAAGGTCGCGGCGTGCGGGCTCGACCGGGCGGCGCGATGGGTTTCGCCGAGGCTGCGGCCGTGCTGCGCAAAACGCTGCGGCCCGAAGATCTCGGAGCGTATCGGCGGCGGCACCGGGCCGCGTGAACCGTCCAGGATGTCGCACAACGCCGGCGGCGCATCCGGCACCAGACGCAGCAGATCGGCTCGCGCCATGCCTGGCCCTACAAGACGAGCGAGCCGGCCCCGATCAGCAGCGCCAGCACGACCAGCGTCGTCACGAAGCGTCCCGCCACGAAGCCGTTCATGGCCTCCGCGACGCGGAAGGCGAACAGGCGGCCGCGCGACAGGTTGCACGACGCGAGGTGAGCGCCCAGAGCCGACAGCTCCATCGGCGAGGTGTCGACGGCGTCGCCGAACGATGAGGTGCTCCAGCAGGGAGCGGCCATTTCATGGGTGTGCATGAAGAACTCCACCCGCGGCGGTGACGCCGGACGGGAAGGTAAGTGGATGCGGAGCGCGCAGGCGTCCCGGTCCTTGTTCGACCAGGTTGCGAGAGCACGGGGGCATGAGTGCCAGGGCACGAGGGTTGCCGTGTCTGCCGCACGGCGCGTGCAAGCACGCAGAATCGATCCCTGGAGAGGGGCAAGTATGGGGCCTGCACTCTCGCCGTTGTGTGGGGCAGCGCACAGACAACACCGATCACGAACTGCTCCTCGAGTCAACGATCCTGCTTGTCGCCGTCTTTGCCGCGTTCGTCTGTGCGCGAGCGCACACGCGGGAGTCATCTCTGTGTTCGACAGCGCACCGACATGTGCGCCGCACGCGTCTACGCTGCCGAGGTGTCGCGCGTTTCTCACCATTCGAGGAGAAGACCATGAGTCTGGGAACCGTCCTGTTGATCATCCTGGTGGTGATGCTGATCGGCGCCGTTCCGAACTGGCCGCACAGCAAGAGCTGGGGCTACGGGCCGTCGAGCGGGCTGGGTCTGGTCGCGGTCGTCGTCCTCGTGCTGCTGTGGGCGGGGATGCTGTGACACGCACCGGGGCCGCGGGGCGTGGAGCGCTCCGCACGGCCCGATAGGTTCGGCAGCGCACAGACGCACGGTCCGCACGACGTGCATCGTGCCGGTCACAAGGAGATCGCTCCATGGACAAGACATCGACCTGTGCGGCCTGCGAAGCCAACCTTGCCCACTACGAGTTGCGCTTCGTCAGCCTGTTCGATCGCGGGCGCGGATATGCCTTCCCCTGCGATGCAGGCGGGCACGTGGCGATCGACGCGCTCAGCGATCGAGGCCGCATCAACTACTTCTTCGCCCGCACCGTCGTCGGCGCAGAGCTGTCGATTCCGGTCGTCGCCCTGGCTGTCTGACCCATCGCCACCCCTGCACCACCCGACCCACCGAAGCTCCAAGATGATCCGACCCGCTCCCTTGAGTCACTCGCCCTCGGAGCGGCTTGGCGGGCTCGCGTGTCGAGTGGCCCTGGCCACGGCGCTCGCAGCGCCGCTGACGGCCTCGGCGATCTCGGTTGCAAACAGCCGCTTCGAAGTCGACACGCAGCTCGCCGGTGCCCGGCTGGTGGTCTACTCGCCCTCCGACGAACGGGTCGGCGCTGCCGAATCCGTCACGACCGACCATGCGCCGGAAGGCTCGCCCGCTGAAGTCTCGCCGTCCGCGGCCGTGGCAGCATCCGAAGCCTATGCACTGTTGCTGGCCGGGCTCGGCGCCGCCGGCTTCATCTCGCATCGCCGCCGCCGGACCTGATGGTGAGGAGCCAGCGATGCTGAATTCCGACGACTTCACGCGGCGCACGACGCCGGGGCCATCGGCGGCCGGTGCCGCGGTGCTGCACAACGGGTCGACCCACGCCAAGATCGATGCGACCGACGCAGGCATCCCGATCGCGCCGCCTGCGCACAGGCTGCGGCCGGGCTCGCCACGCGAGGTCGCGCTGCGAGCCTGGGACATTCCGCTCGGCGTGCTCGAGGCCCGGCTCGGGTCGATGGCCGGCGAGCAGGAGTGCATGGCGGCGCTGGACCGGTTGCGCACGGCGCTGGCGCACGAACTCGGCCGATGCCAGCAGCTCGAGCTGAAGGTCTTCGACGTTCAGACCGAGCTCGCGCAACTGCGCGCCGAACTCGCCGGCACGCGGGCCGGCGAACGGCGTGCGCGCCACCTGGCCATGCACGACGGCCTGACCTCGCTGCCGAACCGCAACTTCTTTCGCCAGCAGCTCGGGCTCGCCCTGGCCCATCTCGAGCCACCACGGCCGACGTTCGCGGTGCTGTACCTCGACCTCGACGGCTTCAAGCCCATCAACGACACACACGGCCACGCCATCGGCGACGAGCTGCTCAGGATCGTCGCTGCGCGGTTGAGCCAGGCCGTGCGGGCCGAAGACATGGTGAGCCGCCTGGGAGGCGACGAGTTCGCCTGCCTGATGGCGGACCTGCGCGACCGCGAGCAGCTCGGCCGCCTGGCCGTCAAGCTGGTCGAGGCGGTATCGGCCCCTCTGATGGTCGGCAAGCTCAGGCTCAGCGTGCGCCCGAGCATCGGCATCGCGATATGCCCGACCGACGGCGCCACCGCAGACGCTTTGCTCGAGAAAGCCGATGCCGCGATGTACCGCGCCAAGCGGCATCGGACCGGCTACGCGTTCGTCGACTAGGGCCTGTTCACACTACGGGAAGGCTCGCGGACTCGACGTCGCTCTGCCCTCCACCCGCGTTGTGCTCAGGTGGCCAGCGTCGCCGGCAGAAGCCGGTCGTATTCCTTCCTGACCACGGCATAACACTCGCAGGCGCGCCGCTCGAGCCGGTCGCGGTCGAGCACGGTGATGTGGCCGCGCCGGTAGCTGATCAGGCCGTCCTTCTGCAGCTGACCCGCCGCTTCGGTGACACCTTCGCGGCGCACGCCCAGCATGTTGGCGATCAGCTCCTGCGTCATCACGAGCTGGTCGGAATTCAGCCGATCCAGGCTCAGCAGCAGCCAGCGGCACAGCTGTTGATCGAGCGTGTGATGGCGATTGCACACCGCCGTCTGCGCCATCTGGGTGATGAGCGCCTGGGTGTAGCGCAGCAACAGGTGCAGCACCGGTCCGGCCCGGTTGAACTCCTGCATCATCAGGCTCGCGTTGAGGCGGAAACCCCGGCCGGCGCTTTGCACGACGGCGCGACTGGGCGTCGACTCGCCGCCCATGAAGAGCGAGATGCCGACGATGCCTTCGTTTCCGACCACCGCGATCTCGGCCGAGGCGCCGTCCTCCAGCACGTACAGCAGCGAGACGATCGCCGTGGTCGGGAAGTACACGTGGCTCAGGCTGGCGCCGGACTCGTAGAGCACCTTGCCGAGCGGCAGGTCCACCCCTTCCATCTGCGGCAGCCAGCGCTCCCACTCGGCCTCGGGCAGCGCCGCGAGCAGGCGGTTCTGGCGGGGATCTGCAACCGAGGTCATGCGCATCATCTCCAATGCAGTCCGACCTGCGAGTGCGGCGACGATCGACACAGCGCCGATCGCACGACCCAGTATAGGGGTGCAACCGCCGGTCTCGGTATGTCAGCGCACAGACGCGCGACCACATTGCGCGCAGCGTACGGGCATGAACATTGGCACGAACCCCAACCGCTGCGACGAACGCATCCAGACCACGATCGTCCACGCCGAGGCGTCGACGCAGGACCTGGTGCCCTTGGACGCCGCCGCCACCGTGCTCTGGCACCTTCACGATGCGCAGAAGGTGATGCTGACGATCGCGGACTGCCGGCCCGCCATCGAGCAGGCGGCGCAGGCGTCGTTGCACGAGACGATCGGCGCGTCGATGCTGGCGGCACTGCTGTGCGATCGCCGGGCCGCCGACCGGCAACTGCGCGCGGACATCGCGCGCCGGAGCGTGGATTGGGGTGTGGTCGTCCGCGCTGTCGAGATCCGTGAGATCGCCGTCTCGCCGACGCGCCAGGCCGAAGACGACGCGCGCCTGGTCCTCCAGCTCGGCCTGCGCCTGATTCGACACCGCGCCCGCGCGTCCGAGGCGAACATCGCGACCCACATCGGGCAACGCTGATCACGCGTCCTTCGCGGGACGCTCCGGCCGCCCCTCTTGGCGCCAGACCAGGTAGCGCTGCATCAGCGGCTGGGCCGTCACTCCGTGCGCGACGATCGACGCTGCCACGGTCCATAGCGTGGGCGACACCAGGGTGTCGGCGATGCCGCGGTCGAGGCCGTGGCGCAGCGCGAACAGCAGATGGAACACCGAGCCGATGCCGCGGATGCCGAACCAGCCGATCAGGGCGTGCTGCGGCGCGCTCAGGTTCTCGCCCGCGCTCGCGGCGACGGCGGACAGCGGCCGCAACGACGAGCCGCCCGGTCGCCGCGCCGAGCATCCCGCCGATCGCGACGCCGCCCGCCGTGGCCCAGACGAGGTCGATGCTCCACCAGCGAACTTCGGCCAGCCGCTCCAGCACGCCGGCACTCAGGAACGGATCGGGGCGCAGCACGCCCATCGCGTCGGGCCCCAGCAACCAGCCCACCACGAGATAGACCATCGCGCTGCTGAGCGGCATCCGGCCCAGCAGCGAGCCCGCCAGCACCATCGTGACCAGCAGCGCACCGACGAACAACGACCATTCGGCCAGGGACATGCGATGCCTGCGCCGTGTCAGGACGCCAGCTCGTGCTGCAGGAAGAATCGCAACATCTCGCGCGATGCATTGGGGCCGTCGGCATCGGTATGCTTTTGCGCATCGCTGCCGCCTGCCCATGCGTGGCCGGCTCCGTGCACGATCCACAGCTCGCGGCTCGTCACGCCGCCCGGGCCGAAGTCGACCGATCGTGTGAAGCCGCGCCGGCCGGCGCTCGGTTGGGTCGTCGTGTGCAGCGAGCGCGCAGGCTGCTCCCGGGCCTGGACCCGCCGGCCGGCGGCGTGAATGGCTTCGCCATTCGACGGATGGACCGTGGCGTCCTCGTCGCCATGGAACACGATGCTGGCCACTGCATGGCCGTCGCCCCCGACAGCCCAGGGGGCGGGGTCAGCCCCGCCCTGCCGGGGGCCGCTGGACATCAGGCGCATGGCCGACAACACGTCATGAGCGAGTCCGGCCGGAACACCCGAATGCACGCCGAGCGCGGCGTACAGCTGCGGAAAGTCTCGTGCGAGCACGACGGCCATGGCGCCGCCGGCCGACATGCCGGCGACGTAGACACGCGCCGCATCGATGTCATGGTCGTGCATCACCTGCCGGGTCATCGCTGCGATCAGCGCCGCGTCGCCCTCGCCCGCGGGCCGGTCCGCCGACGCATACCAGTTCCAGCAGCGCAGCACGTTGGCCGCCACGGACTGCTCGGGATACAGCACCACCACCGCGGCATCTTCGGCCGCCTCGTTCATCCGCGTGCCGGCCGCGAAGTCCTGCGCACCTTGCTGGCAGCCGTGCAGGAGCACGAGCAGAGGCGCGGGGCCGGGCGCGCGAGAAGCCGGCTCGTAGAGCATGTAGCTGCGCTGCACCGTGCTGCCGAAGCGGCCTTCGGTGAACCTCGCCGGCCCGCGCCCGCCGCGATGCCCCACGCCAGCGGGAGCCTGCGCACGGAGCACACGCAGGATCCAACGGCCGGCGCGGGACAGCCGCGCCTTTTGCTTCAGCCAGCGGGCGCGCCAGGTCATGGCGTTCCCGCCTTCGACCAGCGGCCCGCATCCAGCGTGATGTCGTGCATCGGGACTTCCTTCCGGCTTGCGCGTCGAAACGCCTGGAGGCCTTTGTGCGGGCAGACCGGCATCCTGTCGGTGCGCGGGCGCACAAAGGAGCGTGCTGGGCGAAGCCCGGCGGTGGAGGCGCTTAGAAGAGCCGCTCGGCGATCCGGCCGATCTGCTCGCGCAGCCTCGAGCCGAACCCGCGCTGCGCCCACGCATCGGCCGTGATCTGCCGCGACTCGGCGAGGTCGCGCTCGAACAGCGCTTCCAGGCTGCGTGCGAAGTCGTCGCCGAGCACGACGACGTTGGCCTCGCTGTTGGCCGAGAAGCTGCGCCAGTCCATGTTGCTCGAGCCGACCGTCGACCACACGCCGTCGATCACCGCGGTCTTCGCGTGCAGCATCGCGCTCTGCAGCTCGTAGATGCGCACGCCGGCCGCGAGCAGCTCGTCGTAGTACGAGCGGCCGGCGGCGAGCATCAGCGAGAAGTCGCTGCGCGAGGGCAGGATCAGCACGACGTCGACACCACGCTGCGCCGCTTCGCGCAGTGCCTGCGCCATGTCCTCGCCCGGTGCGAAGTAGGCCATCGTCAGGTGCACGCTGCGCTGCGATGCGTCGATCGAGCGCAGCAACGACTCGTAGATCTTGTTGCTCGCGTCGTCGGGGTGGCTGAACAGCAGTTGCACGGTCTTCGTTCCGGCGTTGGCCGGCGCCGGCCGCGGCGCGGGCGGCAGCGCATCCTTGCAGCCCTGGCTGCGCCAGTGCTCCTCGAAGGACTGCGCGAGCGCCGGCACGGCCGGGCCGCGCAGCTCGATCTGGGTGTCGCGCCAGCCCTTCTCGCGCCAATCGCGATCGTCCGCGCCGCGCCGGCCCGACGAGCCCGTCGCGTAGACCTTGCTGATGTTCAGCCCGCCGGTAATGCCCACGCGGTCGTCAGCGAGGAAGAGCTTGCGGTGGTCGCGGTGGTTGATGCCCCAGTAGCCCGGCCGCGCGAGCGGGTTGACCGGGTTGAAGGCACACACCGCGACGCCGCCGGCACGCAGCGCATCGAAGAATTCGTTCGACGAGCCGCGCGAGCCGACGCTGTCGTAGAGCAGCGCGACACCCACGCCTTCGGAGGCCTTGCGCACAAGCAGCTGGCCCATCTCGGCGGCGAGGCCATCGTCCTCGAAGATGTAGGTCTCGACCAGCACGCGCGAGCGTGCCGTCTCGATCGCCGCACGGATCGCCGCGAAGGACTGCGGCCCGTCGACCAGGATGCGCGCGGCGTTGCCGCGGAATAGCTGCGCGTCGCCCTGCGCGGCGAGCACCGAGAGATGGTGCAGTGCGAGGTCCGGCCGGCCTTCGGCGGCGACACTCGACGCAGCACCCTGCGCCGCCACCGCGCCGAGCGTGCCGCGTGCGTCCGAAACCCGCAGCACGTTGCCGAGCTGCGCGGTCGCGACCTTGTGGGTGCGCGCATCACGCGGCGGCAGCTGCGCACAGGCGGCCAGCGCCACCGCCGACAACATCGTCAGCACAACACGGAGAGCTCGCGGCACATCGCTCCTTCGCGCCGTCCGGGCGCTGGGCCCAGCTTGCGCAGCCGGGGCAGCGCGCGCTGTCCGCGTGCGCCGCGCCTGCGTGTCGGAGGGAGCCGACAGCTGCGATGTCGTGGCCGAGTCCTACACGCCGACGCGACACCTTCCGACACAGGCGGCCTCGCGGCCCGGCCGACACTCGGCACGAGGCCCGCCCGGGCCCGAGAAAGGAGACCGCGATGGACCTGAACGACTTCCTGGCGCTGGGCGCAGTGGTGGTCGTCGCGGTGGTCGCGTTCGTCGCGATCACGCGCGGCATCGGACGCGCGATCGACTGGTTCGCCGAGCCGGACCGCGACACTGCGCTGCGCGAGCCTCACGGTCCCGAAGCGCGGTAGCGGACATCGCTCGAGGCTTACCAGCGCGCGGCCGTCAGCTGCGGCTCGACGATCTCGGTGATCCACCGGAGCATCGCCTGCACGCGCGCCGGCACCTGGCGCCGATGCGGATACAGCAGCGACACCGGCATCGGCGGCGGCGTGAACTCGGGCAGCACTTCGACCAGCAGTCCGGCATCGACCAGCCGCCGCGTGCCGCGCACCGGGGCCTGGATCAGCCCGAGCCCGGCGAGGCAGGCCGCCTGGTAGGCATCGGTGCTGTTGACGACCACGACGCTGCGCATCGGGACCATGCGCACGGCACCGCCCTCCTCCCGATACTCCCAGCCCGCGCCCAGCGTGCCGAGCCTGGCGGCGTAGTGGACGATGCGATGCTGCGCCAGATCGGCCAGTGACTTCGGCGTGCCGTGCGTGCGCAGGTAGCCTGGACTCGCGACGTTGCACATCGTCAGCGCGCCGAGCGGCCGCGCGACCAGTTCCGAGTCGGCCAGCGGGCCGATGCGCAGCACACAATCGAAGCCTTCGCGCACGACGTCCACACGCTGGTCGGTCGTGCTGATGCCCACCTCGAGCAGCGGATGGGCGGCCAGGAACTCCGGCAGCCGCGGAATCACGACATCGCGGGCGAAGCTGTTGGGCAGATCAATGCGCACCCGGCCGCGCAAGCCGGTCGCTGCGGGCTGGAACATCGTCTGCATCTGCTCTGCATCGGCGAGCAGCGACTTGCAACGCTCGACGAACTGCTCGCCGTCCTGCGTCAAGCGGACCTGGCGGGTCGTGCGGTGCAGCAGCCGCGTACCGAGCTGCGTCTCGAGGTGCTGCACGGCCGCCGAGACACGGCCCTTCGCGAGCCCGAGTTGATCGGCCGCGCGCGTGAAGCTGCCCAATTCGGCGACACGCGCGAAGACACGCAGCTCGTGGAGGTCCATCGGCGGATTGTCCTGCGTGGAGGAACAGTGTGGCGCGGCGGCCGGGATTTGTCCGGCGCGCTGCAGCACCTAGATTGCCTGCATCGCCACTCGCCTTCTTCTTCAGGAGATCCTCATGACCACCACCTCCAAGACCCGCATCGCCCTCGTCACCGGCGGCAGCCGGGGCCTCGGCCGCAGCATCGCGCTCAAGCTCGCCGAGCAGGGCACCGACCTGATCCTCACCTACAAGAGCAACGAGCAGGAGGCGCACGCGGTCGTGCGCCAGGCCGAGGCGCTCGGCCGCCGTGCGGTGGCCCTGCAGCTCGACGTGGCCGACAGTACCGGCTTCGCTGCGTTCGCCGAGCGCGTGCAGCGCGTGCTGGCGAGCACGTGGCAGCGCGAGCGCTTCGACCAACTCGTCAACAACGCGGGCGTCGGCGCGCATGCCTCGATCGCCGAGACGACCGAGGCGCAGTTCGACCTGCTCGCCGCCGTGCACCTCAAGGCCACGTTCTTCCTGACGCAGAAGCTGCTGCCGCTGATCGAGGACGGCGGGCGCATCGTCAACACGTCCAGCGGGCTGGCGCGCTTCACCTTCCCCGGCTATGCGGCCTATGCGGCGATGAAGGGCGGCATCGAGGTGCTGACACGCTACATGGCCAAGGAGCTCGGCCCGCGCCGCATCGCGGTCAATACCATCGCGCCCGGGGCGATCGAGACCGACTTCGGCGGTGCGGCCGTGCGCGACAACCCGCAGCTCAACGCGCAGATCGCGGGCGTCACGGCGCTGGGCCGTGCGGGCCTGCCCGACGACGTCGGCGGCGCGGTCGCGGCGCTGCTGTCCGACGGCACCGGCTGGATCACCGGCCAGCGCATCGAGGTGTCGGGCGGCATGATGCTGTGAGGCCGGCATGCGAGCCGGTCACCGACACGATCTGCCCTATCGTTGCGCGGTGAACGCAGTCACACAGGAGACGACATGTCCTTCGACTTCACCGGCAAGCGCGTGCTCGTGGCCGGCGGCAGCCGCGGCATCGGCCGAGCCATCACATGGCAGTTCGCCGCCGCCGGCGCCGACGTCGCCCTGTGCGCGCGCGGTGCCGCGGCGCTGGAAGCGGCACGCGCAGACATCGTGCGACTGGGCCGCCGTGTCCATGCGATGGCCTGCGATCTGGCCGACGCGGCATCCGTCGCCGCCTGGGTGCCGGCCGCGGCCGAAGCGCTGGGCGGCATCGATGTGCTGGTGAACAACGCCTCGGGCTTCGGCATGGGCGACGACGAAGAGGGCTGGGGTGCCAGCCTGTCGGTGGACGTGATGGCGATGGTGCGCAGCTCGCGTGCCGCCCTGCCCTGGCTGCAGCGATCCGGCGCCACCAGCGGCGCCAGCATCATCCACATCTCGTCGATCTCCGCCTTTCGGCCGTCCACCCGATCGGCGGCGTATGCAGCGGCGAAGGCGGCGATGAACAGCTACACGGGCAGCCAGGCGGCCATGCTGTGCCGCCAGGGCATCCGCGTGAACGCGATCGCGCCCGGCTCGATCGAGTTTCCCGGTGGTGTATGGCAGCGGCGCAAGACCGACAACCCGGCGCTCTACGAGCGCACGCTCAAGAGCATTCCGTTCGGCCGCATGGGCACGCCCGACGAGATCGCAGAGGTGGCGCTGTTCCTCGCGTCGCCGCACGCGCGCTGGATCACGGGGCAGGTGCTCACCGTCGACGGCGGGCAGTTGCTCGGGGTGTAGTTCCGCATGGACTGCACGATCCGCGCGATGCAACGGGCGGAAGTCGAGACCGCCATCGACTTCGCCGCGGCCGAGGGCTGGAACCCGGGTCTGCACGATGCATCGTGCTTTCATGCGGCAGACCCGGGCGGCTTTCTGATCGCCGAGCGCGACGGCAGGCCGGTGGGCTGCATCAGCGCCGTGTCGTACGCCGGACGCTTCGGGTTCATCGGCCTGTACATCGTGGCGCCGGCGTGGCGCGGCCAAGGCATCGGGCGTCGGCTCTGGACCGCAGGGATGAGCCGTCTCGCCGGACACGTGGTCGGCCTCGATGGCGTCCCGACCCAGCAGGCGTACTACCACCGCGAGGGTTTCACGCTCGCCTGGCAGAACGCGCGCTTCGCCGGGACCGCGCAGCCGAATCAGGGTCGCGAGCCGCCCCAGATCGTGCCGCTCGGTGCGGTCGATCTTGCCGCGTTGTGCGCCGACGACCTGCGCAGCTTCCCGGCGCCTCGCGAGGCGTTCCTTCGCTGCTGGACCACGATGCCGGAAGCCACCGGCCTGGCCTGGCTGCACGACGGGCGGCTGCGCGGGTGGGGACTGATTCGCCGTTGCCGCACCGGCCACAAGATCGCGCCGCTGGTCGCCGACGAACCCGCGGTCGCGCAGGCGCTGTTCGACGCGCTCTGCGCGCGGGTGCCGCGCGGTGACGCCGTGTACCTCGACGTGCCGATGCCGAACGCAGACGCACTTGTCCTCACGCGTGCGCGCGGTCTCGACGTCGTGTTCGAGACCGCACGGATGTACGTCGGCGCCGCCCCGACGATCGAGTTGACGCGCGTCTACGGCGTGACGAGCTTCGAACTGGGATAGCTCGGTTTCAGAACACCACCGCGTGCCCGTCGCGGCGCGAGTCGCTCGCAGCGACGTAGCCTTCGACCGCCGGATCGCCCATGCGCCAGATGAACTGGCCGGCGCCGAAGTCCATGTAGCTGTCGTTGATCACCTCGATGCGGTGGCCGCGCTCGGCGAGCCCCTGGGCAGTGGCCGGGTTCATCGCCGCCTCGACGTTGATCTCGAGCCCGCCGTTGAAGCGCCAGCGCGGTGCGTCGCAGGCGGCCTGGGGATGCTGCGCGTAGTCGAGCATGCGCACCAGCGTCTGCAGATGGCCCTGCGGCTGCATGTTGCCGCCCATCACGCCGAAGCTCATCACCGGCTGGCCCTGGCTCGTCAGGAAAGCCGGGATGATGGTGTGGAACGGCCGCTTGCCCGGCGCGACCACGTTCGGGCTCGTGGCCTTGAGACTGAAGCCGTGGCCGCGGTTCTGCATCGAGACGCCGTAGTCCGGCACGACGATGCCCGAGCCGACGCCCATGTAGTTGCTCTGGATGAACGAGACCATCATGCCGCGCTCGTCGGCCGCGGTCAGGTAGATCGTGCCGCCCTGGGCCGGGTTGCCGGCCTTGAAGTCCTGCGCATGCTTCATGTCAATCAGCTTCGCGCGCGATGCGAGGTAAGCGTCGTCGAGCAGTTGCTCGGGCGTGACCTCCATGCTCGTGGGCTCGGCGACGTAGCGGTAGGTGTCGGCGAACGCGAGCTTCATCGCCTCGATCTGCAGGTGCTGCGAGTCGACGCCGTCGACCTTCAGCGAGGCGAGGTCGAACTGCGCCAGGATGCCGAGCGCGATCTGCGCCGCGATGCCCTGCCCGTTCGGCGGAATCTCGTGCAGCGTATGGGCACCATAGTGCTTGGCGATGGTCGCGACCCACTCGGGCTTGAAGGCGGCGAGGTCGGCCGCGGTCATCGCGCCGCCGTTTGCACGCGCGTGGCGCTCGATCGCCTGCGCGACCTCGCCACGGTAGAAAGCCTCACCCTTCGTCTGCGCGATCAGCCGCAGCGTGCGCGCCGCCGCCGGGAAGCGGAACAGCTCGCCGACCTGCGGCGCGCGGCCCCAGGGCAGGAACGCTTCCGCATAGCCGGGCTCGTTCACGAGCAGCGCGGCCGCGGCAGCCCACTTCTGCTGCACGACCGTCGGCAGCAGGTAGCCGCGCTCGGCGATCTCGATCGCGGGCTGCAGCAGATCGGCGAACGGCAGCTTGCCGAAACGCTCGCTCAGCGCGACCCAGCCGGCCACCGCGCCCGGCACCGTCACGCTGTCCCAGCCGCGCTGCGGCGGTGCGCTGGCGTCGGCGCCGTGTTTGCGGCGGAAGTAGTCCGGCGTCCACGCCTGCGGCGCCGGGCCGCTCGCGTTCAGGCCGTGCAGCTGCGTGCCGTCCCACAGGATCGCGAAGGCGTCCGAGCCGAGGCCGTTGCTGACCGGCTCGACGATCGTCATCGCGGCCGCCGCGGCGACCGCGGCATCGACCGCGTTGCCGCCGGCCAGCAGCATGCGCAGGCCGGCCTGCGCGCCGAGCGGGTGCGAAGTCGAGACGACGTTGCGGCCGAACACCGGCAGGCGCTGGCTCGGGTAGCCCGCGGTCCAATCGAAGCTGTCGATCATCGGCTCACTCCAGGGTGATCTTGCGTTGGCGGATCAGTGCGGCCCAGCGTGCGCTGTCTGCCTTGACCATCGCGGCGAACTGCTCGGCGCTGCCGGCGGTGACCGGCTCGGCGCCGAGCTTGGCGAGCCGCTCCTGCACTTCGGCCGACTGCATCGCGCGGACGAACTCTGCGTTGAGCGCCTTCACCATGTCGGCACTCAGCCCTTTCGGGCCGTAGACGCCGAACCAGGTGGTCGACTCGAAACCGGGCAGGCCCGACTCGCTCACCGTCGGCACTTCGGGTGCGAGCGCCGAGCGGCGCGCGCCGGTCACGGCGAGCGCCTTGAGCTTCCCGTCCTTCACGTGCGGCATGCCGGAGACGACGCTGTCGAAAAGCAGCTGGACCTTGTTCGAGACCAGATCGGGAATGGCAAGCGCCGTGCCGCGGTACGGGATGTGGGTGATGAAGACGCCGGCCTGCGCCTTGAAGGCCTCGGCGGTCAGGTGGACGATCGTGCCGTTGCCGCTCGACGCGTAGTTGAGCTGGCCGGGGCGCGCCTTCGCGTAGGCGATCAGCTCGCCGACCGTGCTCACCGGCAGCCCGAGCGGCACCAGCACCAGGTTGGTGGCGTTCGCAACGTGCGCGATCGGCGTGAAGTCGGTGTCCGTCTTGTACGGCAAGTTCGGGTTCAGGTGCGGGCCGATCGCGTGCGTGCTGCTGGTGGCCATCAGCAGCGTCGCGCCGTCGGGTACGGCCTTCGCGACTTCGGCCGAGCCGATCGAGCCACCCGCGCCGGCGCGGTTGTCGACCACGACGCTCTGGCCGGTCTGCTGGGTGATGCGCTGGCCGATCGCGCGCGCGAGCAGGTCGGTCGCGCCGCCGGCCGGGAACGGCACGACCAGGCGGATCGTCTTGCCGGCCGGCGCCTGCGCCGCCGCGACGCCGGCGATGCACAGCAGCAGCGCGGCCAGCCCACGCGACAGGACTCTCATCGTGGTCACTCCCTGGAGATCGAAACTCATAGGTCGGTCGACTCGGCCAGATAACGATGCACGTGCGGCGGATCGGCACCGATGTGGAACGCGAGGCGGCGCTCGCGCAGCCCGATGTCGGCGGTGGTGAAGCGCTCCTGGCGGCGCAGATGCTCGACCCACGACTCGTCGAGGAAGTACTCGATGTAGCGCCCCGCCACCGAGGTGTCGCGAAACAGCCCCCACGACAGCGCGCCCTGGCGCAGCCGGGCGCGCCGCGTCTCCTGCATCACCGCGTGGAAGTCGGCGGCGCGCTGCGGATCGATCTGGTACTCGACCGTCACCATCACCGGGCCGGCTTCCGGATCGGGCTCGACCAGCGGCGCGGCCGCTCCGCCGCTCGGGCGTGCGGGCGTCAGGTCTTCGTCCTCGCCGCCGGCGACGCTGAGGCGGCGCGTCACGAGCAGCACCAGCGGGCCGGCGACCGCCGCGGCGACGATGCTCGTCGTCACGCTCGTCAGGCCGGCGACCTGGCCCCACAGCGCCGCGCCGGCCGCGCTGCCGCCCATCAGCGCCATCTGGTAGATCGACATGCCGCGCGCGCGCACCCAGTTCGGCAGCGCCATCTGCGCCGCGACGGTCAGCGAGTTGGCGGTGACGATCCAGGCCATGCCGGCCACCGCCATCGCCGGCACCGCGAGCCACAGCGACGGCGAGAGCACGACCGTCACCGCCATCACCGCGTGGGTGCAGGTGCCGAGCTGGACGAACTGGTCGCGCCCGACCCGCTCGCGCAGGCGCGACATCGACAGCGCCGCGACGACCGCGCCGCTGCCCATCGCCGCGAGCAGCACCGTGAACGTGCCTGCGCCGCCGCCGTGGATGCCGCGCGCGACCAGCGGCAGCAGTGCGGTCAGCGAGGTCGACTGCAGGAAGAACAGGAAGATGCGCACCAGCACGTTGCGCATGCGCGGCGACTGCATCACGTGCTGCAGGCCGACGCGCATCGCGCCGACGAAACGCTCGCCCGGCAATGCGCTGACGCGCCGCTGCGAGCGCCAGCGGATGATCAGCACGAAGGCCACCACCGACAGCCCGGCGTTGAGCGCGAACACGAACGGGCTGCCCGCGCCGGCGAGCAGCGCGCCGGCGACGACCGGCCCGATCACACGCGACATGTTCATCGCGACCCCGTTGAGCGCGAGCGCCGCCGGCAGGTCCGGCCGCGCGACGATGTCGGGCACGATCGCGGCGAACACCGGCCAGCGCATCGCCATGCCGATGCCGTTGGCGAAGGTCAGCGCGAGCAGCAGCGGCGCGCTCAGCAGATCGGCGACCGAGAGCCCGCACAACACGACCGCGACGCTCGCGACCCACAGCTGCGTGACGGCGAAATAGCGCCGCCGGTCGAGGATGTCGGCCAGCGCGCCGCTCGGCAGGCCGAGCACGAACACCGGCAGCGTGGAGGCGGCCTGCACCAGCGCGACCATCACCGCGCTGTCGGTCAGCGTCGTCATCAGCCAGGCGGCCGCGACGTCGTTCATCCACATCGTCACGTTGGCCGCCAGCCAGGCGAGCCACAACATGCGGAACACCGGCCCGCGCAGCGGCGCGAGCGCAGAGGGTGGCGCCGACGGCAGGTCGTTGGGCTTCATCAGGGCGCAAGCATACGGCCCCTCAACGAACGAGCCCCGCCGCAGCGGGGCTCGAGAGGCACATGGTCGACGGCTGCGAGGGTGCTACCCGGCCGGCCAGCGCCGGGCCGCTCCCAAGCGGCCGGCCGACCCCCTCGGGGGGGTGGCCCGCGGTACGCCGAGGGCCGGGGGCGCCGCTCAGTCGGCCTCGGCGAACGCCTCCTGGCGCTTGTTCTTGATCGTCGGCAGCATCACGACCACGATCATCAGCGCCGCGGCGATCAGCAGGCCGGCCGAGAGCGGGCGGGTCATGAAGGTGGTCCAGTCGCCGCGCGAGAGCAGCAGCGCGCGGCGCAGGTTCTCTTCCATCATCGGCCCGAGGATGAAGCCGAGCAGCAGCGGCGCCGGCTCGCAGCCGAGCTTGTAGAAGGCGTAGCCGACGACCGCGAACATCGCGCCCATGTAGACGTCGAACGCGTTGTTGTTCAGCGTGTACAGGCCGATGCAGCAGAACACCATGATGGCCGGGAACAGGAAACGGTAGGGCACCGTCAGCAGCTTGATCCAGATGCCGATCAGCGGCAGGTTCAGCACCACCAGCATCAGGTTGCCGACCCACATCGACGCGATCAGGCCCCAGAACAGCTGCGGGTTGCTCGTCATCACCTGCGGGCCGGGCTGGATGCCCTTGAT
>Ga0075366_10000535_pt1 | contig 17643 bp, 18 predicted proteins | sample EndMethybrTD3031_FD_72351 | JGI IMG/M metagenome (GOLD analysis project Ga0075366, IMG submission 72351) | Populus endosphere microbial communities from Tennessee, USA - Endosphere MetaG P. TD hybrid TD303-1 | ecosystem: Host-associated > Plants > Roots > Endosphere | place: USA: Tennessee...
AGGAGTCGCGCGAGCGGCTACGACCTGCCTTGTCGGCCGGCAATCTCGACAAGACCATGGCCGCACCGATTACCGTCATCGTCGCCATCGACAATCTCTTTTACGAATACCTCCCGACCTTGTTCCCGGCCTATGACGCGCGACCGATGTTCAAGGCGAATCCGGCCATCGCCGAGAAAACAGGCTTCCGCGATGGCACGCTGCAGGGCGCCTATTTCATCATCGCAGCCCGCATGCTCGGCCTCGATTGCGGCCCCATGGCGGGTTTCGACGCAGACAAGGTCAACGCCGAATTCTTCCCGGACGGCCGCTGGCGCGCCAACTTCCTCATCAATCTGGGCTACGGCGATCCGGCGGGCAATTACCCGCGCAATCCACGCCTGGGCTTTGACGAGGTCGCCAGGATCCTCTGATCTGCATAACCGGCAAGGACAGGCCTACAATGCGCCGACAGTCAGCCGGGAGGCATCATGAGCACACCTGAACGTTTCGTTGCGCTATTCATAGACGCAGACAACGCTCCTGCCACACATGTTGATGTCATTCTCAACGAGCTCGCCGCGCTAGGCACCGTCGGCATCCGGCGCGCTTATGGCAACTGGAAGGGCGAGCGGCTCAATTCCTGGGAGCGTCTGCTGCACGAATATGCGATCCAGCCAATCCAGCAGTTCGATCTCACCAAGGGCAAGAACGCGACCGACATCGCGCTGGTAATCGACGCAATGGACACGCTCTACGGACGCAAGGTCGATGTCTTCGCGCTGGTCTCGTCCGACTCCGATTTCACACCACTCGCGACGCGCCTGCAGGCCGACGGCAAGATGGTCGTCGGTTTCGGCGAGCGCAAGGCACCGTCGCCCTTCGTCAATGCCTGCTCGAAGTTTCTCTACCTCGACATCGAGGACGCGGATGAAGGCCAGGTCGCGGCCGAACCAGGTACCAGCCCAACCGTCAGGAAAAAAACCGCCAAGGAACTCAAGGGCGACACGCGCCTGGTGGCGCTGCTGCGCAACGCCGTGCATTCAGCCGAAGACGAAGATGGCTGGGCGCATCTGGGGCGCGTCGGCCAGCACATCTCCAATCAGGCCTCATTCGACTCGCGAAACTACGGCTACAAGAAACTGATTGATCTGTTCCGCGCCACCGATCTGTTCGAGATCGAGATACGCAACCACACAAGCTATCTGCGTGACAAGCGTCGCAGCAAGACAGTGGCTGAAACTGCCTAGAACAGCACTGCCTTGACAGGAACAAACGGCCCTGCCGACATCGTCGGCAGGGCCGTTTCATTGAAACGATGCGTGTTACTTCCGGCGACTATCGACGCTCAGCACGGTAGCTCCGGTCGAAGCCAGCAGCAGGAAGCCGCCGGCGATCGCGACATTCTTGAGGAAATTGACCATCTGCATCTGATCAGCAAAATTGCTGTGGAAGATCGCCGCCGAGATGAGGCTGAAAGCCGCCAGCGCAAGCGCGACCCAACGTGTCTGAAAACCGATGATGATGGCAATCCCGCCAAGCAGTTCAAGCGCTATCGTCGGCCACAGCAGTATTGTCGGCACGCCCATGGCCTGCATGTAGCCAGCGGTTCCTGCAGGATCGCTCACTTTGCCAACCCCGGACAACACGAAAATGATGGCGAGAAGAATACGTCCTGCCAGATGCATGTAGTTGTTCATGTGAGCCCTCGTAGTCTGCTTGTTCTGAAGTGTTTGCCGGTATCGCGGCATTGGCAGCTGATCCGGCGCGTGATGACGGCCCATGATGAAAAGAAGCATCCAGGCACCATGGGCTTGTCGTCGGCGCACACTGTAAGCCTTTCGCGATCGCTGTTGAATAACCTGCAATGGGATAGCTTGTTGCATGGCAGACAACAATCGCCACGAAGGATGACGAGGGACGTCACAAACGCAGCGTGCAGAAGGTCACAAACCGGCGCCTGCACGCGTGTCAAATCGTGACAAGCCGCACAACAGCAAGGGTTGTTCCTGATGTGCAGCGCAATAACAGCAGCGTAACCTGTGCGCATCAAAACCATATTGCCATTGGCATATCAGGACGTGACTTTGGACCCGACCTTCATTCCCCGTAAAACGACTTCCGGCGCGGAGGAAGTCCGCACTCGCGCGCTCAAACTCGAGTCACGCCTGCGTGCCTTGCTCATTCAGATCGATGGCAACAAGCGCATCAGCGATCTGCAAGCGACAATTGGCGAGGGTGCTGCCGAAGATCTGCGCAAGTTGCGCGAACTCGGGCTGGTTGGCTGGGACGATTCATTGGCAAATTCGCTGGCAAGCCAGCTCAGGTCTTCAGCGACCCAGTAGTTTGTGATCGGTCAGATACTGGAAAATAATCGATAGCCGCAACATCGGGTCTTCCAACTCCAGCAAGCGCAAACGTGCCAGCGGCGGAATCGGCAGTATCTCCGTGAAACGGTGGCCCACCCAGTTCGCATCATCGAAGCGATACGGTGCGGCAATCACATCCTGCCCTTTGTCGGCAGCTGCCAGCTGCAGCAACGATTGCATGCTCGCATATTGTGGCGGCACTGCCGCGTCGGGCTCAAGCAACCAATCCACGCTCGCTTCCACCGTGTTTTTCGGCGTCACGGTGTAGTCGGCAATGCGAAAGCGGCGACCGCCGCCCACAGTAATGCCAAGCATGCCCTGTTGCTGCATATCCCAATCGATGACATGCGCTTCCACGCCGACACGATGCGGTTGTGCCACCTCTCCCACTTCATTACCCTGTTCGATCAGACAAATGCCGAAGGGCCTTACGGCCTTCATGCAGGCCGCAATCATGTCCATGTAGCGCGCTTCGAAAATGCGCAGCTTCATGCGTCCTTGTGGCAGCAGGACATTGCCCAGAGGAAAGATCGGCAGGCGCTCTTTCGGGGGTTCCTCGGCGGGGCCGGTTGAAGTTTCGATACGGGATTCACTCATGGGCGGCATGCAGAAACAAGGCTGATTCAGGTTGGCTCGGTCTGATTTCGATCTGGATTGTACCCGTCGCGCCCCGCTGCCCGCCGTTACAATCGAATACATGAAGGAACTCAACCAACTCCCGCCACCGGGCGCCGATGCACTGGCCCATTCCGACGCACTGACACGGCAACTGCACCGTTCGATCAGCGAAGCAGGCGGCTGGATCAGCTTCGCACGCTACATGGAAGAAGCGCTATACACGCCGGGCCTGGGTTATTACAGCGGTGGCTCGCGCAAGTTCGGCGAGGACGGCGACTTCGTTACGGCCCCCGAAATCTCGCCGCTGTTCGGTCAGGCCCTTGCCGTGCAGGTGGCACAGGTGATGGCGTTGTCTGCGTGGCATTTGATCGAAGTCGGCGCGGGTACCGGCGCACTTGCAGCGGACCTGCTCACGGCACTCGAAGCATGCGAGATGTTGCCTGAGCACTACGACATTCTTGAACTCTCCGGCGAATTACGCGAACGTCAGTCGCAAACGCTGCAGGCGCGCGTGCCGCATCTCGCTTCCCGCGTGCGCTGGCTCGACGCTTTGCCCGGGAGCTTCGAAGGCTGCGTCGTCGCCAACGAAGTACTGGATGTGATGCCGGTGCATTGCCTCGTATGGCGCGATGGTGAATGTCTGGAACGAGGCGTCGCGCTTGAAGATGGCAAGCTCGTCTGGGCGGAGAAACAACCCGACACAAACCTTCAGGCTGCAGTCTCGATGCTACCGATCCACATCGAGGGATTGAGCGAGTATGCCAGCGAAATATGCCTTGCTTCGCGTGGCTGGATTGCCGAGTGGGCACGCAGCCTGAAATGTGGCGCTCTGCTGCTGATCGACTACGGCTACCCACAAGCAGAGTACTACTTGCCGACACGCAGCTCAGGCACGCTGCAGTGCTACTACCGCCATCGCGCACATACTGATTTTTTCAGCTGGCCTGGCCTCAACGACATCACGGCCTTCGTCGACTTCACGGCAAGCGCCGAAGCGGCTTTCGAGGCGGGCCTGGACGTGCTCGGCTACACCACGCAGGCAAGTTTCCTGGTCAATTGCGGTGCACTGCAACTACTGGAGAAACGCGGAGCTTCAGACAGTGTCGATTACCTGCGCGCGGCACGCGCACTGCAAAGACTGATCGGCCCGCACGAGATGGGTGAGCTGTTCAAGGTACTGGCTGTGGGGAAGAAAATCGGGGAGCCCTTGCTGGGCTTTGTGCGGGGCGATCGCACGCACGCTCTGTAAGGCGTGAGACAGGCGCGCGCAGCGAATGCCGCGCGCGACGGAAATGCTTATTCTTGCGAGCTGTACAGTCGGGACATGAAGCCGTCGATATCAGTCGGCGGCGGCATCGTTCGCGCTGATGTCGGCGCGGCGCTTTCGCTAACTGTTTGCAAACCCAGTGCCAAGGCTGGCTGCGGAAGCCAGTTGGCATTCAAGACCTCTTCGCCGTAACGCTCTGCGTCGGTGAGGCGTGTGCCTGATGTCATGTCCATGATGGTCACCATTTTGTGGACTCCCGGTTGCTGTGATCGGCCCTTGATTTACGTCAATTGCCCACACCTCTATAACGAACCAAAACGTCAAAGGTTGAAAGGCAATTTTGTGACGAGATGCAAAATGCGTCACGCACAAAAGCAGAGTGCAAACCATGGCCTGAAAACAGGCCATTCCTGTTGTTCATAGTGAGCGATGAATGTGACAAACATCGCCTCGATGCCCGTTGGTCGGGCTATCGGAGGCGAGCGGATGGATTCGTGGAACGAGCGGTCTCAGAAGCTGTTCACGATCTATAGCGAGAGGCCGTCAGCGGGCTCAGTTGTCAAACCCGGAGCAGGGCATGAGCCCCGATCACGGTCTCGCAGCAAGATCATGAATAGCAGGGCAAGATCGCAACAAGATCAGCGAGGGCGGGAAGGGGCTTGAGTCAGTTCGTTGAAGCGATTGCGGTCTGCATCGAAACGCATGCGTGTCGCATCGATATCGCGTTGCTTGCTGTCGATGATGGAACGCACTGCAGCAAGCTCGGAAGTGTTGGTGACGATGTCTTCAACCACATCGCGGGGAATGGCGCCGGTTGCCGGTTTGAGTTTTTCGAGCTTGGCACGCACGGCAAGCAGATCAGCTTCCTGCGCCTTGGCACGCTTGAGATCAATTGTGATCTGCGCGATTTCACGATCACGCCGCGCATCGATTTCCTCGACCGACGCGTAGCTGTCGACGAGCACGCGGTCGCGGCGCTTCGCCTCGGCTTCCTTGATCGCCTTGTCGCGTTGCGCCTTGAGTTCGGCATCGCGCTTGGTGCGCTGTTCAGATGTCAGCGGCGCTTCGATTTCGCGCACGACACGCCCGCCGGGTGACACTTCACGATAGGCTCGCTCGTAGCAAACCTGTGGCAGGGTGTCGCCACAGGCACGGCGACCGGTCGAGTCTGTGCAGCAATAAGTGCGCGTCTGCGTCTGCGCCAGCACAAGCGGGCAGACTGACATCAGCACGGCAGCAGTCAGCAAGCGTATCAAAGTCAAATCAGCCCACTCCCTTGTTTCCAACATCCATCAAGACACCCCGTAGGTGTCACGATATCGCTGCACGGCTTCGAACTTGTCCGCGAGCTGCGGACTGTCCGAGATGAACCGCATCAAATCGTCCAGCGTCGCCACGGCGATCACCGGCACACCAAAACTCTCTCGCACTTCCTGCACGGCACTCTTCTCGCCCGTACCACGTTCCATGCGGTCAATCGCAATCACCACACCCGCCAGTTCGGCGCCGTTGGCACGGATGATTTCCACCGATTCGCGCACCGACGTACCTGCAGAAATCACATCATCCAGCACCAGCACACGCCCCTTGAGCGGCGCACCGACCAGCGTACCGCCTTCGCCATGATCCTTGGCTTCCTTTCGGTTGAAGCAGAAGGGCAGATTCACCCCCTGCGCCGCCAACTGGATCGCCGTTCCGGCTACAAGCGGTATACCCTTGTAGGCCGGGCCGAACAAGGTATCGACTTCGATACCCGAATGGCGGATTGCCTGCGCATAGTAGCTGCTGAGCTGCGCAAACGACTCGCCATCATCGAACAACGCAGAGTTGAAGAAATAAGGGGACAGGCGCCCGGCTTTTGTTTTGAACTCGCCGAAGCGCAAGACGCCCTTGCTCACGGCAAGGGCAAGAAATTCCTGACTAAAATGCACGATTTATGATTTCTTTTACAGGCGGGAACGAACGATGTTACGCGTCATCACGGCCAACCTCAACGGCATCAGGTCCGCAGCGACCAAAGGTTTCTTCCAGTGGTTGGCAGAGCAACAGGCCGATGTCGTGTGTCTACAGGAGGTCAAGGCGCAGGAAACGGATATGACGGAAGAGATGCTCAATCCGCCAGGATTCACCGGCCACTTCTTCTGCGCCGAAAAACGGGGCTACAGCGGCGTGGCGATTTATTTCCGGCACACACTGGAGCGCACCGTACGTGGCGTCGAATCGGGCGAATTCGATATCGAAGGGCGCTACATCCAGGCCGACTTCATTCATGACGGCAAGGCGCTGTCAGTAGTGTCCCTGTACATGCCGTCCGGCTCGAGTTCCGAAGAGCGGCAGCTGGCCAAGTTCCGCTTCATGGATCACTTCTATCCGCACATGGCGGCGCTGCGCACCAGCGGTCGCGAGGTGATCGTTTGCGCTGACTGGAACATCGCGCACAAACAGATCGACCTCAAGAACTGGCGAAGCAACCAGAAGAATTCCGGCTTCCTGCCCGAAGAGCGTGCCTGGATGACGCGCGTGCAGGATGAGCAAGGCTGGATCGACGTGTACCGCCAGCTGTATCCCGATGCCACAGACACCTGCTACACATGGTGGTCGAATCGCGGTCAGGCGCGCGCCAACAATGTCGGGTGGCGGCTCGACTACCAGTTGGCCACACCGGGCATCGCGGCAACCGCGCAGGCTGCGTCGATCTATACGGCACAGCGTTTCTCGGACCACGCGCCTCTGACCATCGACTACGCAGTCTAGCGTCGGCTGGCGATTACGATACCGCCCAGAATCAGCCCCATCCCGAGGAAGTGGTAGAGATGCGGTGTTTCATTGAGGAACACGGCCGCCAGCAGCGGCGTTGCCACCGGCATGACATGAATGAACAGACCGGCCAGCGCTCCGCCGACTTGCGCGACCGCACGATTCCAGAAAACGTAGCCGAGAAAGGCTGGGAAGATGCCGGTGTAGGCCATGCCTGCCAGCGCGGCCGGTGTGGCATGGATCAAGCGACCTTGCATTAATTCCCATGCATAGAAGGGGGTCAGTCCCAGAATGCCGACGCCGGTCAGCAGGCACAGCAAAACCATCGGGTGCAGGCCTGCGGGGCGGAAGCGCAGCAACACCGTGTAAGCCGCCCACACCACCACGGACGCCATGATCCACAGATCGCCGGGATTGAACGTCAGCCCGGCCAGACGTGCAAACTCACCATGCGCCACGATCACAGTCACACCGATCAGTGACACGGCAATTCCCCAGCCTTCGCGCAGAACGAGACGTTGACCGAAGAAGGCCCATGACAAACCAATGATGACGATCGGGATGAAGGAGTTCAGCAACACACCATTGGTCGCAGTCGTTGTCTGCAGACCGACATAGGCCAGCGTGTTGTAACCGGCAATGCCGAGCAGGCCCAGCACTGTCAGGATCAACCAATGCCCCCGCAAGGCAGGCAATAGCTGCGCACGATGCGGCCATGCGAACGGGCACACGCAGCCAAAGGCAATCACCCAGCGCCAGAACGCCAGCGCAACAGGCGGTACATCACCACGGAACGCTCGCCCCACCACCCAGTTTCCTGACCAGAACAATACGGTCAGCATCAATAGCAGATAGGGATTGGCAAGGCGTTGGCGCAGCGGCATGGGCGCCATGATACAGCCCCATATCTGCATCCAGATCGCGAACGAAAACGCATGAAAAAAGGCCACCGGGAAATCCGGCGGCCTTTCAATCAGAGACAAACCATTATGTCACTCAACTGCAATTGAGCGCTGCAAACCCCTTACCCACACCCGCAGCGTTCGAGAGGTTGTTCTTGACGCATAGCGCCGTGGCTGGCGAGTAGGTGTAGGTCAGCGCGCCAGTGAATGCGCCCGTGGTGCTCCAGGTGTTGGCATTAACACCGCCAGTACCCGGGTCATCCCAAGTGACATTGTAGGTAGCATTGTCCGCTGCACTGGTCAGGTTGTTGTTGCGCAGATCCCAGGTGCCGCAACCGTTCGTGTCATAACGGCAGGTGACCGGATTCAGCGCATTCTGGAACCAGTTGCTCTCGATCAGGGCTGAGCCGCTGGCACGCACGTTGATACCGGAGCTGGTGATGCCGTCGTACAGGTTGTTGTAGACGTGGATCCAGCCCCAACGCTGCAGCGGCAGACGGGCATTCACGTTCTTGTAGTAGTTGTGGTGATAGGTGATGGTGCGCTTGAAGTCCGACGTGCCGCCGCTCTGGGTGTGTCCATCCAGGCCGACTTTCTTGCTGTCGTGGATGTAGTTGTAGGACACGGTGATGTTCTGCGCGTTCTTCTTGATGTCGATCGCCGACTCGAAGGTCAGGTCACCATCGGGCGAGCCGTTGCACTCATTGTTCACCGCGAAGAGCTCGTTGTGGTCGAGCCAGACGTTCGACGAGTTATCGACGCGGAACATGTCGGCATCGTTGCTGGCGCCGCCCAGCGCACCAATCTTCATGTTGCGGACGATCACGTTGCCGGAGTTAACGATAGTGATACCGAAGTTGGCCGACGAACCGTCCGTGCCGATGATGGTGATACCTGCCGTGTAGTCCTTGAGCGGCACTTCACGGTACGTATCGGCCCAGTGGCCTGCCGGGCAGTTGTGGCTGGCGTCGATGGTGCTGTCAGCCACGATCTTGGCGATCAGGGCGTCTTCGTTACCGCTGTAGACAATCAGCAGGGGATACGCGCCCGCAGTCACCTTGGTACCACTATCCGTGTAGCGCGCAGCGGCAATGATTGCGTTCATGTCAGTCAGGCTAGCGGCGTACTTGACGCGGGCACCGGCGAGCGTGCTACCGACGACCTTGCCGCTGGCGTCAAACAAGGGCAAGCCACCGGCTGCCGGTTGAGCAAAACCGCCGGCCATGGTCGATTGCGTTGCCGCAACGGCGATCGTGCCTGAGCCAGCCGGCGCGGAGCTCGTCGAGGAGGCTGCTGCCGCAGAGCTCGACGACGATGCAACGCTGCTGGAGGCGACAGAGCTTGTGGAGCTTGTCGAACTCGTCGAACTGGCACTGCTGCCACCCGTGTATTCGATACGGATGGCATTGACACCGACCATGGCGCCAGATTCCGTTCGCAGGGTGATGAAGGAGGCGCTGGTACCGATCGAATCCGAAATGGTGATGGTGCTGCCCGCAGTCAGCAGGGAGAGCGTCGAACTGTAAATCTTGGAGTCAGTGCCGCGTGGCGAAGCACTGGAGCTGGTGGTGTTGTTGTCCACGAAGACCTGGAAGGCCTTGGTGGTGGTGCCGCTAACTGAGCTGATATCGATGCTGATCTTGTAGGGTTTGCTGAGATCCAGCTCGCCGCCGGGGGTCGTGCTGCTCGTAGTGGCGGCACTACCCAGTGCGCCGATCGACAAACGCGTACCGTCCAGAACGACAGCACCGCTACTGACCGTCAGCGCACCGCCCTGATTGATGAACATGGGCAAGCTGGCATTGCTCTGCAGCGCGCGATAGCTGGTGGTAAGCAGCGTGGTGCCGTCAGTGGCGGTGTCAAAGGTTTCGCAGAAATAGACGCTGCAACTGGCCGTTGCGCCGCTGGAAGCCGCGGACGAGGACGAGGACGAGGACGACGAAACAGAAGCTGCTGCGGAAGAACTCGACGCACTGCTCACCGACGAACTACTGCTTCCTGAGGCGCTTCCACCGCTCGCACCTCCGCCTCCGCCACAAGCGGATAACACAAGGCTACTTACAAGAAGGCTACCAACAGCAGCCTTCCGCAAACCTGACTCGAAATACATGACTCCACTCCTGATTTATAGGTATGTGAGCGGCAAGTACTGCCACTCCGGCTGCGAGGCCTTTGAAATTATTTTGTCAAATTTGTTGATATTGTAATATTAAGAATCTAGCACAAACCTGACATGCAAGGCAAAACCATGGACATCAACACGTAGGCATCCGTCTTACAAGGCAAGTCTATATGGCAGGCCCAAGACCCGGCCTCGAAGACAAAAAAGCCCCGTCCGGAGACGGGGCTTCTCTAACACGATCAAGGTGCAATATCTTATTGCTTGATCACCACATTGCTAAGCGTCGTCGTCAAATGGTTGGCATTGGCAGTCCCTGGCGCAAAAAATGCGCCGACGTACAAGGTGCTCGACAGACCGGTAATCACTACCGTATTTGCAGCGCCCCAAGTAACGCCGTCTGCCGAATAGTACGAATCGACGTTGTCGCCAGTACGTACAAGCTTCAGGTAGAGATTGGAAAAGGTGTTACCTGATGAATTTGCCAAAGCCACATTGGCTGCACCGGAGAGAATTCCCTTGGTTGATGTAGCGTTTATAGCGGTCCGCCCGCCATAAATGGCAGCGTATTGTCCATCAGTAAAACCTGAAGCAGTAGCACTCGAAATACCGAATCCCGCCTGCGCATAAACCGGCGCCGACGTTCCGGAGCCCGCCAAACAATCGCACAAACCGATGCCTGACCGATATTGAGTGCTGCTGCTCGAAAGCATGGTGTTGCTGCCCGTGCCATCACTCTTCGTACTGATGACAGAGTCCACTTTGGCAGTCATCGTGAAATTGCCCGTGATCAGGCCGTACACCATGTACGAGGAATCCTTGACACCCTCGAATTTGCCTTTGTCTGCGTCAGCAACAATGGTGTAACCCGATGCAGAACCTGAAATACCCGCCACGGAAACAGAAGTGGGAGCTGCCGTCGAGCCACCATAAGTCTGCTGCCCTTGCGCCCAAGTGACTGACACAGGCGCCGGAGTTGGGGCTGGAGTTGGAGTCGGTGTTGGTGTTGGTGTTGGTGTTGGTGTTGGTGTTGGTGTTGGTGTTGGTGTTGGTGTCGGAGCCGGTGTCGGCGTTGGAGTCGGTGTCGGCGTTGGAGTCGGTGTCGGCGTTGGCGTTGGAGCCGGCGTTGGCGTTGGAGCCGGCGTTGGCGTTGGAGCCGGCGTTGGCGTTGGAGCCGGTGTCGGCGTTGGAGCCGGTGTCGGCGTTGGAGCCGGTGTCGGCGTTGGAGCCGGTGTCGGCGTTGGTGTAGGAGCCGGCGCGTCGTTGCCACCGCTACCGCCGCCACAACCTGCTACCAGCAATGTAAGAACCAGGACGCTCGCTGACGCGGTTTTCCCCATTTTAAAATTTGAACGCATAACTCCACTCCTTGAATTTTTTAGTGTTTGACGGTACGAATCCGCCAACGGCTGCGAGGCCCTGTCTGGAAACCTTTTGATGGTTTTTTTGATAATGCCATAAACTGCATTTCTGGAACAAGGGCGTCTCATCCTTTCTAGAAATGTTGTAGGTATTTTTCCTACACGACAGTTGCGCTGCACTGCGGCATAAACTTGGGGCGTATCGTCGGTGTTTGTTGTCGGGAATTGATTCCAGCCTTTTTGCGTGTGCACATTCCTGTGCCGATCAGCAAATGGTCTTCAACCGAATTAGCGAACGGCTGCCGGTATTACCGGCGATGTTTCAGGTCTTTTGCAGGAGGTAGGGTGAGTAAAAGCATTGCAGTTGCACTGACCGGCGCTTCGGGCATGCCTTATGGATTGAAGCTGATCGAATGTCTGATCACGGCGGGCTGCCGCGTACAAGTACTGTATTCACAGGTTGCGCAGATCGTCGCGCGACAGGAGCTTGAAGTCACGATCCCTGCGCGGGCGACCGATGCACAGCTATGGTTTGCCGAGCGCTTTGGCGCGTCGGCCGAGCAATTGCACGTTTATGGGCGCGAAGAATGGTTCGCACCCCTGGCTTCCGGTTCGAACCCGCCCGATGCAATGGTGATTTGCCCCTGCACGATGGGCACTCTGGCAGCCGTTGCCGCCGGGCTGTCGTCGAACCTGATCGAACGCGCGGCCGATGTATGCCTGAAAGAGGGGCGCAAGCTGATACTGGTGCCGCGCGAAACACCCTTCTCTACCTTGCATCTTGAAAACATGCTGCGCCTGTCGCGCATGGGCGTGGTGATCCTGCCGCCGAGCCCGGGCTTCTATCACCATCCACAGTCGATAGAAGATTTGGTCGACTTTGTCGTGGCGCGCATTCTTGATCAACTCGGTGTGCAGCACACGCTTCTGCGACGCTGGGGCGAACCCGGGCAAGACTAGATACGTCAAAGCCGGGCCCGTTCTGTCAGCGTACCAATCCGACACGGTACAATCTCGGGCTTCGCGTCAAGACGGCCTCCCCTGCCGTCCGCAACAAGGATTTCGCCGTGCTCATCGCCAATAACATCACCATGCAATTCGGGGCCAAACCCCTGTTCGAGAACGTTTCCATCAAGTTCGGCGATGGCAATCGCTACGGCCTGATCGGTGCCAACGGCGCGGGCAAGTCCACGTTCATGAAGATTCTCGCAGGAACGCTTGAACCGTCGTCGGGCAATATCGCGCTCGACTCGGGTGAGCGCATGGCCTTCCTGAAACAGGATCAGTTCGGCTACGAAGAATTGCGCGTCATCGATGTGGTGTTGCAAGGGCATGCCGAGATGTGGGCCTGCATGCAGGAGAAGGACGCGATTTACGCCAATCCAGAGGCCACCGAAGACGACTACATGCACGCTGCCGAACTGGAAGGCAAGTTCTCCGAGTACGACGGCTACACCGCCGAAGCACGCGCCGGTGAATTGCTGCTTGGCGTGGGCATTCCGATTGAACAACATACCGGTCCCATGAGCGAGGTAGCGCCGGGCTGGAAGCTGCGCGTGCTGTTGTGCCAGGCCCTGTTTGCAAACCCGGACATCCTATTGCTCGACGAGCCGACCAACAACCTGGACATCAATACGATTCGCTGGCTGGAAAATGTGCTCAATGGCCGCAACAGCACAATGATCATCATTTCACATGACCGCCACTTCCTGAACCAGGTGTGCACGCACATGGCGGATCTGGACTATGGTCGCATCCAGACCTATCCGGGCAATTACGACGACTACATGGAAGCCTCGCAGCAGGCACGCGAGCAACAGTCCAAGGACAACGCGCGCGCCAAGGAAAAGGTCGCGGAGCTGCAGGAATTCGTGCGCCGTTTCTCTGCCAACAAGTCCAAGGCACGTCAGGCGACCAGCCGTGCCAAGCAGATCGAGAAGATCAAGATCGAAGACTTCAAACCGTCCTCGCGTCAGTACCCGTGGATTCGCTTCGACTACGACGAAAAGGACAAGCTGCATCGTCAGGCCGTCGAACTCGACAATGTCTCTTTCGGCTACGAAGCGGACAAGCCTGTCATCAGGAAGCTCAGCCTGAGTGTTGACGCTGGCGACCGCATCGCGATCATCGGCGAGAACGGTGTCGGCAAGACAACTCTGCTGCGCCTGCTGATGGGCGAGCTGACGCCGCAGAAGGGGACAATCAAGTGGGCCGAAAAAGCCAAGCCGGGCTACTACGCACAGGACCACGCGGCTGACTTTGCCAAAGACGAAACCCTGACCGACTGGATCTCCGGTTATGTGCGTGAAGGCGGCTTCGAGGGCGAAGACGTCATCACGCTGATGCGCGGCACCCTCGGCCGTTTGCTCTTCGGCGGCGACGACGTGAAGAAATCCGTCAAAGTCATTTCTGGCGGCGAGCAGGGGCGCATGATGTTTGGCCGCCTGATGCTTTTGCGCCGTAACGTGCTGTTGCTCGACGAACCGACAAACCACATGGATATGGAGTCCATCGAGTCGCTCAACAACGGCCTCGACAAATTCGTCGGCACGCTGCTGTTCGTCTCGCACGACCGCGAATTCGTGGGCTCGCTGGCCACGCGCATCATCGAGATCAAGACGGATGGGCAGATCATCGATTACCGCGGCACCTATGACGAATATCTTTCGAGTCAGGGCCTGGAATAAGGAACGCGCGTCAGATGTTTGTCATGGTGACGGCAGCCTTCACGGCTGCAATTCCACCACTCTCAACCAGGAGAGGCATCATGAAGATCCGGACATGCTTGCGCACATTTGCCGTGCTTGCAGCTCTTGCAGGCCTTTCATCACAAACTTCGGCAATGGGCGGCGATCCCGCCCCTTCTCCATCCAAAACCCCCGCAGCCGCAGACTTGGCGCGTGGCCGCGCGGCCATAGACCACAAGGACTGGCCCGAAGCGATCAGTGCATTCGAGAAGGTTGTGGCGCGGGATGACCGCAATGCCGACGCCTACAACTGGCTCGGTTTTGCCAGCCGCAAGAGCGGCAAACTTGACGCCGCTTTCAAGTATTACGACAAGGCGCTGAGCATCGATCCCAAACACAAGGGCGCCTATGAGTATCAGGGCGAGGCGTTCCTGATGGCAGGACAACTTGCCAAGGCCGAAAACAATCTTGCTACCCTCGCCAGGCTCTGCAATAGCAGCTGCGAGGAATACAAGGACCTGAAGGAAGCGGTAGACGGCTACAAGGCTGGCAAGCGTTAAAAGCGCAGCTCGCCGACAGCCTGTTTCTGCAAGGCCACCAGCTGGGTGATGCCGCCTTCGGCAAGTTCCAGCAGGCTGTCCAGTTCCTGTCGTGAGAATGCCGCGCCTTCGGCGGTGCCCTGCACTTCGACAAAACCGCCACTGCCTGTCATGACCACGTTCATGTCCGTGTCGCAATCGGCATCTTCGGGATAGTCAAGGTCCAGCACCGGTGTGCCTTGATAGATGCCCACAGACACTGCCGCCACCCAGTCGCGCAATGGAGAAGTCGCTAGCAAGCCACGGCTGACCAGTCCTTGCAGGGCATCATGCACCGCGACGCAAGCGCCGGTGATGGAAGCCGTGCGCGTGCCGCCGTCAGCCTGCAATACATCGCAATCGATGATGATCTGACGCTCGCCCAGCGCGGTCATGTCGACCACGGCACGCATGCTGCGACCGATCAGGCGCTGGATCTCCTGCGTGCGTCCGCTTTGTTTGCCCTTGGCCGCCTCGCGCGCCATGCGCGTATGCGTCGAGCGCGGCAACATGCCGTACTCGGCCGTCAACCAGCCTTGGCCCTTGCCCTTGAGGAACGACGGCACACCCTCCTCGACGCTCGCAGTGCACAACACATGCGTATCGCCGAATTGCACGAGCACCGAGCCTTCCGCATGACGCGTGAAGTTGCGGGTAATGCGCACATCGCGCAGCTGGTCGGGTTTGCGACTGGAAGGTCTGGCCATATGTCTGTTCCTGATTGATACGGACTTACGCGAAAGGGAACTGCCGCTCACACGCAAACGGATTGGTTTTTCTCACATCACTCAGAATGACCGATGACGCAGAAGCCGTAGCGAGCGGGCCAAGGCTGTGAGGAGAAGCGCAGCTGTATGACAGTACAGCGAGCATCGCAGTCGCAGGATTGGCCCGCGCAGTAGCGCTTATGCGTTATCGCGGATCGAAGCGGGAGTACTTTTTGATCGCCTGGTTAATCTCTTTGATCGCCAACTCGATCTCGTTCTCCGAAAGCGGATTGGCATCTGCACGCCCTCCACGCCCGAAACCGTCCATCTTGGTCGTGATGGTGTCGATGGGCATGGTATTGGTGGAGATTGACGACGGATGTTCGTCAGCGTAGTCATCGTGCCAGCGCATAGACATGATGGAGAGGTTGTCGCAGGTCAAACCTCCACGCGCTTCAGCGCGCGCCAGCAGGCGCGGCGAGGCTTCGAGGATATTGGCTTCACCCATCAGGTCGACAATTTCCTCGCCTTCCAGATTGCCCCACACGCCGTCGGTGCACATCATGATCAGGTCGTTGGCAAACAAGGGCGTCGCGCTGGAGAACTCGACCTGCGGCGAATGCGTTCCGCCAAGGCAGCTGAAAACGCGATTGCGCGCTGGATGGTGCAGAGCCTCTTCTTCAGTGATGAGGCCTTGGTCAATCATGAGTTGAAGACGCGAGTGGTCACGTGTCTGTGCGGCTGAACGGCCCCGGCGAATGAGGTAAAGACGTGAATCGCCAGCATGCGCCCAATAAGCCACGCTGTTCTGCACAAGGCAGGCAACGATGGTGGTGCGCGGCGCGTCAGGCAGGCGCTTGTCATAGGCATAGTCGACAATGGCATTGTGCGCATTGGTAAGGGAGCGTGACAGGAACATCAGCTCGTCACGTATCTGCGGTTGGGCAGCCTGCTGAAAAGCTTCTATGAGGTATTGCGTAGCGATCTGCGCCGCAATCTCGCCGTGGAGATGGCCGCCCATACCGTCGGCGACGACCATGAGCAGCGACTCACGCGAGTAGCTGTAGGCCACGCGGTCCTGATTGTTCGGACGGCAGCCGGGGCGGCTTTCCTGATAGATAGTAAATTTCATGACGCTCTCATGACGATGTTATGTCTTTCCGAGGAGTGCACGCAGACGGGTGCCGACCTTGCCAAGCAGCGTGGTCGGCGGTTTGGGAGCAATGTGGCGCGAGCGTGTCAGCAATGCTTTTTGCAGCGCGTAAACGCTCTGCGGCCGCTCCAGCGGATTGAGCAGCAAACACCAGTCAATCGTTTCGAGCATGTGAATGGAGTATTCGCCAGCCCAGCGTCGGGTAGCGGGCTCAAGCAGATCTTTCTTGATGCGCTCGTCCGAGCGCTGCGGAGCCGAACCGGACAGGCAGGCGTACATCGAGGCCCCCACGCTGTAAATGTCGCTCCACGGACCGAGGTTTTCGCGGTCGTTGAACTGCTCGGGTGGCGCGAAGCCGGGCGTATACATCGGCTTGAGCATCGGTGTGTCCTGCGCCAGGGTCTGGCGGGCTGCACCAAAATCGAGCAGCACCGGCGTGCCATCGTTGCGAAGATAGATGTTCGAAGGCTTGATATCAAGGTGCAGCAACTTGTGCGCGTGCACCTCGCGCAGACCATTCAGCAGTCGCGTAAAAACACCGCGGATGAAGCGCTCCTTGATGTGACCCTTGTTGCGGTGGATGAAGTCCTGCAACGTGCGACCGCGCTCGAACTGCATCACCATATAGACGGTGCCGTTGGCGCGGAAGAAGTTGAGCACGCGCACGACATTGGGGTGCATCAACTTGGCTAGCGAACGACCTTCTTCGAAGAAGCACTTCATGCCGTAGCGGAACGCGGCCTGGTGTTCTTCAGTGATCTGCGGTTCGATCTCGCCTGCCTTACGCAGTGCCAGCGAATTGGGCAGATATTCCTTGATGGCGACCGGCACCTGCTGGTCGTCGGTCGCCAGATAGACGATCGAGAACCCGCCGAGGCTCAGCTGTTGTTCGATGCGGTATTGTTCGAGCTGAAAGCCCGATGGCAAAGGGCTATTTATTTGAGACGGCATAGCCATGAGTTAGTATCCGCTGCAAGTTCTGCATTGCACAAACGGTCGATAAAGCAACCCGGAACGCGCCGCCGCCCGGGCATCGGCCAGGTAATGCATACTTTTGTCTTCAGCGCATTTCCGGGGCATCTGCGCAGGCAAGCTGATATGCAACTCCACCAACTTACGGACTATCCCAATGGTATATAGCATGAC
>Ga0075366_10000536_pt1 | contig 17636 bp, 19 predicted proteins | sample EndMethybrTD3031_FD_72351 | JGI IMG/M metagenome (GOLD analysis project Ga0075366, IMG submission 72351) | Populus endosphere microbial communities from Tennessee, USA - Endosphere MetaG P. TD hybrid TD303-1 | ecosystem: Host-associated > Plants > Roots > Endosphere | place: USA: Tennessee...
GAGCTTGCGGCCGTCGTCGACGATGATGATCGCGCCGCGTGCGACTTCGCTGCCGGTGCCGGCCGTTGTCGGCACCGCGATCAGCGGCACGACGCGCTCGCTGATCTTCGGGCTGCCGCCTTCGATCGTCGCATACGTTTTCAACGCGCCTTCGTGAGTGGCGGCGATCGCGACGCCCTTCGCGAGGTCGATGCTCGAGCCGCCGCCGACCGCGATCAGCCCGTCGCACTTCTGAACGTTGAACAGATCGGCCGCGGCACGCACGGCCGCTTCGGTCGGGTTCGACGGCGTCTGGTCGAACACGGCGTGCGGCAGGTCGCCGAGTGCGGCGATCGCCTTGTCGAGCACGCCGGCCGCACGCACGCCGGCGTCGGTGACGATCAGCGGGCGTCGGATCCCGATGCGTTCGCACTCCTGCGGCAGCAGCTTGACGGCGCCGAAGTCGAGCTGGATCTGCGTGATGTAGTTGATGAAGGCCATGGTGTCTCCGTGCGTGCGCTGCCAGTCTGGCACACTCGCGCCGACATTTTTCTTCCCGATGACAGTAGCCACGAGCCGACATCTGCTGACCCGCCGCATGGCGGGTTTGCTCGACAACATCCGCCGTGCCGAGCGGCCGCCGTTTCACACGCAAAGCGTTGCCGAAGCGCGCGCGTCGTACACGGCCGGTGCCGAGGTGCTCGAGCCGCCGCGCGCGCCGCTTGCGCGTGTCGAGGCCGTGCAGCTGCCGGCAGACGATGGGACACCGCTGAACGCTCGGCTCTATGCGCCGTCGCACGAAGCGCTGCCGGTGCTGCTGTTCATGCACGGCGGCGGTTTCACGATCGGCAACCTCGAGACGCACGACAGCCTGTGCCGGCAGATCGCTCTGCGCAGCGAGGCAGCCGTGCTTGCGCTGGACTACCGGCTCGCACCGGAACATCGGTTCCCGTGCGCCGTCGACGACAGCTGGGCCGCGCTGCGCTGGCTCGCCGAGCATGCCGCCAGCCTCGGCCTCGATGCGAAGCGTCTGGCGGTCGGCGGCGACAGCGCGGGCGGCACGCTGGCCGCGGTGACGGCCATCCACGCCCGCGACATCGGCGTCCCGCTGTGCCTGCAGCTGCTGATCACGCCCGGCACGACGGCGCATGCCGACACCCCGTCGCACCGCGAGTTCGCGCACGGCTTCCTGCTCGAGGCCGAAACCATCGCCTGGTTCTTCGACCAGTACATCGCACCCAAGCAGCGTCGCGACTGGCGCTTCGCGCCGCTCGAGGCCGACGATGTGGACGGCGTCGCTCCTGCCTGCGTGGTGCTCGCCGAGTGCGACCCGCTGATCGACGAGGGCCTCGCGTATGCCGACAAGCTGCGTGCTGCGGGTGTTGCGGTCGAGCTCGACCTGGCGCGCGGCGTGACGCACGACTTCATCAAGATGGGCCGGCTGCTGCCCGAAGCCGACACGTCGCAGGCGCTGATCGGCGCTGCATTGAAAGCGGCGTTCGCCGCACAATCCACGCGATGAACAGGCAAGAGTTCCGCTTCTTCGATCGCCTGCGGGTGCGCTGGGCCGAGATCGACGCTCAGAAGATCGTCTTCAACGGCCACTACCTGATGTACTTCGACACCGCGATGACCGCCTACTGGCGCGCACTCGCGCTGCCGTACGCCGAGACGATGGAGTCGCTCGGCGGCGACCTCTATGTGCGCAAGGCAACGCTCGAATACCACGCGTCGGCGCGGCAGGACGACGTGCTCGACGTCGGCATGCGCTGCGCGCGCATCGGCACCTCGTCAATGCTGTTCGCCGGCGGCGTGTTCCGGCAGGACGAGCTCCTTGTCAGCGGCGAAATCGTCTACGTGTTTGCCGACCCGGACACCCAGACCTCGAAGCCTGTGCCCGACCCGCTGCGCAAGCTGCTGCTGGGTTTCGAAGCGGGCGAGGCCGTGCTCGACGTGCGCACCGGCAGCTGGGACGAACTCGCTCAGGCGGCGCGCGCGCTGCGCGAACAGGTGTTCGTGGCCGAGCAGAAGATCCCGGCCGCCCTCGAGTGGGACGCCGCCGATGCCGACGCAGTCCATGCGGTCGCGTTCAACCGCTTCGGCGTGCCACTGGCAACCGGCCGGCTCATCATGCGGCAAGGCGCACCGGCCCAGATCGGCCGGATGGCCACCAGCCGTCTCGTGCGAAGCGGCGGCGTCGGCCGACAGGTGCTCGATGCGTTGATCGCCGCGGCGCGTTCACGCGGCGCGCGCGAGCTGATGCTGAATGCGCAGACGAGCGCTCGGAACTTCTATCTGCGCGCCGGGTTCTCGCCGCACGGCGAGGTGTTCGAAGAAGCCGGCATCGCGCACATCGAGATGCGGCGCATCCTCTGACTCAATCGGTCAGCGCGACCGGCCGTGTGAGGCGGCCCGGCTCGGGCTTGAGCAGCGTGCGAACGCGGGTGCGCTTGACCGGGGTGGCGGTCGGCACGACGACGTCGATCGCCGACTCGGAAACCACGGCCTGCGGGTCCGACACCGCCGCGCCTTCGGTGCGATAACGCGGCGGCCAGTTGCGCAGCGTCGCGCGACGCAGCAGCGCCACGTCGCTGGCGATGGTGAAGCTGCGCTCGAACACGTGCGTCACCGGGTGGCGCCCGCTGCGCTCGGTGATGATCAGGGTCGAGCAGCGCGTGCCGTAGCTCTGGTCGCGGCTGCGAACGAACGCGGCCGACAGGTCGCGCTCCCATTCGGGCGGCACGCCGGTGTTGGGCAATGCGGCATCGGGCGCCAGTTCGCGGTCGGCGAGCGCGGCGAACAAGCGGGCGGCGAGGGCATCGACGGTCGTCGCTGTCGTCGCGGCCGCGAGGCTCGCGCGCAGCCGCGCCTTCAGCGTCTGCACCTTCGGCCACGGGGCGTCGAGGCCGCCGTTCGACAGCCCGTAGACACCGCGCTGCAGACGGCGCGGGTAGGGCTCCGTGCTCGAGGCCCAGAAGCATTCGCCCTGCGTGAAATCGGCGGCTACGAGGTTGAAGCCGTTGTGGCCGGACAGGGCAGTGCGCATCCAGAAGCGGTCGGTCGTTTCGCGCCCCGACAGCCAGGCCGGTACGATGGTGCCGCGCGACGGTGCTTGCGGATCGTGCCGGCGCGGGTCGCGCACGTTGGTCAGGAAGGCGAGGCGGCCTTGTTGGGTCAAGCCCATCCAGGTGCCGTTCGATTCGAGATCGCGGCCGCCCAGGATCGGGTCACCCTTGTCGGGGTTCCACCAGGCGAGGCGGTTGGCTGGACGGCTGAAGAACTCGTCCCGGTTCGCCGCCACCACCAGCGGGAAACGCCGATCGTGATCGATGGCGAGCGCTATCAGGCACATGAGCGGAATGCCTCGGTGTGACGCGGGCCGTCGATCCACGCGGCCAGCACACGCGCTTCGGCGTCGATCTCGGCCTGCAGCTCGGCGGTGATTCCAGCGGGGTGGGTCATCGGATCGATCGCGTAGGTTTCCATCCAGGTCTGGGTCGGCGCGGCGTCCGGCACGGTAGCGACTTCTGCGCGACACAACAGCCGCGCTTTCAGCCCCGGATGGCGTTGCCGCAAGCCCGCCTGCATGGCGTCGACGGCTGCCTTCGCCGCAGGCACGGCCTGCAAGTGGACGCGATAGTAGATGAACAGCTCGCGCATCGAGTGCCCTGCCACCGGGTCGTGGCGGGACCCGTTGTGAATTGTTGACGATTGTTGCCTGTCGAGGAGAGCCGAGGCGCTTTCTGGCCCCCGAATCAGGGCACTTCGACGGCCTCGCGTGGCACCGCGTACGGCAGTTCGCGAAGGATCAGAAGCGGGCCGTCGGCGCGGCCCAGATGCAGCTGCGACTTGCCATCCGCGACAGCCGCCAGTTTCACTTCAGCCAGCACACTGCAGTCCTTCGCGGGGTTCGGTGCCGCGTTGACGACCATGCCAGCCGGCTGGCCCGGGTCGCGCGCATCGAACAGCTCTTCGCCGGGTGCCGCATCGCCGTCGCTGTCGAACAGGAACATCCGGCGCTTGATCGTGCCGCGGTATTGGCTGCGTGCAACGACCTCCTGCCCGGGGTAGCAACCCTTCTTGAAGTCGACGCCGCCGACGATTTCGTAGTTCAGCATCTGCGGCACGAACTTGTCGACCGTGGCCGCATGGATCATCGGTACGCCGGCCTGCAGTTCGAGCCAGCGCCAGGTGTCGAGCGCGAGCGCGGGAAGCTCGGGCAATGCGGCGGCGGTCGCGCCGATCACCACGCAGCGCGGCTGGCCGGCGGCGTCGGGCAGGCGGATCGTCTTGCCGAGGCCGGAGTCCTGCACCTGCCAGGGGGCCGCGCCACCGGGCACGAGACCGGCTCCGCAGGCGCCGAGCAGCGGCAGCTCGGCGCTCGCATCGTCGAGCTTGCACTTCGCACGCAGCACGAACATCGACAGCCGCTTCAGCGTCGGCGCGAGCAGGTCGGCGGCGCAGATCAGCAGCAGTTCGTCGGGCGCTGGCCGCACGACCCAGAAGCTCGCCTGCAACCGGCCCTTCGCCGAGCAGAAGCCGGCGAGGCACGCGCGTTCGGGGCCGAGCGTCAGCACGTCGTTGGTGAGCTGGCTCTGAAGAAAGCTCGCGGCCTCCGGGCCGCGAGCGCGGATCACGCCCAGATGCCGCAGTTCGGACGCGCCTTGATACACCGTTGGAGAAAGCATGCGCGATTATCATCAGCGCCCATGATTCTTGTGCCTCAGGGGTTTCGACGCGCTGCTGCGTCGACGCGTGGATGATCTGGTTGTTGAAGCTGCTGCGCCTCCTGCTGGTTCTCGTGCTGCTCGCCGGCTTCGGCGCCGGCGGCTTTGCGCTGTGGTGGCTGAACCGGCCGCTGCCGCTCGCGGACGACACGATCGAAGTCTCGATCGATCCGGGCACGCCGCCGCGCGAGATCGCCCAAGCCTGGGTGCAGGCCGGTGTCGAGGCGCCCGCGCTGCTGCTGTACGAGTGGTTCCGCTGGTCGGGGCAGGCCCGCAAGATCCGCGCGGGCAGTTATGAAATCGGCCGCGGCACCACGCCGGTCTCGCTGCTGAACAAGATGGTGCGAGGCGACGAGACATTGGCCGTCGCCCGCCTGATCGAAGGCTGGACCTTCCGCCAGTTCCGTGCCGAACTGGCGAAGGCCGATTCGTTGAAGCCGACCACCGCCACGATGAGCGACGAGCAGCTGATGGCGGCGCTCGGCGCGCCGGGTGTCGCGCCGGAAGGGCGCTTCTACCCCGACACCTATGCGTACAGCAAAGGCGTCAGCGACCTCGCAGTGCTCAAGCGCGCCTTCCATGCGATGCAGAAGCGTCTCGACTCCGCCTGGGCCGAGCGCACGCCCGACACGCCGCTGAAGAGCCCGGAGGAGGCGCTCGTGCTCGCGTCGATCGTCGAGAAGGAAACCGGAACCCCGGCCGATCGAGGCCGCGTTGCGGGCGTGTTCGTCAACCGTCTGCGGCTCGGCATGCCGCTGCAGACCGACCCGACCGTGATCTACGGCCTCGGCACGGCGTTCGACGGCAACCTGCGCAAGCGCGACCTGCTCGCCGACACGCCGTACAACACGTACACGCGAGCCGGCCTGCCGCCGACGCCGATCGCGATGCCCGGCAAGGCGGCGCTGCTCGCTGCGGTGCGCCCGGACACGACGAAGGCGCTCTATTTCGTGTCGCGCGGCGATGGCAGCAGCGAGTTCAGCGACACTCTCGCCGACCACAATCGGGCCGTGAACCAGTACCAGCGTGCGCCGCAACCGCGCAGCAAGTGAACCCACCGCTCCCATTTCCATGACCGCACGCTTCATCACGTTCGAAGGCATCGACGGCGCCGGCAAGTCGACCCACATCGCGGCCGTCGCCGAGCGGCTGCGCCGGGCCGGGGCGAACGTCGTCAGCACCCGCGAGCCGGGCGGCACGCCGCTGGCCGAGCGGCTGCGCGAGCTCGTGCTGCACGAGCCGATGGACACGCTGACCGAGTGCCTGCTCGTGTTCGCCGCGCGGCGCGATCATCTGCAGCAAGTGATCGAACCCGCGCTCGCGCGCGGCGACACCGTGCTGTGCGATCGATTCACCGACGCGACGTTCGCGTACCAGGGCGGGGGCGGCGGCGCCGACCTGCAGCGTCTCGCTCAGCTCGAGGCCTGGGTGCAAGGCACGCGAGGCGACGTGCGGCAACCCGACCTGACGATCTGGTTCGACCTGCCGCCCGCGCTCGCCGCACAGCGCCGTGCCCAGGCGCGCGCTGCCGACCGCTTCGAGCAGCAGGACGTCGACTACTTCGAGCGGGTTCGCGCGGCCTATGCAGCACGTGCGGCCGCCGCCCCGCAGCGTTTTGCGCCCATCGATGCAGCCCTCGATCGCGATGCGGTCTGGCGCCAGATCGATGTCGCGCTCGGGGCGCGCGGATGGTAGCGGCCGCAACCGAACCCGGCGCGGCACTGCCGTGGCTGGCTGCGCCGCTGCAGCAGGCACTGCGCGAGCAGCGCTCGCATGCGCTGCTGGTGCACGGGCCGAGCGGCGTCGGCCAGTTCGAGCTCGCACTCGGTCTCGCGCAGGGTTGGCTGTGCGAAGCGGAACCGGGTCCGGCGAATGGAACCACGCTGCGGCCCTGTGGTCGTTGCGCGGCGTGTCACCTGGTCGGGGCGCGTTCGCATCCCGATCTGTTGGTGCTCGTGCCCGAGGCCCTGCGTGCCGCGCTCGGCTGGGAACCCGATGCCGATGCAGACGACTCCGGCGACAGGGCATCGAAAGCCAAGCCGAGCAAGGACATCAAGGTCGAGGCGGTGCGCGCGGCCGTTGCCTTTGCGCAGACCACCTCGGCGCGCGGGCGCGGCAAGGTCGTCGTGCTGCATCCGGCCGAGCGCATGAACGGCATCTCGGCGAACACGCTTCTGAAGACGCTCGAGGAGCCGCCCGGCGATGCCCGCTTCGTGCTGAGCAGCGGCGCGCCCGACGCATTGCTGCCGACGATTCGCAGCCGCTGCCAGGCCGTCTCCCTGACCCTGCCGCCGACCGAGGTCGCGATCGAATGGTTGCGCACTCGAGGCGTTGCCGATCCGGCGGTGCTGCTCGCCGCGGCCGGCGGTCAGCCGCAGGACGCGCTGGCCTGGAGCCGTGAAGGCGTCGACGCAGCGCTCTGGGCTCAGTTGCCGGCCCTCGTACAACGCGGCGCGTCGGCGGCCGTCGCCGGTTGGCCGCTGCCGCGCCTGATCGAGTCGTTGCAGAAGCTTTGCCATGACGCGCTGTGCATCGCTGCAGGCGCCGCACCGCGCTACTTTCCGGTCGCGTCGATGAAAGGCGCGACGCGAAGCGGCGAGGGCGTGGACGTGCGAGCGCTGCACGCCTGGCATCGCGAACTGCAACGCGCCGCGCGCTTCGCCGAACACCCATGGAATGCCGGGCTGCTGGCCGAATCGCTGGTGGAGCAGGGGCGCAGCGCGCTCGAGTCAGCCGCGCGCCGCAGTCCACCGCCGCGGGTGGATTCGGTACACTCGCGCGCATGAGTGACACCCCTGGACGCAGCCTGCCGCCCGTCAACGCACCGGGCGCGAGCGCCGCCCGGCCGAGCGTGATCCAGCTGGTGTTCCGCGAAAAGAGCGCGCTGTACGCCGCCTACATGCCGGTGTTTTCCGATGGCGGCCTGTTCGTGCCGACCACGCGCGAATACAAGCTTGGCGAAGACATCTATCTGCTGCTGTCGCTGCCCGACGATCCGCAACGTTATCCGGTGGCCGGCAAGGTCGGCTGGATCACGCCGGCCAACGCCTCGGGCGGCCGCACGCAAGGGGTCGGTGTGCGCTTTCCGACCGACGAGAAGACCCGCGCGCTGCGACTGAAGATCGAAGAGGTGCTCGGCACCTCGATCGCGTCGGCCAAGCCCACGCAGACGATCTGAGGCCCAACGCCGCGCCGCCGCGGCGCGCCGGCAGCTTTGCATGTACGTCGATTCCCACTGCCATCTGAGCTTCCCCGAACTGAGCGCGCGGATCGACGAGATCCGCAGCGACATGGCGGCTGCACACGTCGATCGGGCGCTGTGCATCTGCACCACGCTCGAGGAGTTCGACGAGGTGCACGCACTGGCGATGCGCTTCGACAACTTCTGGTGCAGCGCGGGAGTGCACCCCGACAACGAAGACGTGCGCGAACCGAGCGTCGACGATCTGCTCGCGCTCGCGGCGAAGCCGCGCGTGGTGGCGATCGGCGAAACCGGCCTCGACTACTACCGGCTGAACGGGCGCAGCATTGCCGACATGGAGTGGCAGCGCGAGCGGCTGCGCGTGCATGTGCGCGCAGCCCGCGCATCGACGCTGCCATTGATCATCCACACGCGCAGCGCGTCGGACGACACCATCGCCGTGCTGCGCGAGGAGGGCGCCGACACCTGCGGCGGCGTGTTCCATTGCTTCACCGAAACCGAAGCGGTCGCGCGTGCAGCGCTCGATCTCGGGTTCTTCATCTCGTTCTCCGGCATCCTGACCTTCAAGACGGCGCACGCGCTGCGCGAGGTGGCACGGTTCGTCCCGCTCGACCGCTGCCTGATCGAGACCGACAGCCCCTATCTCGCGCCTGTGCCATACCGCGGCAAGACCAACAGCCCGGCCTACGTGCCATACGTTGCACGACAGATCGCTGAGCTCAAATCGTTATCGGTCGAAACCATCGCCGAAGCGACGAGTCGGAACTTCGAGCGCCTGTTCAAGCTGCCGCAGACCTCTGTTACATCTTTGTAATGACGCTGATGTATTACTTCAGGAAGATCGTCTATCTGATTCTTGCTATTGGAGTTTCTGTAGCAAGTGCGGGTTCGTTCGACGACTTCTTCATCGCGATCCGCAACGACAACACGAGCACGCTGGGCGACCTGCTGCAGCGCGGATTCGATCCCAACACGGCCGACGAACGAGGCCAGCCGGGCTTGACACTGGCGATGCAGGAGCAATCGCTGAGGGCCGCGAAACTCCTGCTTCAGCAGCCGGGCCTGAAGATCGACGCGCTGAACCAGGCCGGCGAGTCGGCGCTGATGATGGCCGCGCTGAAGGGCGAGATGGTCGGGGCGAAGATGCTGTTGGCGCGCGGCGCAAGGATCAACCAGACCGGCTGGTCGCCGCTGCACTACGCAGCGACAGGGCCTGAACCCGAGATCGTGCGCCTGCTGCTGGAGCATGGCGCCGACGTCGACGCAACGGCGCCGAACGGCACGACGCCCTTGATGATGGCCGCGCAGTACGGCAGCGAAGACAGCGTCAGGCTCTTGCTCGAGCATGGCGCCGACCCGAACCGGCGCAACCGGCGCGAGCTGCGTGCGGCCGACTTCGCAAAGCTCGCCGGGCGCGACTCGCTCGCTGCCAGCTTGCAGAAACTGCAGCGTTAAGCCCTACACGCGGACGCGCCGTGTCGCCGCGGCACCTAGGAATCTGCCTGACGCAGGCTTTGGCGATGCGCCGACTTCTGTGATGCGAGACCGGCGCCTACATTGGAGGCGTTCTACACCGCAGCAGGAGTGCTCGCCATGTCGCAGACCCAAGTCGATTCGAACCCGTTCGCACTGATGATGGATCCGGCCGCGGTATTCGCCGCCATCGAGCGCTCCGAGCGCCTTGCACGGCTGCACAGCCGCATCTGCAGGCCACTCGACAAGCCACACCCGGTTCAGCCGGCAGCGCCCGAGACGATCGCGTTTGACGACGCGGTGGAAGCGGCGGCAGCCTCGGAAGAGTGAGCCGCTGGCGCTGGGGGTTGGGCTGGGATAGCCTGATCCGGAAGCGCGACAATGTATATTATGTCAACTTATTCGTAGACTCCTTCTACTGATTCTGGCAGCTCGGCTAGCTGGATGGGTTCAACCGGCTACCCGTGGCTGAGGTAAGCGAAGTCACGCAACCTTCCTCGTGGCGTACAGGTGACCTCAAACACATGTCCGCCACCGGCGGATGTTCGCCGGACCTGTCGTCCAGATTCCGCCGATTCCGGGGCTTGGTCGTCCTGGCAGACGATGGACGCAATGTCGAGCAGAGTTCCCTGCCGAGCCTGCTCATGCTACCGGCCGCCGGAGGTAAAGGTAGTCCGCCTCTAGGCGTTAACGCTTGTCAGGTGCCCTAAAGCGGCGATCGCGGTGACCGCAAGACGCTGTACTACCCATGTCACCGGCTGCGTGGCGGCCCTCCGGCGGCCGGTAGCATGAGCAGGCTCGGCAGGGAACTCTGCTCGACATTGCGTCCATCGAGCGACGGTACTGGCGAAGATCACAGCGCTGGAGGCACTCATCGATGCCGAGGCTGATGCGCCCCCAGCTGAATTCGCGGACGCAATCGGAGCGGCCAGCGAACTGTTCGCTGGGCCGCCTGGTACGTGCTGCGCTACGGGCATCCGATCGCGATGCCGGTCGCTGAGGCCACCGTGCTGCAGTTCATCGTCGACCACGCGCAGCGCCACGACGCCGATGGCCGCCTGGTCAGCGAGCTGCCTAGCGAGATCGACCACTGCCTGGTCGAGAACGGCTTCAAGACCAAGGTTGGCGCGCCGGCGCTGAATACGCTGCTACACCGCGTCAGCGTGCTGTCGAAGGTTCACCAGGTGGAGGGCGTGGCCAATCCCTGCGAGCAGGTCCGAGTGCGTGAGCTGCTGTCACGCACGCGGCGCGGTTACGCCAAACGCGGTGCCCTGCCCCACAAGAAGCCGGCACTGACGCGTGAGCCGCTCGAAGCGTTGCTGGAGACCTGCGATGCGTCGCTGGTCGGGCTGCGCGACCGCGCCCTCCTCCTCTTCGCGTTCTCGAGTGGCGGCCGGCGCCGCTCGGAAGTGACGGCCGCAACGATGGAGAACACGCGCCGCGACGGCACGAACTTCATCTTCACGCTGGCGCATTCGAAGACGAACCAGTCAGGCGTCGATCGACCGGAGAACGAGAAGCCAGTGGCCGGGCGTGCCGCGAATGCACTGACGGCGTGGCTAGCGGCGTCGAAGGTCAAGGCGGGGCCGATCTTTCGGAGAGTGCGCCGCGGCGACGTGGTTGGCGAACCGCTCTCGCCGTCAGCGGTTCGCGACATCGTGAAGAAGCGGTGCCTGCTGGCGGGCATCGACGAAGATTTCTCCGCGCACTCGTTGCGCTCTGGCTTTGTAACGGAGGCGGGTCGTCAGCAGATCCCGCTGGGAGAAACCATGGACCTGACCGGCCACCGGTCGACGGCTTCCGTGGTCGGGTACTTCCGCAAGCATTCAGTGCATAGCAAGGCCTCGCGGCTACTCGATGCCGCCGAGCCGACGGCGTGACGAGGGTCTGGCACTCGAGTTCGTCGGGCAGGACCGAAGTGATGCTCTCTGCCCTTTTGCTCTGCTCTATCGTCGGAATCGCTGACGGTGACACCGTGACCGCGCGCTGCAAGACGGACGGCACGTTCACGACCATCAGGGTACGCCTGGCCGAGATCGACGCGCCCGAGAATGCGCAGCCTTTCGGCCGACGCAGCAAGCAGCACCGGTATCGCTCGACGGCGGCCAAGCTACGCGTTCGTCGACAGGCCGAGCTGGCACACCCTGCAAGGACAACGTGAACGCATCACGGGTGACGGGACCTGCGCAAGCGACGGGCGACGATCAACCTTGCCGACTGGCATCGGTTTCCCGACAGGCGACTTCCCCGGCGGCGCATCGTCCATCATCCGATGCACTCTACGCTCGGGCCATGAGAGCGGCGTCTTGTGCTGTGTGCCGGACAGCGTGTCTACCAAGTTCGACCACGGATTGCTCATGTCCTCAGCGTAAGTGCCCATCGGCGCACTTGCCTCCCCCTGACTGGGGCAGGCGCTACATGTCTTGTAGGCAGTAGTTCTCGAAAGGCGGCCTTTCCGTGCCAGACAGCCCGAGCCTGGACATCTCCACGTTACCTGGGCGCTATGCGCCTTCGCCCGTTTCCGAGGTACAGCCGCCCGATCTTTGGCCGGACGACGAATGGCAAGTTCCGGCGGCGGCTGTCATTCAACCGCCGAGCTCGATCGGCAGCAGTCAGTTTTCAAGAGACGATCGTCGGAGCCACTGGAAAGGATCGCCGATGTGCGAACTCAGTCAAAGGAGCTATCTCGGCTCTCGACCCTTCTCGGACATTCGCTGCCCTGAATTGGTCGACACGAAGCAGCCGGTCGCACGGCACGCCTGACGCACTGACGAGAGGGCGGGCACAACAACGCTTGCGGCGCTGCCAGCCTCTGCATGAACTCGACACGCCAGCGCATTTCGACGTGCACCGCCAACGTGCAGGACAGCATCCACCGCAGCACGGCCGTCGGCCAGCCACTGCTGCTGCTGCTCTCGGTGCTGCTGGCGATCCGCGATGCGGTGTCGGCGGTGGTGGGCACCGTACAGCCGCCGCTGATCGCGCCCGCGACGAGCGAATCGATCCTGCGCCCGATCGAGGCAGTGCGGGCGCAGACTGCGGGTTGACGGCTCTTCAGTAACCGGGCGCGATCGGGGCGGTGGGTGTTCCGCCCCGCTGCAGGCGCCACCACGCGAGCATGGCGCCGAAGTCACCGCCGAAGCTGCGGCGTTTCAGCACCTCGGCCGCGATCGAGCAGCGCGCGGCCTCCTCGAAGCCCAACAGGCGCCGCTCCGACTCGTCGCAGCAGTTCAGGTACAGCGCCTTCAGTTCGGGCTCGCCGAGGTGGTCCATGCGCGCGCGCAGCAGATCATGATCGGACCATGCCGACAGCTGCGCCAGCGCCGGCGCGCACAGGATGGCGCCGGCCAGGGCCAACGCGCGGTGAACTCGATGATGGGTCATGGGATTTCCTCCTGCCTGCGTGCGGAGTAATCTAGGCGCGGCACCGCGGCCCGGGTCGAAAGTCGGTCGAAGCCTGATCGAAGCTTCGAGGAAGCTGGCCCCACGCGCCGTGTCGCAGGAGAACGAGGCATGACCGACGCAGGCCCCGGCTCAGGTTCGATCTCGCGTTTCGGTGCGTTCGTGCTGGACACGGGGCGGGCGTTGCTGACGCGCGACGGCGCCCAGGTCACGTTGCGCCCCAAGACATTCGCGCTGCTGACCTACCTGACTCGACATCCGGGACGGGTGCTGGGTAAGGAGGAACTGCTGGCCGCCGTCTGGCCCGGGGTGGTGGTCAACGACGAGTCGCTGTCGCAATGTGTTCGCGAACTGCGCGCCGCGCTTGGCGACGAGCGGCGGGCGCTGATCCGCACGGTGCCGCGCCGCGGCTACCTGTTCGAAGCGCCGATGCCTGATGCACCAGCGGCCGCGCGCCCGATCCGGGCGCGGCGGCGCGCGGCGCGGGCGGCGTTGGCGTTCGCCGGCGTGGCGCTGCTCGTCTGTGCGGCGCTGCTGGTGCAACGCCCCCGCGCTCCGATCGATTCGCCGATCGACACGCGTCGCTCCATCGCCGTCCTGCCGTTCAGCGAGGGGGGCAACGGCGGCAGCCTGTTTGGTGAGGGCGTTGCCGAGGATCTGAGCCAAGAACTGGGACGACGGACCGGCATGCTGGTGGTCTCGATTGCCTCGTCGGCCGCCGTCGCGGCGCGCGAAGCCGACATGCGCCGGATCGGGCGCGAGTTGGGCGTGCGCCATCTCGTCACCGGTAGCGTGCGGCGCGACGGCGCGGCGGTGGACGTCAGTGCGCAGCTGCTGTCTGCCCACGATGCAGCGGTGCTGTGGTCCGGACGATACCGGTATGCCAGCATGGCCGACTGGGCCTGGCAGCGCGACATCGGCTCGGCGGTTGCCCGCGCGCTCGATCTGCCGGCAGCCGGCGCCACGCCCACCGGCACGTTCGATGGCCAGCGGCTCGACGCCTTCGAAGCGACTCTTGGGGGTCGCCACCAGCTTCGGCATTTCGCCACCCTGGCCGACTTGCGGCAAGCGCGTGCGCAGTTCGAGCACGCGCTGACGATCGAGCCCGGTTCGGCACGCGCATGGGTGGGACTGGCGCGCACCCACCTCGACGAAATCGAGCGCGGCTGGAGTAGGGACCGCGACGCGCAGATTGCGCACGCCGAAAAGGCGGCCGCACGCGCGCTCGCACTCGCGCCCGAGTACCCGGCGGCGCTTGGCCTGACGACCAGCGTGTCCGCCGCGCGCGGCGATCTCGCCGCCGCTCTCGCCGGCTATCAGCTAGGAGTCGCCTACAACCCGAGTTCGGCCTGGGGTCACGCCCGCATTGCCACGTTGAAACTGCGTCTTGGGCGGCCGGAAGAAGTGCTCGTGCATGCCGACATGGCCCTGCGTTTGAGCCCGTTCGAGCCGGCGCTGGTCGGTCACTGCCATCTGTGGGCGGGCATCGCTGAGTTCTACCTCGACCGCGAGGACGCCGCGTACGAGCGCATGCGTCAGTCGCTCGCCGCCGGACCGAACCCTGCGCGCTTTGGCGCACTGTTGTGGCTCGCGTCGCTGGCTGCGCTGCAGGGCAACGAGGCGCAGGCGGCGCAGCACGCCGCTGCGGTGATGCAATTGGAGCCTGGGTGGACGATCGCCAAGTGGCGACCGGTGTCGGTCCTGACGCACCCCCGGCTCGCGACCGGCCGCGAGCGTTTTGCCGAGGGGATGAGAAGGGCCGGACTGCCGGAGTAGGCGCGCCCGTCAGCGTAGCGTTGTCGGGTGCGCCGCCGGCGGCGGTGATCACCTCGGGCCCATCGGCCAGAGGCGCCGGCGACGAGCGAGTCGCGAACTCAGCCCGCCTCCTGCCCGATCTCGAAGTTCGCCAGCTTTTCCCGCGCCCGCATCATCGCCGAGTGATCCCATGCCGCGGCGCAGTGCGCGACGCAGCCGTTGAACAGTCCTGCGCGGTCGCGGTGTTGGGTAGCGACACGCCGAGCGCGCGGGTCAGGCCGGTCGGGCCGCACGCGGCATCTCTGGGCGCGCCACGCTCCAGGTCGGCGCCCGCGGCGGCAGCCCGAGGTGCTCGATGACGCCGTCTCGACGATCGCCGCGATGATCGTCGGCTCGCTGGCGCACAGTTCGGACGGGGTTCCGTCGTCTCCCGCGCCGCAGACCTAGCGTGCGGGCTCGAGGCTGTACTGCACCGCCACGCCTGCATGGTCGGACGGCCACAGCCCGCCGGCCGTCTTGCTGGCGGCCGTGTCGCCGAACAAGGCTCCGTTCTGCGCCTGGAGTGCGGCGCCGCGCGTGAGCACCAGGTCCACGCGCTGAAAGAGCTGCGACAACGCGCCGTCGAGGCTGAGCTGGCAGCAGCTGAGGCCCGCCAATCCCGGCTCGGCCAGGCTCCAGCCGTCCACGTAGCCGTCGCCGATGAAGTCGGCGTACGTCGCATCCAGCGGCGCCGGAGCGGCCTGCGCGTTGGAATCCATCGCGATCGCCACGGGCAGCGTGCTCGCGCCGGCAATAGCGCGCAGCTCGACGCCCTGGGCGCGCCGCAGCTGCGGATCGATCGCCAGGTGCGCGCCGAACATGCGCAAGCTCCGGTTGAGGAACGTGACGTCGATCGACATCCAGCCGTTGGGCAGGAACAGCGTGCCCAGCGGCGTGGGCACCGGCAAGGCGTGCTCGAACACACCGACCTGCGCATTGCGCCACTGGAGCCGGGAGCTGTCGACGTCGGCCCGCACGAGCAGCGCATTGCGGTCGAGCACCCCCACGCAGAGGAACTGCCCGGTGGGCAAGCGCGCCGGCAAGGCGGGGATGGCGAACTGCGTGACCTGTGCCGCCAGCGCGTACGGCACGCCCAGGGCGGCCAGCTCGGCGATCAGGTCATCCAGCAGGTCGAACTCGGTGCTCATCGTGCCGCACTGAAGCGTCACCGGGTTCAGGCTGCCGGAAGTCCAGCGGTTGACCTCCTGCAACGAGACGACCGTCGGTGCCGCCGCGGCAATCTGGCGCGCGAGCGCCTGCATGCGCGAGCGCGGCTGCGAGGCGCGCACTTCGGCGAGCACGCCGCCCACGCCGGCGATGAAGGTGGGGAGATCCGTGGCGGACAGGAGCGGCGCGTAGTTGGTGCCCTGGAAGACGTTGTAGGTCATCAGGCGCAGCGAGCCGACACCGCGGGACACGTTCTGCGCCGGCGAGGTAAGTGCAGCGCACGAGAGGGCGAGTGCCATCAATGCGGCACGCACGAAGGGGCGGCGGTTCATGAGGGGCTCCATCCTGGGACTCGATCCTGGAAATATAGAAGCCGCCTCGTCCAGTCACATCCCTAGTGACGTGCGACGCGACCACGCTGCCGCATCGAGGCCGCTCCAAGTTGACAAGCGAGTGATTGCCGCTCATGGTGCGGCGCACCAGCGCGTAAGGAATCGCCGCCGCGCACGCGCACCGCAATCACTGCCAGGCTATTCGGCGTCGAAGGATCGCTCGAGTGTCGGCTGTTCAAGGACTTGAAGTAGAACTGTCGACCCTGAGCCGACGCCCACTCCGACGCCCACTCCTTCAGATAAAGAGCAAGGAACCGCTCATCAGTCTCGCGAACATCGAGTCGGTCATCGTCGGCAAGCAGCACTCGCCCCAGGCGATAGATATCTGCCAGGCAGATGGTGCCGTCGGCTCGATGGCCTCAGAAGAGGCTCAGCTTCGCCCCGTTCTGGGTGCGCTTGTCGATCTCCATCGCCGCAAAGCAGCTTCCCTTGGTCTTCTGGAGCTGTTCGATGTCCGCGATCGATAGGTCGCCATGCTTCTGCTCCGTACGCGTGATCGTTGACCTGATCTGTAGCATCTTGATGGCCGCGATGACCTTTCCTTCGCACTCATCCTTCGATTGAGCCGAGACGGTAGCGGGGACGCTTCCAAGCGACAGGATCAATGCCACGACAAGTGCTTGTTTCATGCTGAACTCCTCAAGGTGAGATCGTCTACTACCTGTGTTCAAGGGTGCTGGGGTGCCGCACTGCGACGCTCCGGCGAATGCTGTCTGCGCCGACATGCCTGACGGCGGGCAAACCGCAGCGGCGTCCGCGCAATGACGGAGGCCGCCGACCTGTGTTGCGGCGGCGTGCGAGAAGGTTCAGAGCAAGTTCTGGCGAGCCCCACGCGCCGCAGTGGCCGGGCCGGCAGCCTGGAGGCGTGCGAGATGTCTCATCGTCCCGTGGCCACCTGCGCTGAATGGCCACGCGCCGCACACGCATCTCAAGGACACGCCCGAGCGGCCCAGCAAGGCTTGCGCGAGGGCGCCAAAAATCCGGCGTAGTCAGCAAATCCGCGGGAACCGGACGTCAGGGCCGTGGACGACACGAGCCGCCGAGCGGCTGACCTTCAAAAATCGGCACATCTGCTTGACCTGGGCCTTCACTTCAGTTCCCGGGCAAAGAAGGCCGACGTTTTTTTGGCAGATCGCCCGTGGTCACCGTGCCGTCGTCCCTTGAATGCCGGCTTCATCTCGCGTGCGAGCACAGTGACTGAGGACCTGGGTTGGTTGGGCGGAACTTCAGCAGATTCAGCGACGAGCGTTGCGCGTACTGCCGTGCCGGCGAGCTGGTTGTGGACCTCCTCGGCGACGAACATATGCGCGATTGTTGGCTTCAATCCATGGAAAGCACATCGACGCGAGGAGCGTCGCGACTTATGCTTCCTGGTGTTGGGATTCACCCGTGGGGATGGCGCATGAAGCTTTACTACCACCCCGTGTCGACTACCAGCCGCCCGATCATGTTGCTGGCCGCCGACGAAGGCATTGAGCTGGACTACGAACTCGTCGATCT
>Ga0075366_10000537_pt1 | contig 17635 bp, 4 predicted proteins | sample EndMethybrTD3031_FD_72351 | JGI IMG/M metagenome (GOLD analysis project Ga0075366, IMG submission 72351) | Populus endosphere microbial communities from Tennessee, USA - Endosphere MetaG P. TD hybrid TD303-1 | ecosystem: Host-associated > Plants > Roots > Endosphere | place: USA: Tennessee...
ACGTGAAGAGCTCGTTCCGGTTCGGGTCGTAGATGACGCCGTGCTGCATCACGCCATGCTGCGAAATGCCGATCGAGACCGCGTACTGCGGAAAGCCATGAATGAAATTCGTCGTCCCGTTACCAGTGACAGCTGGCCGAAGAAGCATGAGCAATGTAAAAAGGGCAGCGAGGTGTTTCCACCTGCTGCCCTTCTTACATGCACTACCTGTTTAGTTCGTGCTGGATTTCTTCGGCGCGATTTCCTGAATGATCTTCCAGCTGCTGCCTTCGCGCTTGAGAACGAGCTTCTTGGCTACGTCGTCGTTGTAGTTATTGGAGCGATATTGCTGTTTGAACGCGACCTCACAGCTATCGGCGGAGAGTTGCTGTGTTTTCAGATTGCTTAGCGTAACGGCAATCGAGCGCTTGTTGAGGCGTTCTGCACGGAGGCGTTTCCAGGCATCGTGATCGGAGCGTGTGAGCGGCTGGAAGTTGTTGGAGTAGTAGCCAAGGTATTTGTTGAGATCTCGCGCTGACCACGCTGCTGCCCAATCGTTGGCAGCGAACTCGCATTGAACGGGCACCGGTGCGGATGGCGGTGGTGCCACAGGCGTTGTCACAACCGGCGGGGGAAGCGGGCGTGTTGCCTGGCGACCTGCCATGGCTGCTGCGGTGTCGAGGATTTCGTAACGTGGCATGTTGGTGTCACAGCCGACGTTGGCGTCATTTACTGTTTCGTCACCTTCTGTGTCGGGGGGCGTGTCGTCCGGCGAGGCAAGGCCCAATGTCGGCAGCATTTGATGGGTGGTGGCGAGCACGCGGAATTCCGAAAATTTCAGGTCGTACTGGGCACGAACCAGCGCGCGGCGCGCTTCGAAAAGCTCGTTCTCGGTATCCAGCACATCGAGCAGGCTGCGCTGACCGATATCGAATTGCTGGCGATAGGCATCGCGGGCTTTTTCGGTCGATAGTGTGTGTTGCTCCAGATATTGAATCTGATCGCGAAGTTTTCGCTGATCGTTCCAGGCGATGGCTGCGGTCTGCCGGAGGTCGCGGCACGACTTGTCACGCAAGGCCACGGCGGTGTTGTACTGCTCTTCCGATTGCTTGATACGGGCCTGGTCGGAGCCGCCACGGAACAGGTTGTAGCTCATGACCACTTGCGCAATGCTGTCCGAATAGTGCCCAGGCGTGCCAGCGTGATTACGCTCCAGTGTTTGCGAGGCGCGCGCCTCAAAAGTTGGCGAGTTGCTGGCGCGGCGGATTTCCGTCAGGGAGCGTGCAGCCTGCACCTGGGAAACGGCGGAACGGAACGAGGGGTTGTTGCGCACGGAAAGAGGCAGAACGTCCTTTTCCTGCGGCAGCTTGCCGTTGACGCGCGGGGTATCGATGAGTACCGGAGGCTGTTCACCCACGACACGCTCGAAGCGCGCACCAACATCGTGAAGATTGCTCGTTTCGGTTAGCCAGTTGGCCTGCGCCAGCGCGAGGCGGCCGGCAGCCTGTTCGAGGTCGACGCGCCGGCCGACGCCGGCCTTTACGCGCTGCTCGATCTGGTCATAAGTTTCCTTGTGTACTGCCCAATTCTCTTGAGCTAATTGCGATAGCTGCCGATAACGTTGTACATCAAGGTAGGCGCGTGCGGCCTCCAAGGCTGTGTCGTCGGTCGTTGCAAGCAGGTCGTAATAGCGTGCCGTCTTGGCATGACCAAGCCGACGGACTTCGTTGCGTGTGGCGAAGCCGTTGAACAATATCTGGCGTAACTGGAGGCTGGCCCCGGGATGGTTGAACGAGCTGACAGGCCCGAGGTTGGTATCCAGACGCTCGCGTCCGTAATAGGTCTCAAGGTCGACGCTAGGAAAATAGCCGCCGCGTGCGACCTGTTGCTCTTGCGTGGCCGAGAGGAATTCGTGGAGACGCGCTCGTACGTCCGGGCTTTGAGCCAATGCGCGTTCAGTGACTTCACTGAGGCTCGCAGCGCCGGCAAGTCCGTTTGCAAGCGCAAGCAGCACTGCAACATACAGTTTCGAGTACATCCGCAATCTCTCCAAATGGACCATCGCTGGCGTGGTCTCTACGTTCTGCGCAATTTGTATTGCATAGGTCTGAGGGCCGATGTTGTCACGAGTGTTGCTGCGTGCCGAGGAATCGGACACAGCTTCAGGCAGATAGTTGCCCGCAGGCCGGGCTTCAGCCCGAACGCGCTGACGGATTATCCACGCAGTTTGATGCATTTCGGCCGGATTTTAACGGTCCTGTAGCGCGATGGACGATACGCATCACTTTTTCTCCTGCCATTTATCGGACATTCGTGGGGTATTACACGGTTTCTGGCGCGCCGCGTGCTCATCGGTAGTTCATCGTCCCGGCCTTGCCTTCTGCCGTATGCTGCTCTGCGGCCTCGTATTCGGCACATTTGTGGTGACAGCGAACGACTCGGAGCGGATGCAGCAATTCATGCTCCAGCGCTTCGGCGCTGATGGCGTTCGCAATCTGCGTGATTGGCGTGATGTGCTCGGTCGGCTGGGCGCAGTCAATGAAAATGACAAGTTGAGACAGGTTAACGAATTCTTCAATCGGCGTATCCAGTTTCAGGAGGATGTTGTCGTCTGGAGTCAGCTGGATTACTGGGCGACTCCACTTGAAGCTCTCGGCAAAGGTGCTGGCGATTGCGAGGACTTCGCCATTGCCAAGTACTTCAGTCTCATTGAGGTGGGCGTCCCGGCCGCCCGCATGCGCCTTACCTATGTACGTGCGCGCATCGGGGCGCCAGGCAGCACGATCACGCAGGCACACATGGTGTTGAGTTACTACGCGCAACCAGAGGCCGAGCCATTGATTCTGGACAACCTGATCGGAGATATCCGTCCTGCGGGCCGCCGCCCTGATCTGACGCCTGTGTTCAGTTTCAACGGCGACGGCCTGTGGATGGCAGGTGCCGACAAGCCGGCTTCGTCCGTCGATAGATTGTCGCGCTGGAAAGATTTGCTTATCCGCATGAAGACGGAGGGATATGAACCATGAGCAGAGCCATGAACAAAATCATGAGAGTCACGATGTTTACGCTGAATCTTGAAGCGTTCGATAAGGGGAGGGCAGCATGTCATTGCTGACGAGGCTGTGGTTGAGTGTATTGAGTGCGATGCTTCTGGCCTTGGCCGGATGCCTGGTTGTGAGCGTATTGACGGCGCGCGGTTACCTGGAGCATCAGCTATATGCGCAGGGAAACGACGATGCCGCGTCGCTGGCTTTGTCGATGTCGCAGCAAAGCAAGGATCCGGCAATGGCCGAATTGTTGCTGTCTGCGCTATTCGACTCCGGTCATTTCGAAAGCATCGTGTTTCGCGATGTATCCGGCCGGGTGGTGGTAGAGCGGCATAGCCTTGTGAGCGTAGCTGACGCACCGGATTGGTTCGTACAGGCAGTGCCACTGCAGGCACAGGCGGGAGTGGCCTTGGTGTCGGATGGCTGGAAGCAGGCCGGGCGTGTCGAAGTTAAGGCCAGTACGCGGTATGCCTACGGTTCGCTATGGCGCGGTTCCATGACGTTGGCAGCGACATTGCTGATAGTGGGTTTGCTGTTGGGGGCTGCGGTCAGTGCGCTCATGAGTTGGTTGAAGGGGCCATTGCGTGCCATCGTCGATCAGGCTGAGGCAATTGGCCAGCGACGTTTCGTTACTTCCCCCGAACCCGCCGTCAAGGAGTTGCATATCGTTGCGCATGCCATGAATGTGATGGTGAAGCGGCTGCAGGCGATGTTCAGCGAGCAGGCAATGCGTATCGATCAATTGCGCAGTGATGCCAATCGCGATATGCCGACGGGTTTGTCGAACCGGGCGTTCTTTCTCGGATCACTGCGTGACGCGCTGGCCGATGAAGAGGCCGCCTCGGGCGGTGTCGTGTGCGTTGTGCGTATTCTTGATCTGGCGGGTGTCAATCGTCGTCTTGGTCGCGAGCGCGGTGACGCGCTGGTATCGGCCTGTGCTCTGGAAATCTCCGGGATTCTGGTTGACGGGATCGAACCGCTGTCGGGTCGTCTGGGGGGCGCGGAGTTTGCGTTGATGCTGGCAGATACAGAGGCTGCCCAGGCCGGGAGCGTATGCGACAGCGTACTGTCGGCAATGGAAAGTCTCTATCAGCGCGAGCTCACGGACCGCTTGCCTGTGGTGGCCATCGGCTGGACACCCTACGTGCGTGGCGAGACCGTTGCGGATGTCATGACGCGTATTGATGCGGCGCTGATGCAGGCCGAGGGCGCGACGCCGCCCGTTGCCGGTGTGGATATGTCGGCCAGTGTCGGTGTTCTCTCTGGCGAGGCCTGGCGCCGCACGGTGGAATATGCACTGGCCGAGCGAGCCTTCGAATTTGCAGCGTATCCGGTAACTCGTGCGGATGGTTCGCTGCTGCATCATGAGGTGATGCTGCGTCTTGTCACGGCGGAAGGCACACACTTCTCGGCCGGACAGTTTATGCCGGCTGTATTGCGCCAGGGACGGCAGGTGGAGCTTGATCTGCTGGCGCTGGAGCTTGCGCTGACACGGTTGGGACAGGTGCAGGAAGATGTCGCCCTGAATCTCTCGGCATCGTCATTGCATGACCCGCGCTTCCTGTCGGGATGCGCTTCACGGCTTGCGCAGGCGGGCAGCAAGGCGGCGCGTTTGTGGCTGGAAGTATCAGAACGCACCTTGATGGACGAGCAAGGAATTACGGCCTTGTCGGCGCTATCGGGCCTGACCCGGCAATATCGCTGCAAGCTTGGTGTGGAGCATTTCGGACGATATTTTGCCGCCATGCCACGCCTGCACGAGGTGCAGGTCGACTACGTCAAGCTGGATGGCGCCTTTGTGGCAGGGATCGATACGCACGAGGGCAACCAGCGCTTCGTGCAGGCCGTTGTGAACGTGGCTCGCAGTCTGGACATGCTGGTGATCGCCGAACGTGTCAGCAATGAGGCCGAGTGGGCGACGCTGGCGCGACTGGAACTGGACGGGGTGACCGGGCCGGTTGTGACGTTGCGGCTCGGACAACCCCGTTCGTAAGACGCAACAGGCCTGCTCGCTGTGAAGCGGGCAGGCCTGGTTGAGCGTTGGCCATCTGGTCGGTACTTGGTCGAACTGAACTCAGTCTGACTGCAACTTCCCCTTGGTCAGCAGATCCTGAATGATGGCTTGATCGTTCAGGCTACCGCCGCTTGTGAGGTCCACACCTTGCAGCACGATCTGCTGATCTACTGCTGCCGCGTTGTAGCCACTCGCAAAACCGCCACTGCTACTGATCTGCACCGTGGTGTTGCCGCCACTTGTTTCGAAGTGCAAGTAGTTGCCCAGCGTGCCGCTGCTGGTGCCGGAGTGCGTTTCACCCTGCAGCAGGTCACGCAAGTCGACCACATCTCCGCCGAGTGCTGCCGTGGCGTTGTCCCAGCTTTGAATCGTGTCGATAGCGGGCGTGCCAACGGTACCGCGATCCGCCAGGGACCAGACGAAGGTGTCCGAACCGGCGCCACCGGTCATGGTGTCGTTGCCACTGCCACCCGTGAGCCGGTCATTGCCGAGGTCGCCGGTCAGGATGTCATTGCCATCACCACCGAACAGTTTGTCATCGCCGTCACCACCCGCCAGCGAGTCGTTGCCGACGCCACCGGAGAGCAGATCGTGGCCCGCTCCACCGCTGAGCGTGTCATTGCCGGCAAGACCGAACAGTTGGTCGTTGATGCCGGAGCCAGTCATCGTATTGGTTGCGCCATCGCCGGCGACTGCGTTGTTGTACGAGTTGAGCGTCAGCGTCGAAGTCGAGCTGTCGCCATCCGTGTCGGTCAGCGTGTAGTCAATGGTGACCGGCGCCACCACGGTGGTAGAAGTATCGGCCAGTACGGACTGGTAGCGGATATCCGTGATGCGGGCTTCAGCATCGCTTGATGTCTGGACATCAATATGTCCGACATTGCTGAAGTCCGGCGGCAGCGTCACCAGACCTTCTGCCGTGCTGACGAAGGTGCCCAGCAGATGGCCATCGATGTGATAGACCGAATAACTGAGCGATGTGCTGCCGCCGACTGCGGCATTGCTGCCCAGGTTACTGTTGGCCGCATTGATGGTGAAGCTGATGTTTTCAACGCCGCGTGGATGGGTGGCGGTATCGAATGTGAATATCAGCGTTTCGAGGTTGTCGACCTGCGAATTGTCGGCAATGCCGTCTTCGCTCGGCGACGTCAGTCCGCTGCCAGTGACGCCCGCGCCGCCATTGCCGCCCGTGGTGTAGGTAACCGCAGCACTGGCATCGAGTTCATCGCGGCCCGTAACCGTGAGGCCGGTCGCTGCCCCTGGTGCTGCGGTGAGCGTGACGGTCGAAAGCGCAGCCAGTGGCGGATTGGGAATGTCGGCCGTGGCGGGCGTGTAGCTGTAATAGCCATCGCGGTTGAAGGTGAGCGTGCTGCCGTTGGTGGCGTGCGTCCAGGTCAGTACGCCTGCAGCCGTGATCGTGTAGTTGCCTCCCGATGCACTGCCGGAACTCGCTGCTGTCAGGGTGTAGGAGGTTCCCTGGAAGACGATGGAGCTGATCCGCGCGCTATCTACAACAGTGTCGGAACCCGCGCCCAGCGCCGTGAAATCGGTCGCCAGTGTGCCTTGTGCAAGGCCATCATCGGTTCCCAGACCCGTCACGACATTTCCGGTGAAGTTTGTGCTGTTGGGTGTGAGGGTATCGAAGTCGGGCCGCGCAATGGGCTTGCCATCAATGACAGAGAAGTTGAGTGCAGTGGCAGGCGTGACATCGCCGTCGCCATCTGTTGCGACGAAATTCACCGAGAAAGTCGTACCCGTCGTTGCGGCAGCACCGGTGTAATAGGTGTATTGGCCATTCGCGAAATTGAAATTCAGTGTCCCGAATGTGAAACCGTTTGCCGCGTTCAAGGTGACGGTATCGCCGGCGATCGGCGAGCCCGCCGGGAAGCCGCCGGTCCAGCTGATCTGATTGGTTGCCTGGTTGTAGGTGAAGGTGACATTCGTGTCCGGCGTGCCATTGGCATTGGTGTCCAGTTGCACGACGATGCTTTGTACCCAGCCATCGTCTGCGCCCAGAGCGCTGCCTACGCTGCTTGAGCCGCCCACGACGCTGCCGCCATAAGCCACGGGTACCGAGCTGGTCAGCGTAGCGGCAAGATCATTCAGATCCGGCACGATAATGGCCGCATCGCGTGTGCCACTGTTGTCTGCGTCGACGTTGTGGATCGTGTTCAAGGCTGTGCTGGTGTTGATGCCACCGCCAACCCCGAGCGCATAGGATTTCACGCTGTTGGCAGCAGTAAAGCTATCCCATGCGGTTACAGCCGTAGTGGTATTGCCGGCGGTGGGGGCGCCATCGGAGATGAAGTAGGCCACATCCTGTACCGAAGCACTCGGTGTACCGAACGCGGTGGTTGCAGCAGTCAGACCCGCTTCGTAATTAGTGCCACCTGTTGCAGAAACGGTGATGGCGTTGATTGCAGCAATCAGCGCTTCCTTGTCGGTGTAGGCCACATTGCCATTGAGGATGGTGGCGGTGGGCGCGAAAGTCACTACCTTGACCGACACGCTCGAGGCCTGGTCAAAGTAGGCGCTCACCAGCTCCACCATGGCCGCCTTGGCGAGCGTCAGGCGATCACTGGCGGTGACCGTACCGTTATCGGCGACGTCTTGCAGCTGACCGCCTGCCTCGACCAGCGTCATGCTTCGCGAAATATCCAGTACCAGCACCAGGTTGTAGCTGGGCATCACGCTTTCGGAGATTTCGATATTGCGTGAGTAGGCAATTGGTTTGTCATCAATGATGGTGACTTGCAGGTTTGCCGAGGCTACGTTGGAGACGTAGGCGATGGATCCAGTGACGCTGTTGTTGTTGGCCGCAGCGCTATTGTTGGCGTTGTCGAGCAAGGTGTAGGTGTAGTCGCCCACACCGGCGCCCGCCACATCCACAACCACGTTGCCGACGGTGATGCCACCGATGACCTGATTCACACCAATGTAGCCAGTGCGCGCATCGGTATCGGCAGCCCCGCCGTCAGCGACGCCGCCGACGCTGCTGATCGAAGTGCCACCCCCATCGTTGGTGAGCAAGTTCCCACTTACGCTGGCAACACCACCGCCCGTGCCGGTGGATAGCGCACTCTCATGAACGGTGATGAGGTCATTGTTGGCGGCATAGGTTGCGACGCTGACCGTGGCCGTACTCGTCTGGCCGTCATCGTCGGTCAGTGTATAGGTGAAGCTTCCGGTACCCACCGCACTGGGCGTGAAGGTGTAGGTGCCATTGCCATTGTCGACCAGTGCGCCACCGGTGACGGTGCCTGTGGCGGAGATGGCTGCATGGTCGCGCAGCGTGTCGTTGGACAGCAACTGTGCTTTCGTGATGATGATGGGCGTGCCAAAAGACGTGGTGAAATTGTCCGCTGTTGCAATCGGCGCACCATCGTTCACCGGCGTCACATTGAGCGTTATGGTGTTCGGCGTGGTGTCAAAGGAGCTTGCGCTGTCACGCACACTGAATGTGAAGTTGGCGTAATTGTTGCCATTGGCATCCGTTGCCGGCGTGAAGTGGAGCAAGCCACTGGTGATATCGGCGGCGGTGACTACCTGGCCCGCGGTGACAGCGACGCCGTTGAGCGTCAGCGAGCCATTGAGGGGCAGTGTGTCAATGCGAACAGCATTCGGATTCACGTTGGTGCCGTCTTCCGCATCATTCATCAGGAAGTTGGCCAGCGTGAATGTGACGGTCGTGTCCTCGTTTGTGGTGATCGTGGCATCGCGGCCGACAGGCACGTCATTGACGGCCACGACATGCACAATCGCTGCTGCGGTGTTGCTGTTATTGCTGCCGTCATTGACAACGACATTGATGAAGCGATCCGCAGTACTCGGATTTTCGGAGGTGCTGGCGAAGGTAATCGCGCGGATCGCGGTCTGGTAGCTGGCGAGGGTTGCCGAGCCAGTGAGCGTGACGACATTGCCTGCCACGAGCGCCGTGATCCCGGCAGGCATGCCGCCTGCCGCCAGTACATCGCCGGTCTGCGCATTGGTCAGCGTGATCGTGGCGCTGATGAGGTTGGCCGAGTCGACATCGGTGATGCTGATGTCAGTGTCGGCGATGGAAACGCCTGCACCGTTTTCCGTGTAAGTGGTTGTGTAGCCGGTGCTACCCGATGTCGAGTTGTTTGCATCGAGGTCGAGGACCGGTGCGTCGTTGGACGCGGTCATGTTGATCGTCGTGTGGGCGGCGGCTGAATTCGTCGTGCCATCGGTGACCGTGATGGTGATATCGCGCGCTGTCGTATTCGGCGTATCCGATGTGTTGTTGAAGGTAATCGCACGCAGCGCCGTCTGGTAGTTGGCGAGTGTCGATATGCCAGTCAGCGTAACGACGTTGCCTACGATATTCGCAGTGATGCCGGCAGGCAGCGCACCGGTGGCGAACACGTCGCCGGTTTGCGCATTGGTAAGCGTGATGGTCGCCGATGTGATGGTGGTTGAGTCGACATCGGTGATCGATACATCTGTATCGACTATGGCTATGGCGCCCGTGCCAGCCACGCTGGTTCCTGCTTCGACAAAGCTCGTCGTGTAGTTGATACCTGCTGCGCCGGAAGAGTTGTTGGCATCCAGATCGAGTACTGGCGCGTCATTGGCAGCAGTGACGGTGACCGTGACGGTCGCTGTCTCTGTGACACCACCGGAAGTGACGGTGTAAGTGAAGCTGTCCTGGCCGTTGTAGTTCGCATTCGGCGTGTAGGTGATGGAGCCGTTGGCGAGGAAACTGACTGTGCCATTGGATGCGGCACCGACACCTGTGATCACGCGTCCGGCATTTTCGAAGTTGTCGGCACTTGCGCCATTGGTGCCAGTGATCGCATTGAACGTAATCGCTGTGTCTTCGTTGGTCGCGACCGTATCGGCCACGATGTCCGCAACAGAGGTTACCGTGATGGCGATAGTGTCAGTATCCGACAGTGTGCCGTCGGAAGTCACCACCGTCAGCGTCGCGGCGCCGTTGTAGTCTGCGGTGGGCGCGAAACTCAAACCGTTCAACGCACCATTGATTGCTGCCGCCGTGCCCGAGATCGTGACCGAGCCCGTGCCGTTGTTGGTGATCGTCGCACCGGCGAAAACAGTGGCGTTTAGCACGCCGTTGCCGATCGAGACCGTTGTCGTCAGCGTGCCACCATCGACGTCCGCGACCGTGATGGCGTTGCCATTTACCGCCGAGAACACCTTGGCCGTGTCTTCTGTGGTGCTCTGTGCGCCCGGTATGGTGTTGACCGGCACATCATTGACGGCCGCCACACTCACAGTGACCGTCGTTGTCTCGGTGACGCCACCGGAAGTGACGGTGTAAGTGAAACTGTCCGAACCATTGAAGTTGGCGTTCGGTGTGTAAGTCAGGCTGCCGTTGGCCAGGAACGTGACTGTTCCATTGGCCCCGTTGGTGACGCCGGTGACCACGCGGCCGGCGTTCTCGAAGTTGTCCGCACTGCCGCCACCCACGCCCGTGATGGCGTTGAAAGTGAGCGCTGTATCTTCATTGGTTGCCACCGTGTCCGCCACGATGTCGGCGACCGGCGTCACCGTAATGCCGATGGTATCCGTGTCCGTCAGCGTGCCGTCCGAGGTCACGACGGTCAGCGTGGCTGCGCCGTTGTAATCTGCAGTGGGCGCGTAGCTCAAACCATTGAGAGCGCCGTTGATGGCCGCGGCCGTGCCCGAGATCGTGACTGAGCCCGTGCCGTTGTTGGTGATCGTTGCACCGGCGAAGGCTGTCGCCGTCAGCGTGCCGTTGCCGATCGATACGGTCGTGGTTAGCGTGCCGCCATCGACGTCCGCAACCGTGATCGCATTGGCGCCGCTGAACACCAGGTTCGTATCTTCAGTCGTGGTTTGCGCTGCAGGCACTGTGTTGACCGGTGCGTCGTTGATCGCGGCCACATTGACCGTGACTGTCGTTGTTTCCGTCACGCCGCCAGAGGTCACCGTGTACGTGAAGCTGTCCGAACCATTGAAATTTGCGTTCGGCGTGTAGGTGAGCGAACCGTTGGCGAGGAAGCTCACGCTGCCATTCGTACCATTGGTGACTGCCGTAATGGCACGGCTCGCGTTCTCGAAGTTGTCGGCACTGCCACCACCCACGCCGGTGATCGCGTTGAAGGTGATCGCCGTATCTTCGTTGGTGGCAACCGTGTCCGCCACGATGTCGGCAACTGCGGTGACGGTAATGCCTATGGTATCGGTGTCAGTCAGCGTGCCATCACTGGTCACGACGGTCAGCGTGGCTGCGCCGTTGTAGTCAGACGTTGGTACATAGCTCAGGCCGTTGAGTGCGCCGTTAATGGCTGCTGCCGTGCCCGAGATCGTGACTGAGCCCGTGCCGTTGTTGGTGATCGTTGCGCCCGCAAAAGCCGCTGCGGTGAGTGTGCCGTTACCGACCGAGACGGTTGTGGTGAGCGTGCCGCCATCTACGTCTGCGACGGTAATCGCATTACCGTTGCCTGACGAGAAGACCCTGGCGGTGTCTTCTGTCGTGGTTTGCGCGCCGGGTGTGGTGTTGACCGGGGCGTCATTGACGGAAGCGACCGTTACATTGACCGTTGTTGTTTCGGTCACGCCACCGGAAGTCACGGTATAGGTGAAGCTGTCCGAGCCATTGAAGTTGGTGTTCGGTGTGTAAGTCAGGCTGCCGTTGGCCAGGAACGTGACTGTTCCATTGGCCCCGTTGGTGACGCCGGTAACCACGCGGCCAGCATTTTCGAAATTGTCCGCACTTGCACCATTGGTGCCGGTGATTGCATTGAACGTCAGTGCCGTGTCTTCATTTGTTGCTACCGTGTCCGCCACGATGTCGGCTACCGGTGTCACCGTAATGCCAATGGTATCGGTATCCGTCAGCGTGCCATCCGAGGTCACGACGGTCAGCGTCGCGGCACCGTTGTAGTCGGCTGTCGGTGCGAAGCTCGTGCCGTTCAATGCTGCATTGATGGCCGCTGCTGTGCCGATGAGTTGTACGCTGCTCGTGCCGTTGCCAGTCACCGTTACACCGGCCGTGGAGCCTAGTGTCAACGTGCCGTTGGCAATGCTCAGCGTTGTCGTCAGCGAGCCGCCGTCGACATCTGCGACCGTGATTGCATTTCCATTGGCAGACGAGAACACCCTGGCCGTGTCTTCTGTCGTGCTTTGAGCGGCAGGTGTGGTGTTGACCGGCGTGTCGTTGACCGCATTGACCGTCACATTGACCGTCGCCGTTTCGGTTACGCCACCGGAGGTAACGGTGTAGGTGAAGCTCGCTGTGCCGTTGTAGTCGGCCGTCGGATTGAAATCCAGCGTGCCATCAGCCTTGAGCGTGACAGAACCATTCGCGACGGCGACTGATCCGCCGACCGCAATCGCAGTGCCATTGACGGCTGTGATCGTGTGGCCAGCATTTTCGAAACTATCGTTGCTATTGACGATCACATTGACCAGCGCGTCTTCACTGGTTGTTGTGCTGTCGTTTGTGATATCGGTGACTGGTGTGACAGTAATGCCGATGGTATCCGTGTCGGTCCGTACGCCATCGCTGGTTGTGACGGTCAGCGTGGCTGCGCCGTTGTAGTCGGCTGTCGGGGCATAGCTCAAACCGTTCAGGGCGCCATTGATGGCTGCTGCAGTGCCCGAGATCGTAACCGAACCCGTACCGTTGTTCGTGATGGTTGCGCCGGCGAACGCCGTGGCGTTCAGCACGCCGTTGCCGATCGAGACCGTGGTCGTGAGCGTGCCACCGTCGACGTCTGCTACGGTGATGGCGTTGCCGTTTGCTGCATTGAATATGACTGGCGTGTCTTCCGTGCCGACCTGTGCGCCGGGCACCGTGTTCACCGGTGGTGTGTCGTTGTCGATGATGGTCGCAGTACCGACTGCAGACGGATTGACCGTGACGCCCGCGCTGACGGTTGCGGTAAGCGTAAAGTTTTCCGAGGCTTCGGTGACGCTATCGTCCGTGATCGGGGTGCGCACAAGGATCGGACCGGTGCTGCCCGCCGCGATGCTGGCACTGCTTGCCGAGACCCACGTGCTGCCGCCGTCGGTGGAGACCTGGAGGGCAGGGCCGAAATCGGCGCCACTGGTGGCTGCGCCGTTTGCCAGGACAAGGTTGAAACTCGTCGCTGTGGCGCTTGCATTCGAGAGGCTGACGCTGAAAACGGCGAAGCCTGCCGCCTCGCCGACGCTGACGTTCGACACGTTGATGCTGGGCGTACCGTCATTGTCCACCAATGTGGTCGTGACACTGCCAGCCGAGCCAGACAAGACAAGGTTTTCGAAGTTGCCGCCAGATGCCGATACAAGCGAGATGACAATGGACTCATTGCCTTCAGCCAGGGCGTCGTCAATCGTCGTGATGCTGAAATTGGCCGAGCTGGCGCCGGCCGGAATGGTGACCGTAGTGCTGCCTGTATAGTCGCTGCCGTTGGCTGTCCCGCTGTATGCCAGCGTAATGGTCACGGCGGTCTGTGCCGGGCTGGTCAGCGAAACCGTATAGATGCCGTTGGTGCCTTCAGTAATGTTGGCCGCACCGGTCAGCGACACGGTTGTCGTATCAATCGTATCCGTCACGCTGGTGGAAGCCGCAGCTGGATTGACGACGAGGTTCTCGAAGTTGCCACCGGTGGCGCTGCTGATGGTGGCGCTGACGGAGCCTGCATCGACATACACGTCATCACCAGGTGCCGCGACCGATGTCGTGCCACTCGATGCGCCCGCAGCGATGATGATCGTCGCGCCGTTGGAGAGTGTGACCGTGACCGGCGTCTGTGCAGCGCTGGTCAGCGAAGCGGTGTAGGTGATGCTGCCACCTTCGGCAATGGAAGGCGAAGCAATGAGCGACACAGTAGTGTTGTCGGTCGTGTCGGTAATCGATGTCGTGGCCGCCGCAGGATTGACGACGAGGTTTTCGAAGTTGCCACCGGAAGCGCCGCTGATAGTGGTGCTGATGGAACCTGCATCGACATACACATCATCGGTCGGCGCAGCAACCGATGTTGTGCCGCTCGATGCGCCCGCAGCGATGTTGATCGTTGCGCCGTTGGATAGCGTCACCGTCACGGGGGTTTGGGCAACGCTGGTTAGCGATGCGGTGTAGATGATGCTGCCGCCTTCTGCAATGGAAGGCGATGCGGTGAGCGATACCGTCGTGTTGTCGACCGTGTCCGTAATGCTCGTGCTTGCCGACGCAGGGCTCACAAGCAGGTTTTCGAAGTTGCCGCCGGTAGCGCTGCTGATGGTGGCACTGACGGAACCTGCATCGACATACACGTCATCGCCAGGTGCTGCGACTGAAGTCGTGCCGGAACTTGCCCCGGCTGCGATGCTGATCGTTGCGCCATTGGAGAGCGTGACCGTGACCGGTGTTTGCGCCGCACTGGTGAGCGAGGCGGTGTAAATGATATTGCCGCCCTCTGCCACGCTCGGCGTCGCCGTGAGCGATACCGTTGTCGTATTGATCGTGTCAGTCACGCTGGTTGTGGCTGCAACTGGATTGACGACGAGGCTCTCGAAGTTGCCACCGGAAGCGGTACTGATCGTCGCGGACACGGAGCCTGCATCGACGTACACATCATCAGTTGGCGCAGCGACCGACGTCGAGCCGCTGGAAGCACCTGCGGCGATGGTGATCGTTGCCCCGTTGGACAGTGTGACGGTGACCGGTGTTTGCGCCGCACTGGTGAGCGAGGCGGTGTAGGTGATGCTGCTGCCTTCGGCCACGCTCGGCGTTGCCGTGAGCGATACCGTTGTCGTATTGATCGTGTCGGTGACGCTTGTCGTGGCTGCAGCCGGATTGACGACGAGGCTCTCGAAATTGCCACCGGAAGCGGTACTGATCATTGCAGACACGGAGCCTGCATCGACATAGACGTCATCGGTTGGTGCTGCGACCGAGGTGGTGCCACTGGAAGCTCCTGCAGCGATGGTGATTGTTGCGCCGTTGGAGAGCGTGACCGTGACCGGCGTTTGTGCCGCGCTGGTCAGCGATGCGGTGTAGACGATGCTGCCGCCCTCGGTGACCGACGGAGTGGCGGTCAGCGACACGGTCGTATTGTTGAGGGTGTCCGTGATCGACGTCGTGGCGGCTGCCGGATTGACAACGAGATTCTCGAAGTTGCCACCGGAAGCCGTGCTGATCGTTGCGCTGACGGAGCCTGCATCGACATACACATCATCGCCAGGTGCTGCGACTGAAGTCGTGCCGGAACTTGCCCCGGCTGCGATGCTGATCGTCGCACCATTTGACAGGGTCACCGTCACCGGCGTTTGTGCCGCGCTGGTCAGCGAAGCGGTGTAGATGATGCTGCCCCCTTCGGCAATCGAGGGAGAGGCAGTCAGCGACACGGTGGTGTTGTCGATCGTGTCGGTAATCGAGGTCGTGGCCGCAGCCGCACTGACGACAAGGTTCTCGAAGTTGCCACCGGAAGCCGTGCTGATCGTGGCACTGACGGAGCCCGCATCGACATATACGTCGTCGCCTGGTGCGGTGACCGAGGTTGTGCCAGTGGAGGCCCCTGCAGCGATGATGATCGTCGCGCCATTGGACAGCGTCACCGTGACGGGCGTAGCTGCCACACTGGTCAGCGAAGTGGTGTAAATGATGCTGCCACCTTCGGCAACGGACGGCGATGCAGTCAATGACACCGTCGTACTGTCGCTGTCATCGACTACATTGGTCGAGGCTGTGCTGGTGGTGTTGAGCGCTTCGAAATTTCCGCCGGTCGTACTTGCTATGCCGACCGAGACAACGCCAGTGCCCTGGGCATAGACATCGTCGGGCCGTACGGTAACCGGTGTGCTTGTGGCTGTTGTGGCACCAACCGGAATCGTGATTGTGGCGCCATTGGACAGCGTCACGACCAGCGGGCTGTTCGTGACGGCATTGCTCACGCTGGCCGTGTAGACGATGCTGCCGCCCTCGGTGACACTCGGTGTCGCATTCAGGCTGACAATTGTTGTATCGATCGTATCGGTGATGCTCGTGGCAGCAGGCGTCGGGTCAATCGAAATGATGATGCCGCCGCCCGAGGTGCCGGAAATCGTTGCGGATACGGAGCCCGGGTCGACGTAAGGATCATCGGACGCTGCAACAGGCACCGTGGCTGTGCCTGTCAGGCCACCGGCGGGTACCGTGATGGTTGCACCGTTGGAGAGCGTGATCGTCAGGGTGCTGGTAGGTGCCTGGCTCAGGGTCGCGGTATAGACGATGTTGCCACCGGCCTCGGTCAGCGTTGGCGTTGCGGACAGCGAGACTGTGGCCACATCGTCGTCGATGATGTTGGTGGTGATCGTGCCGCCCGCACCTGCGCCAGCCAGTACCAGATTCTCGAAATTGCCACCTGTTGCGGAAGCCAGTGCGACGGTAAAGTTTTCGATGCCTTCGGCGGCAGCATCATTGAGTGTTGCGATGTTGAAACTGGCGCTTGAAGCGCCCGTCGGGATGGTGACTGTCGTCACGCCCGTGTAGTCACTGCCGTTGCTCGCCGTACCGCTGTAGCTCAGCGTGACCGTGACAGCCGTCTGTGCAGGGCTGGTCAGTGAGACGGTGTAACTACCGCTGCTACCTTCAGCAATGCTCGCGGCACCGGTGAGCGAAACAGTGGTCGCATCAATGGTGTCGGAAACACTGGTCGTTGCTGCTGCGGGATTGACCAGAAGATTCTCGAAGTTACCGCCCGTGGCACCGCTGATCGTGGCCGAGACCGAGCCTGCATCGACATACACATCATCGGTCGGTGCTGCGACGGAAGTCGTGCCGGTTGTTGCACCGGCCGCGATCAGAATCGTTGCGCCGTTGGACAGCGTCACCGTGACAGGTGTTTGCGCTGCATTCGTGAGCGTTGCCGTGTAGACAATACTGCCGCCCTCGGCCACCGCCGGCGTGGCCGACAATGTCAGCGTCGTAGCGTCAGAGTCGTCCGTCACGGCCGTGGTCGCTGGCGTACTGCTCGCCACCAGACTCTCGAAGCCACCACCTGTTGCCGTCGAGATTGTGGCCGATACCGAACCGGCATCCACATACACATCATCGGTCGGTGCTGCGACGGAAGCAGAACCAAAAATTGCACCGGCCGCAATCGTGATCGTCGCCCCATTGGACAGCGTCACCGTCACCGGCGTGGCAGCCGCATTGGAGAGCGTCGCCGTATAAGTAATGTTCGTGCCTTCCACCACACTCGGTGTCGCCGACAGGCTCACGGTCGTGACATCGGCATCATCCGTGAGTGTCGTCGTAGCGGGTGTGCTGCTCGCCACCAGGCTCTCGAAGTTGCCACCGGAGAGCGTGCTGATCGTCGCCGAGACCGAACCACCGCCTGCGTATACATTGTCTGCAGCCGTCGTGCTGACCGTTCCACTGGAACTGCCGACGGCAATCGTGATCGTCTGGCCATTGGACAGCGTCACGCTGACCGGGCTGACGGTGACTGGCGCGGTGAGGCTGGCGGTATAAGTGATCGCACCCCCTTCCACCACACTCGGCGTAGCCGTGAGTGTCGCGGTGGTCGTATCGATCGTGTCGGAAACGGACGTTGTGGCTGCTGCCGGATTGACGACGAGATTCTCGAAGTTGCCACCCGAGGCTGTCGTGATCGTTGCAGACACGGACCCTGCGTCGACG
>Ga0075366_10000538_pt1 | contig 17632 bp, 15 predicted proteins | sample EndMethybrTD3031_FD_72351 | JGI IMG/M metagenome (GOLD analysis project Ga0075366, IMG submission 72351) | Populus endosphere microbial communities from Tennessee, USA - Endosphere MetaG P. TD hybrid TD303-1 | ecosystem: Host-associated > Plants > Roots > Endosphere | place: USA: Tennessee...
GGGCGCCGGCGCCCACTCGACGTCGTCGAGCGACACGAACTCGATCGTTCCACCGCCGCGCTGCTCCGGCGCGCCGCGCTCGAAGGCAGCGCGCCGGCCGATCAGCGCGCCGGTGCCGAACGGTGCATACATCTTGTGCGCGGACAGGGCCACGTAGTCGAGGTGCGCCGGGTCGTCGAGCGCGCCGATGTGAATCGCCCGGTGCGGCGCAAGCTGCGCGCAGTCGACGAAGATCTGCGCCCCGGCGGCGTGGACCTTCTCGGCGAGGCGGTGCACGTCGGGCAGGGTGCCCGTGACGTTCGATCCGCCCGTCACCGCGAGCAGCTTCACGCGGCCGGCGTGCTCGCCCAGCAGCCGCTCGAGGTGTGTTTCGTCGAAGCGGCCGAGCGCGTCGCAGCCGACATGCAGCACGCGCGCCGGCGTCGCGCGCCACGGCAGATCGTTGCTGTGGTGTTCGAGCTCCGACACCAGCACCACGTCATCGGGCTGCAGTTGCAGCCGGGCGGCGAGCTTGTTGATCGCCTCGGTGGTGTTCTTGCCGAAGAGGACCACGTGATCGCGTTCGTTGGCGCCGACGAACCCGGCCACGACGCGGCGCGCGTCCTCGTAGGCCTGCGTCGCGACTCGGCTCTTGAAGCCGGCGCCGCGGTGCACCGACGCATACCACTGCATGAACTCGTTCACCGTCTCCATCACCTCGCGCAGCACCGGCGTGCTGGCCGCGTTGTCGAGGTTGGTGTAGGTCACGAAGGTGCCGTCGAGCACGGGCACCTGGCGGTCGATGCCGACGATGCGCTCGCGCAGCGCACACAGCGCGTCGGCGCGCGCGATGGGGCCGAGGTCGATGTTCATGGCGTTCTTCTCCTGGGTTCGGTCGATGCGGGTCAGCGCAGCGGAACGGCGCAGGCACCGTGCGCGCAGATCTCGTAGGCCTCGTCCTTGCGCACCCAGCCGCGGCGCACCAGCAGGCCATGGATCTCGCAGCCGAGGCACAGGCCCAGCACGGCCTCGAGCCACATCAACGCGAGGCAGACGAGGCAGATGGTCAGCGGCAGCGCACCGCGAATGCCGCCGTTGGTGATCAGCATCATCGCGAACGACATCACGAGCCCGAGCGTCCAGGCGAAGCGCTTGGGCTTGGCTGACGCCCACTCCGGCGGCCGGCGGCGCACCATCCAGCCGGCGACGATGCCGAGCGGGCTGAAGGGGATGCCGAATCCGACGCGGACCAGGAACTCGACGAAGAACAGCGTCGTCACGACCTGGATCGGCACGTACTGCTTGGCAAAGTAGGCATAGACGAAGGCGGTGGCGCCGAGCGCCAGCGTCATGCCGGCGGCCGCGCGCACCTGGTGCTCGTTGAACACGCCGGCCTGTACCGGCTGGCCGTCATGCTTCAGACCGTGGATCAGCTCACCGTAGGTCGCCGGAAGTATCGTCATCTCGCGCTCCTGCAAGGTCGTTGCGATAGGCTTCACTCTCGGCGCTGGCCGCCGGAAAATCCTAAAGCGCGCCCAAAACGTTCCAAAGCCGGACCGAAACCCATGCCGCCCCCCGCCCCTTCGGCGCCGCCGCTTCGCTTCGGCCCCGACGGCCGCTTCGTGCTGCAGCCGGGCGAGCACCGCCTGCTCGTCGATGGCGAGCAGGTGGCTGTCGGCGCGCGGGCACTCGACCTGCTGATCGAACTGGCCGCCCGCCCGGGCCATCTGTTCACCAAGAGCGAGCTGCTCGACCGTGTCTGGCCCGGACTGGTCGTCGAGGAGGCGAACCTGCAGGTTCAGATCAGCAACCTGCGCAAGCTGCTCGGCCCGGACCTCATTGCCACCGTGCCGGGCCGCGGCTATCGCTTCACCGCAAGCGCGCCGGCGGCCGACCCGCCCCCTGCCGCCACGCCGCACACCAACCTGCCCGCCGAGCTGCAGCCGCTGTACGGCCGTGATGACGACCTCGCGCTGGTGCGCGGCCTGCTCGCAGCGCATCGGCTGGTCAGCATCGTCGGTGCCGGCGGCATCGGCAAGACGCGCATCGCGCATGCGGCGGCGCACCAGAGGCTGGCCGAGCACCCCGACGGCGTCTGGCTGATCGAACTGGCGCCTCTGGCCGATCCGGCGCTGCTGCCATCCACCATCGCGCACACGCTCGGCGTTCAGCTGCCGGGCCGGCAGGCGCCGCTCGACGAACTGGTCATGCTGCTGCAGCCACGCCGCCTGCTGCTGCTGCTCGACAACTGCGAGCATTTGCTGGAAGCGGCCAGCCTGCTCGCCAACGCGCTGCTGACGCGCACGCCGCACGTGCGCCTGCTGGTCACCAGCCAGGAGCCGCTGCGCCTGGCCGGCGAGTACCAGTACCGTCTCGGTCCGCTCGAGGTGCCGCCCGCCGCCCAGGCCACCGACCCCCGGGCCGCGCTCGGCTTCGGCGCGGTGCGGCTGTTCGTCGAGCGGGTCCAGGCCCTCGACCTCCGCTTTCGGCTCGGCGAGGAGCAGACCGTCGCGGTCACGGACATCTGCCGGCAGCTCGACGGCCTCGCGCTGGCGATCGAGTTGGCCGCCGCGCGCGTGCCGCTGCTCGGCGTGCACGGCGTGCGCGATCGCCTCGGCGAGCGGCTGCGCGTGCTGACCGGCGGTTCGCGCATCGCGCTGCGCCGCCACCAGACCCTGCGTGCCGCGCTCGACTGGAGCCACGCCCTGCTCGCCGCCGACGAGCGCACCGTGTTCCGCCGGCTCGGCGTCTTCAGCGGCGGCTGCACCGCCGAGGCCGCACAGCAAGTCGCCGGCGACGAGCGGCTCGACGAATGGGCGGTGCTCGACCACCTGTCGGCGTTGGTCGACAAGTCGCTCGTCGTCGCCGACGGTCACGATAGCCCGCGCTACCGGCTGCTGGAGAGCGCGCGCGCGTACGCGCTGGAGAAGCTCGCCGAGGCGGGCGAGACGGATCTCCTGGCACGCCGCCACGCGGCCTTCTACGCCGCACACTTCCGGCGTGTGGCCGACGCGCTGCTGGCAGACGCGCTCACGGAGGACACGTTCATCTCGACGCGCGAGGTCGAGTTCGACAACCTGCGCGCGGCGCTCGAATGGGCACTCGGCGAGCGCGGCGATACCGGCACGGCGCTCGCGCTGCTCGCGGCCACCGGCTTCGTCTCGTTCATCCTGCCGTCGCCCGAGGAATGCGAAGGCTGGCGGCACCGGTTGGCGCAGCGAGCGGCGAGCGAAGCCTGGCCGCCGGCGACGGCGGCGCTGCACGCCTACGTGCAGGTGCAGTGGGGCTGGTACCACCTGCGGCGCGGCGGCGTGCCGGCCGATCCGCTGCCGGCATTGAGCGATCTGCGTGCGCTCCGCGATCCGCAGCGCCAAGCGCACGCCGCAACCAGCCTGGCGATGTACCAGACCTGGCTGGACGCCGATCCGCAGGTGCTGCGCGAAGCGTTCGACGAGTACGACCGCCTGGAAGCGCACGGGCTGCCGGCCTGGCTGGCCGCGGTGCGCCTGTACGTCGAAACCCGGGTCGCGTACCTGGAGGGCCGCGAGCCCGGGCTGCGAGACCGGCTCGAGCGGACGCTCGCGCGCTTGCGCGCCGCGGGCGATGGCGACGGCCGCGGTGCGTTCACGCTGCGCACGCACCTGGCCGAGGACAGCGTCCTGCGCGGACGCTTCGACGAGGCCGCGGAGCGCTTCGGCGGGCTGGCCGAACTCGGCCGCCGACAACGCCGCGACATGTACCGCATGGCCTTCCTGCTGCCGCAACTCGCTGCGGCACTCGCTGAGACCGACCGCCTCGACGAGGCGCGCGCGGTCGCGCTGGAGTCACTGACGCCGCTGCAGCACACCGCGCTGCGCGGCGACTACGCGCCCGACTTGGCGCTGGTGGCGGCGCGGCGCGGCAAGGTCGCGCTCGCCGCGCGGCTGCTCGGCGCCGGCGACAGTTGCCTGGCGCGCGCCGCCAACCGGCGCCCGCTGCTGCAGCGCCGTGCGCACGAGCGCACGCTCGTGCTGCTGCTCGCCGCGCATCCGAAGGCGCATGTCGACGCGTGGCTGGCCGAAGGTGCATCGCTCGGCGACGAGATGTTCGTCCGGCTGCCCCGCGAACTGGACTGATCGCTCGGGCAACAGTCCCTTGCATGCCGCCAATCGGTGTGTATACTGAACTGCATGGTTCAGTATGACAGGTCCCGCTTCGATGCCTCGTTCGCCGCGCTCTCGGACGCCACCCGACGTGGCGTGCTGGAGCAGCTCGGAGGTGCAGACGCTTCAATCACGGACCTCGCCGAGAAGTTCCACATGACCCTCACGGGCATGAAGAAGCACGTCGACGTCTTGGAGCAGGCGGGGCTCGTCATCACGGAGAAGGTCGGGCGCGTGCGGACCTGCAAGCTCGGCCTGCGCCGACTCGAGGAAGAGGCGGCATGGATCGAGAGGTACCACCAGCTCTGGAACGCTCGCTTCGACGAGCTGGACAAGGTTGTCGAGGAACTGAAACGCAAGGAGAAGGCCGATGGACGCAAGAAGAGAAAGTGAACCTGCCCCCATGAAGAACCGCACGACCGTGGAACGGAAGTCCGAGCGTGAGATCGTCACCACGCGGACCTTCAACGGCCCGGCGCGCATCGTGTTCGAGGCGTGGACCAAGCCCGAGCTGTTCAAGCGGTGGTGGGTGCCGAAGTCGATGGGCATGTCCCTGCTTTCCTGCGAAATGGATGTTCGTGTCGGGGGCAAGTACCGTCTCGTATTCGCCCACGAGGCCTCAGAGTCCGCGTTCTTCGGCACATACAAGGAGGTGACACCGCACTCACGCCTTGTCTGGACCAATGAGGAAAGTGACGAGGGCCCCGTCACCACGGTGACCTTCGAGGAAAGAGATGGCAAGACGCTGCTCGTCATGCACGAGCTTTATCCCTCGAAGGAAGCTCTCGACGCTGCCGGTACCGGGTCGGCGGATGCGACGATCGAGACCTTCGCACAACTGGACGAGCTTCTCGTCAGCCTGGGCGCGAGCGCGGGACGGTCGTGAAGTCGTCGATCTCGCGGTCGGCAGCGTCGCTCTTGTGGCGGGCGCAATATCCGGCGACAGATCGAACCCAAGACCGGGCTTCACCGCGCAGGCACTGGCACCTCAAAAGGCGCGCGCCGCAGATCCAGCGCCGGGTTGCGGTCGAAGAAGTTCGCAGGCCGCAGTTCGAAACGCATCTTCTTCATCGACATCACCGGCCAGTCCTCGGACTGGGTCACGTGGTGATGCCCCAGCGTCACCCACAGCACGAGGTCGCGATTGACCAGACTCTGGCGATCCGCCAGGAAGCTCGGCAGTCCCGGTGAACCGGGATTCTGGTTCGGCGTGTCGCCGGCAGCGTAGCGCTCGTCGGGGTCGTGCGCCGTCACCCACAGCGGGTAATCGATGAAGGCCGCGCGTCGGTAGTCGGCCGGCGCGAGCAACGGCTCCTCGTAGTCGTGGCTTTCGACCTGGTAGCCGGTGGGCTGGCCGAACGCGTTTCGGCGGTTCGGGTTGATGACGCGCCAGACCGCATGCTCGTGATCGATCGCGCCCTGCCCTTCGTTGGCGACGATCTCCTCGTCGAGCATCCAGGCCGTGCGCCGCGGTCCCGGCGCCGGCACCTGGCGCAGGCGACCGAGCATGAAGCTGTTGAGTGGTCCGTCGACATCGACGTCGAGACGGAAGCTGAAGTGGTGGCTGTGGTACGGCGCGACGAGCTGTGCGGCGATGGGTGCGCTGTGGCGGTTGTTGTTCTCTCCCGTCATGCTGCCGGCAATCGCCTTGGGCGCGTCGATGCCGGTCAGCCCGACCTCGGCGCGCACGACCCCGTCCTGCGTGAAGACCCAGTCGATCAGGTAGTCGTAGTTGCCGACCTGGGAGATGCTGCGCACCACCAGTTCGACGGCGGCACGTCCTTCGTATCGACCCCGAAAGCTCTCGAAGTGGCGCCATGCGGGGTCGCCGGTGAGGCGCTCGAAGACGCCGACCACAAGCGGCAACCGCAGCGGCACGACCGGCACACTCGGGTCGGGCAAGGCCGCGGCCACCAGCGCATCCAGCAACACGGCGTTGTCGGGCACGTCCAGCCCCGGCGTCAGCGGCGAAGCCATCAGCCCGAAGCCGAACTCGCCCTCGTCCATATAGGTTCGGTAGTACCAGTTGGCGCTCGGGTCCTGGTACGGGACGAAGATCTCGGCCAATGAACCTTGATAGAGCACGGAGCGCCCGTCGTAGGTGACGAGCGAGACCACTGGCCCGGCGCGGCGCTCGAAGCGCACGTGGAAGCGCCACTTCTGCCACTCGATGAAGTTGCCGTCGATGCGGAAGTTCGCACCGTTCGGCTGCGTGACGCGCAGCGGCTTCAGCGCCGGTCGCAGCCCGATCAGCGCGCCGACGCTGGCCTCGTCGAACTCGTGCGTGGCGGTGGGCACCGGTACGACGCCGCTGTCGAGCACTTGCAGCACACGCTTGTCGTCGAGATCGATGATGGCCTGCATGCCCTCGATCGGCCGCGCGTAGAGATTGATGCTGGCGCCATCGGTGTAGTACATCTGCGCCTTCACGATGCGGCGCTGTTCTTCCGGCAGCCCGAAGCTGCCCGGCGTGAGCGGCGTCACCAGCACCTGCTGCAGTTGCTGCGGCGTCTTGATGCCGCGCCGTGCCAGCGCGTGCAGGAAGGCAGGGTCCTGGAACGCGAAGCTGAAGTCGACCACCTCTGTGATCGTCAGTCCGAGCTGACCCTGCGTGCGCGCAATGAGTTGCCGCGGCGTGAAGCTGCCGGCCTGGAGGTTCACCACGCTCTTGAAGCTCTGCTTGTTCTGACGCCAGAACACGGTCGCCTGCCGGCCGCTGGACCTGCCGCCGAGCACCTCGGTCTTCGACGGTTCGCGCAGCTCGACGCTCTGGAAGATCGCGCCGGGCTGCGCTGCGCCGCCCGCCAGCAGGATGTTGGCGGCACCGATGATCTCGTCCGCCGTGAGCGGGTCCAGCGGGTGCGCGCTGACGACTGCGCTGCTGAGGAGAGGAATGAACACCTGCAACCAACGGGCAACGACGGTCAGGCGCATCGTGGTCTCCTCTCGCGGCGGGGACGCAAGTTACTCCTCTCGGGCGGCGATGTCCATTGGCTGCCCTTGCCTTCGCTGCCGGCAGGAAGACCGCGGCCAGACCGGCCAAGCGATCGGGTCGGTGAAAGTCCTACCCGGCCGATGCCAGGCAGCGCTCCAGGAGCCGAGGCGCACCCAGGCGCTGGGTCCAGTCAGAGAAGCGTTCCGTCGGCCCTCGCCAGAGCAACCGCTCTACGTCATCGAACAGCGGTGCGTCGCGACGCAGCGTGGCAAGCCGCTTGAACAGCAGCGCCTGATCCAGACGTTCGCCGAGCACAGCGGGTGGAAACGCCTCGATGGGTCCGTGCCGGTTCAACAGGCGCGCCGCTCCGACAGCCCCGATGCCGGCGATGCCGGGGTATCCATCTTGGGCGTCTCCCACCAACGCGAGATAGTCCGGAATCAACGCCGGATCGACGCCGAACTTCGCGCGGACGCCCGCGGCATCGCGAATGGTCTTGGTCTTGCGATCGACCTGCACGATGCGATCGCCTTCGACACACTGGGCGAGGTCCTTGTCGGGCGTCCAGATGCAGATCTTCTGGACCCGCTTGTCCGCGGTGGCAAGGTGCGCCGCGGAAGCCAGTGCATCATCCGCTTCAAGCTCAGTCATGGGCCAGACAGTGACGCCCATCGCGCCCAGCGCTTCTTCGAGAGGGTGGAACTGGGCCCGCAGGGCCGGCTCGATGCCCTCACCGGTCTTGTAGCCGGGCCACAGGTCATTGCGGAACGACTCGATGACGTGATCGGTGGCAACGCCGACGTGGTTCTCGCCCCGCTCGAAGAACTCCAGCACGCTCTGCAGCACGCCGACCACTGCGGCGAAGGGCAGGTCCTCCCCCTTGTTGAATCGACGCTGGCCATAGAAGTGCCGGAACAGCTCGTACGTGCCGTCGATCAGGTGGACCACGGTCGCGCGGTCGGGGTCAGGTGTCGATCCAGTTCGTGTTCCCATCGCTGGCTTCGCCTTGTTCTTCGCCTTGGCGTCAGCCAGTGTCTTGGCCACAGGATCGATCACGGCCTCGACCAGCGCCTCGGCACGCAGCTTCTGCAGCGCCGTCTTCATCAACCGTTTCCTTGGCGGGATCCCAGATCGCGCTGCAGCTTCCACAGCAGCATGAACGACACGAGCGAGCTGGCGACGACCACGAATCCGACCGTGTCGAAGTGCTGAAGCTTGCCATCGGAGGCCAGCGTCACGATGTGGCCCGAAACGACGGAGGCCAGGCCGCCGGACAGTTGCTGAACCGAAGCGCCGATCGCGCTGAACGCACCGCGCTGCGCCGGCGGCGGCACCGACGACATCAACGCCTGCGCCGGGATCATGCGCGAGAAGATGCCGACGAACAGCGCCGCGTTGACGAGGATCAGCACCGGCAGCGAGACCGGCCCGAGGTGCGTGAAGGTCAGCACCATCGCGATCGACAGCACCGTGCCGAGTGCGAACAAGCGGAATTTGCCGAACCTGTCAGCGGCCCTGCCGACCGCCGGCCCGACGAATACCGTGCACAGGCCGGTGACCACGTAGACCGTCGGCAGGTCGTGCAGCGAGATGCCCAGGTTGTTGACGGTATAGGCGCTGCTGAACGGCATCAGCATGAAGCCGCCGGTCGTCAGCAGCGCGGTCGTCGCAAACGCGAGCAGATGACGCGGCACCGCCAGCGTATGCAGCAGGTGCATCCACGGGCTGTGCTCCTGCGACGCCTTCAGGTGATCGGCCACGGGCCGCATGCGCCAGTTCACGACCAGCCCGCCGATCACGCCGATCGCCGCCAGCGCGAGGAACGGCATGTGCCAGCTCCAGTGGTTCGACAGGTACAGCCCGAGCGGGATGCCCAGCACCTGGCTGGCCGCGAACGCGGTCTGAATCATGCCCATCACGCGGCCGCGCATCTGCGGCGGGAACAGGTCGGTGGAGATCGCGATCACGATGGAGCCGATCACGCCGCCGAACAGGCCGGTCACGATGCGCGCGACCAGCAAGGCCTCGAAGCTCTGCGCGAGCCCGCACCACAGCGTTCCCAGCACGAACCCGCCGTAGAAGAACAGCAGCAGCCTCTTGCGGTCGAAGCGATCGGCGAAGCCGGCCGTCAGCAGCCCCGACGCGGCCGCGCTGAACGCATATGCGGAGACGACCAATCCGAACTCCCTGGGCCCGATCGCGAGCGCCGGCATGATCAGCGCACCCATCGGCGCCATCAGCATGAAGTCCAGGATGACCGCGAACTGCAGGAACGCCAGCATCGCGACGACCGTCTTCTGATACGGCGAGAACGGTGTGAGTGCGGGGGCCGCGGCGGCCGCAGTGGGGTTGTGACTCATGGGTGTCGATTCAGGAGCGGGCGAGTGTGATGGCGTGTTCCGGACAGGCAGCGACGCACAGGCCGCACGATCGGCAGGCCGCGAAGTTCGGTGTGTAAGCGACTTGCATGCCGTGCACGCGCAGCTTGAGCTTGTGCAGTGTGCCGAGTTGCCGATAGTCGGCGTCGGCGACGCGCTGAATCCGGAAGACGCCTTCCGGGCAGACGCGCACGCAATCGCCCTTGCCTTCGCAACGACGCAGGTCGACGACGGGCACGATCATGCCAGGAGCTTGCTTGCAGGCGGACCCTGCGGCTGTCGAGGCCGCGCTCATTCGCCGCGACCGGCATCCCGGCTCCACGGCCGCCCATGGCGGAACCGCTCGCGCTCCTCGGGCGTCATCGTGTTCCACGGGCCACCATGCCAGCCGTGGCGATGCCAGTGCCAAGCACCGTATCCGCGAAAGCCGCCGAACAGGATGCGGCTCAGCAGCAGCAGCCCCAGCGCGCGCAGGTAGTCGATCGAGCGGGCACCGGCGAACAGCTCCGGGACGATCGCATTCCACAGCAGCATCACGGCGCCACCCAGGATCGCGACGGCGACGAGGCCGAACACGGCCCGGCCCAGAAATCTCATCTTCCGCATGTCTGTCTTCTCCTTTCAGACGTCGAACTCGTCATAGACCGCCTGCAGGCGCGATCGCAGCCGCAGCACGGCAAAGCGCTTGCGCGCGAGCAGCGTGTTGACCGGAGCACCCAGCTGCAGCGCGAGCTCCTTGAAGCTCAGGCCCTCGATCTCGTGCGCGATGAAGACCTCGCGCTGGTTCTCGGGCAGCTCGGCCAGCGCCTGCTGCAACGTATCGAGCAGCCGTCGGCGCGCGTACTGCGCGTCAGGGCCGGCATCTACCGCTGGCAGCGCGAGGTCCAGCCGGTACGGGCTTTCATCGTCGTCGACATCGAACACCCGTTCGTGGCTATCGCCGACCAGCTCGCTCAGCGGCCGTTCCCTCTTCTTGCGAAAGCGGTCGACGATGCGATTGCGCGCGACGCGGAACAGCCATGCGCCGGCCTGCTCGATCGGCTGGGGCAGCCGATAGGCCTCGACGAACTCATGCAGCACGTCCTGCACGATGTCCTCGGCATCGTTGCCATCCCGCACGCTGCGCCGGATGAAGTTGACCAGCCGCGCGCGCTCACGCCGGACGGTCGCGGTGATCGCACTGTCTCGGTCGTCGCCTGGGTCGGTCATCAGCGCGGCAGCGGGCTTCGGCGGGTCCATGCCCCTGAAGACGTTTCAGGCGCCTGAATATTGTGCTGGTCACCCCCTCGAGGGGTTGAATGATTCGTTCCTGTGCAAGGCCGCTGAACTCTGAGGTTTGATCGCTCGTACACTGGCCCACCACACCCACGGGAGCACTCATGAAGCATCTGGCCTTTGCCGCGCTCACTGTGGCGTCACGAGGTGACCATGAGCGCTGACAAACACCGAGGCATTCGCAGGCTGAAACAGAAGCGCGCGAAGGACAGAAGGAAGAAGGGGCGGCAGCAGCCGGCCGTCCTCCCGCCCGGTTCAAGCGAAAGCTCGACGCCGCAGAAGACCGAGTGACCAATCTGGAGCACGGCATGTCCCTCGCCCGCAAGACCAACGCCAAATACGGCGCCAAGATCCCCGCCGCCCCGAGCACGGGTGCGAAGCAGGCACAGCCAGCGAAACAAAGCGAGGCAACGGCCCCCTCGGCGAAGGTGCAGCAGGCGCCCAAGAAGCCGCCTCGCATGTAGACCGGCCCGACGGCGCTCCCGGCCGATCAAGTGGTTCCTTGCCCCCAGGCGCCGGGCGCCGCCGCGCCCAGCCCGTAGCGCTGCAGCGCCTGTGCGCAGCGTTCGCGTCCGGACCTGTCGGGCTGCACCAGCGCATCGAGCGCCGCCAGCACGACATGGTACCGATCCACTTCGAAGAAGCCACGAAGCTGCGCGCGCGTGTCGCTGCGCCCGAAGCCATCGGTGCCGAGCACATGCAGGCTGGCCTTGATGTGCGGCGCGATCAACGAAGGCCACGCGCGAACGTAGTCCGACGCGGCCACCACCGGCACGGCGCCCGCCAGGCAGCCCTCGACATGGCTGATGCGCCGCGGTTCGAGCGGGTGCGCGCGGTTGAAGCGCTCGACCGCGATCGCGTCGCGCTGCAGTTCGCTGTAGCTGGTGGCGCTCCAGACCTCGGCATCGACACCGAAGTCGCTGCGCAGCAGTTCCGCTGCGGCGAGCACCTCGCGCAGGATCGCGCCCGACCCCAACAGCCGCACGTCGGCCGCAGCGCACGCGGGTGCGATTCGGTACAGCCCCTTGAGCACCTGCGCCGCGACCCCATCGGGCAGCGAAGGATGGGCGTAGTTCTCGTTCATCAGCAGCAGGTAGTAGAACTCGTCCACCTGTTCCTGCAGCATGCGTCGCATGCCATCGTCGATGATCACCGCCACCTCGCCCGCAAACGCCGGATCCCACACGCGGCAGTTGGGAACGGTCGATGCGATCAGCGGGCTCGTGCCGTCCTGGTGCTGCAGGCCCTCGCCGCCGAGCGTGGTGCGGCCGGCGGTAGCACCGAGCAGGAAGCCGCGTGCGCGTTGATCGGCTGCGGCCCAGATCAAATCGCCCACCCGCTGGAAGCCGAACATCGAGTAGTAGATGTAGAACGGAAGCATCGGCACGCCGTGCACGCTGTAGCTCGTCGCAGCGGCGACCCATGAGCTCAGGGCGCCGGCTTCGCTGATGCCTTCCTCGAGGATCTGGCCGTTGGTCGCCTCGCGGTAGCTCAGCACCGAGCCGATATCCTCGGGCTCGTAGCGCTGGCCGACGCTGGAGTAGATGCCGACCTGCTTGAACAGGTTGGCCATGCCGAAGGTGCGTGCCTCGTCGGCCACGATGGGCACGGTGCGTGGGCCGAGCGTCGCATCTTTCAGCAGCGCGGTGAGCATGCGCACGAAGGCCATCGTCGTGCTCATCTCCTTGCCGGCCGCGTTCAGCGCGAAGTCGCCCCAGCGCTCGATCGGTGGCACGGGCAACGTCGGCGCGGCCGCGATCCGGGCGGGGATGCTGCCGCCCAGTTCGGCGCGCCGCTCGTGCAGGTAGCGCATTTCGGGGCTGTCGGCATCGGGCTTGAGAAACTCGAGGCCCAGCGCTTGTTCGTCGCTCAGCGGCAGGCTGAAGCGGTTGCGAAAGGCGATCAGGTCGGCGCCGTCGAGCTTCTTTTGCTGGTGCGTGGTCATGCGGCCCTGACCGGCGTCGCCCATGCCGTAGCCCTTTTTTGTCTGCGCCAGGATCACGACGGGCTGGCCGCGGTGCGCGATGGCTGCGGCATAGGCAGCGTGGATCTTCACCAGATCGTGTCCGCCGCGCTTCAAGCGATCGATCTGCTCGTCGGTCAGGCCTTGCGCGAGTGCCGCCAGCGCCGGGTTCTGGCCGAAGAAATGTTCGCGGTTGTAGCGCCCGTCCTTGGCGGCGAAGGTCTGGAACTGGCCGTCCACTGTCTCGGCGAAGGCGCGGGCCAGCGCACCGCCGGTGTCGCGCGCAAACAGGCCATCCCAATCGGACCCCCACACGAGCTTGATCACGTGCCAGCCGGCCCCGGCGAACAAGGTTTCGAGCTCATCGACGATGCGGCCGTTGCCGCGCACCGGACCGTCGAGTCGCTGCAGGTTGCAGTTGATCACCCACGTCAGGTTGTCCAGGCGCTCACGCGCGGCCAGCGTGAGCGCGCTCATGCTTTCGGGCTCGTCCATCTCGCCATCGCCGAAGACGCCCCAGACGCGGCGCCCCGCGGTCGCGGCCAGCCCGCGGTGGTGCAGGTAGCGCATGAAGCGCGCCTGGTAGATCGAGCTGATCGGCCCGATGCCCATCGAGCCGGTCGGGAACTGCCAGAACGCGGGCATCAGCCAGGGGTGCGGGTAGCTGCTCAATCCCTGCGCGCCGACCCGCACGGCGCTGATCTCCTGTCGGTAGTGCGAGAGGTCGTGCTCGCTCAGGCGGCCTTCGAGAAAGGCACGGGCGTAGACGCCGGGGGCGGAATGCGCCTGGTAAAAGACGAGGTCACCGCCGTGCGCGCCGTCACGTCCATGAAAGAAGTGGTTGAAGCCGACCTCGAACAGATCGGCCGCGCTCGCATAACTCGCGATGTGGCCGCCCAGCTCGCTGTGCGCCTGGTTCGCGCGCACCACCATCGCCAGTGCGTTCCACCGCATGATGCTGGCCAGCTTTTCCTCGATGGCCAGATCGCCGGGGAACGCAGGCTGCTGCTGCGCTGCAATGCTGTTGACGTAGGGTGTGCCGTGTTGCGCGCGCCAATCGATCCGGCTGTCGCGCGCCCACTGCGTCAGCCGGTCGAGCATGAAGGCGACACGCTGCGGGCCATGCGTTGCCAGTATCGATTGCAGCGCCGCTTGCCATTCCGCCGTTTCCTGCGGATCGACGTCGATGTCCCACAGATCCGTCAGTTGGCGCGGAATCGTCGGGTCGCTCATAGCTTGGTTCGGCCGGGGTCGATCGTCAGAAGCCGGGCTTGCCGGGCGCTTCGGGCCGGAACCGATAGACCAGGTACGGCGCCTTGTTCTTGCCCACACCGTCGGCCTGAAGCACGCTGGTCAGCGGCAGTTGCGCCGCGCCCGAATACATGAAGCCGTCACTGTTGTAGGTCACGCCGTCCGGCCAGACCATGTTCGCATCCTTGACGTAGCGTGTGTACTTGCGGGTGTCGGGCGGGATGATGCCGATGGCGCGTTCACCCACCTCGGTGAGGTAGAGATTGTTCTTCGCATCGATCGACAGGCCGCCGTTGAACGGTTTGTCGGCGTAGGCCTCGACCTTGGCGCCGAGTGCGGCGGCGCTGAGCGACTTGTCGAGCAGATCGCTCATTCGGATGCGATACATCTTCAGGTTGGACAGCGGCGCGAAATACAGCCACTCACTGTCCTTGTCCAATGCAATGCCGTCCACGCCGACATAGAGATTGAACGAACCCGCAGTGGGCAAGCCTTGATCCCAGGTGATCGGGCTCAGGTCGGGCATCACGCTGGCGTGTCCCTGCAGCAGGCGCCGGCTCGTTCCGGTGACCAGATCGACCACCACCAGTGCCGCCTTGTTGCCCACACCGTTGGACTTCTCGCCGATTGCCTCGTCGGCGATGACGATGACGTTGTTCTTCAGGTCGACGACGAAGTCGTTGTGCTGCGACTCGTCGATCGTGGCGGCGGGCGAGATCTCGATGATCCGCGCGAGCCGGTTCGCCTTGGTGTCCCAGCCCACCAGCTTGGGTACCAGCGCCGCAGGCCGACCCGCCGTCTTGTCGGTGCTCTTGGCCGAATCGAGCAGCCACAAGATGCCGTTCGCATCGGTATGCAGGCCCAGAACCCAGTCGACGCACTTGTTGAAATCGGTCTTCCAGCTGCCGTCGGCGTTCTTGCAGCTTTGCCATTCGACGCTGGGGTACGGAGTCGTGGACTTCCGATCGGCATTGAGCAGGGCCACCTGCACCTTCGGCCCGTAGAACGGGTGATACCCGATCACCACCCGGCCATCGGGCATCTGCGTAATGCCGCCGACGCCGCCGGCGTCGAGCTGCGCATGCACTTCGAGCGAAGCCGGCCCGGTCGGAGCGGCGGCTGCGTCATCGCTGCCGCCGCAGGCGAGCAGTGCCGCCGCCGTCATGAGTACAGCCGCCGTGGCGGCGAAGAATGAATGTGTTCTCAAAGCCATGTCGATGTCTCCTTTGCTGTTTGTCGATCGATGAACTGCCTTCGGCGGTCACTCTTTGGTGATCACTCGCGCCCGACTGCGCTCAAGCACTTCCGAGAACGATCTTTCCGCGTGAGAGGCCACTTTCGACCAGGGCATGCGCACGCCGCAGGTTGCCGGCATTGATCGGCCCGAAGTGCTCGGTCGCCGTCGTGCGCACCAGTCCGTCATCGACCAGCCGCGCCATCTCGCTCAGCAGGGCATGCTGCGATTCGATGTCGGCGGTCTCGAAGAGCGAGCGCGTGAACATCAGTTCCCAGTGCAGCGAAATGCTCTTTCGCTTGAGCAGACCCACGTCGATGGCCGTCGGGTCGTCGATCAGGCCGAGCTTGCCCTGCGGTGCGAGGCATTCGACGATCTGAGCGAAATGCCGGTCGGTCTGCGTCAGGCTGGCGACGTGCGTCACCTGCGGGTGGCCGATGCGCTTCAGCTCATCGGCCAACGGTCGGCTGTGGTCGATGACCTCATGGGCGCCGAGTCCCAGCACCCATTCCCGCGTGGCTTCACGCGCGGCGGTTGCGATCACCTTCAGTCCCGTGAGGCGGCGTGCAAGCTGCACCAGCACCGAACCCACGCCGCCGCCGGCGCCGACGATCAGCATGGCCTCGCCAGCGTGCTTCTTGCCGGCGGCGACGCCGAAGCGGTCGAACAGCAGCTCCCACGCCGTGATGCTCGTCAACGGCAGGGCAGCCGCTTGAGCGAAGTCGAGACTGCGGGGCATCGGGCCGACGATGCGCTCGTCGACCAGATGCAGCTCGCTGTTGGTACCCGGTCGGGAAAGGGAGCCTGCGTACCAGACACGGTCACCGGGCTTGAACAGCGTGGCGTCCTGACCGACGGCCTGCACGACGCCGGCGGCGTCCCAGCCGAGCACCTTGGTCTGCCCGGCAGGGGGTGCCGCGTGCGCGCGCACCTTCGTATCGACCGGGTTGACCGACACGGCTTTCACGGCGACGAGCAGATCTCGGCCGCGGGGCGTGGGGTCGGGCAGCGTGCAATCGAACAATGCATCCGGCTGATCGATGGGCAACGATTCGCGATATCCGACGGCTTTCATTTGGATCGATGCTTTCTATGTCGACGCCCGAACCGTTCGGGCAGTCGGGCCGCCAAGGCCAACAGCGAATGGAATCTTCGGAGCGAAGGCTTCGGCGCACAACGCCTGCCACCCACCAACACCTTCAAACGCCGTTTGATAATGCGGCATGCATCTCGACGACCTGCGGCTGTTCTCGCGTCTGGCCCAAACCGCCTCGCTCAGCGCTGCCGCGCGGCAACTGGAGCTGACGCCGGCCGCGGTGAGCGCCGCCCTCAAGCGCATCGAGACGCACCTCGGCGTGCGACTGATCGAGCGCACGACACGATCGATTCGTCTCACCGCGGAGGGCGAACGCTTCCTGCAAACCTGCGAGGCGATGCTGCTCACCTGGACACGCGGCCGAGCGACCTTGAACAAGGGGGCGCATGCGGTGGAAGGACGTGTGCGCGTCGCCGCTCCGTCGGACACCAGCCTGCAGTTCCTCTGCGCATGGCTCGGCGAGTACCAGGCCGCCTATCCTCGGACACAGGTCGTCGTGCTGGTCGGCGACCGCATGCACGACGTGACCCGCGAGGCGGTCGACATCGCCATTCGCTACGGCGAACTGGAAGACTCTTCGATGGTCAGTCGCTTGCTGTGCCGCAGCGAACGCGTGCTTGTGGCGTCACCGGGTTATGTCAAGCGATTCGGCGCGCCGCGAACGCCGGCCGACCTGGCCGAGCATCGCTGCCTGGCCTGGTTGAGGCGTGACCAACCCAAAGCGCAGTGGAGCTTCGGCACACCCGGGGGCTCGACCGAGACCATCGTCGTTCGCCCGGTCCTGTGCGGTGACAGCGCCATGGTCCGCGCGTGGGCGCTTCGAGGCGATGGCATCGCGCACAAGGCGATGATCGATGTCGCGGCAGACCTGCGGGCGGGCCACCTCGTTCGACTGCTCAGCGATCACTCGGGCGAGATCGTTCCCGTGAGCGCGGTGATGCCCAGCGGGCGCTACCTGCCGGCGCGTGTGCGCGCGATGCTGACGTTTCTGGCCGATCGCTTTCGAGCGCTTTGATATTCAGGCGCGTCGTTCTTTGACGCCAGGAACGGCCGCAACAGGCGCGGTTATTGCTGCGGCCTCTGGCGACCTTGGCCGAGCCGACCACCGCCTCACCCACGACGCGCCCACCCGCCCGTCCGCGGGCACCGGCTGTTCAGATTCCACCCCAACCAGAACCTGCCATGCACCAAGAAGATGACGTGAAGCTGCCGAGCCGCCGGGCCCTGCTGGGCATGATCGGCCAAGTGGCCGGAGGGGCCGCCATGTACCAGGCCATGAGCTCCATGGGCTACGCGGCCGAGTCCGATTACCGCGGCCCCGTGAAGCTGTCCCGCGCCAAGCCTGGCGCCACCGTGCTGGTACTGGGCGCGGGCCTGGC
>Ga0075366_10000539_pt1 | contig 17631 bp, 16 predicted proteins | sample EndMethybrTD3031_FD_72351 | JGI IMG/M metagenome (GOLD analysis project Ga0075366, IMG submission 72351) | Populus endosphere microbial communities from Tennessee, USA - Endosphere MetaG P. TD hybrid TD303-1 | ecosystem: Host-associated > Plants > Roots > Endosphere | place: USA: Tennessee...
GGTAGTCACGGCAGAGGTAAGTTGATTGGCGTCGGCAATCCGGTCACTCCCCGAATAGATGTTTTCGGAGAACAGCTGCGCAAAGTTGAAATCAGCTCGCGCTGTATCGAAGACCGGAAACTGGCTCTGATCACGCGAGGCCGCCCGCACGTAGAACAAACGCGGCTCAAGCGTCTGCGTGAAATCCTCACTGCCCAGCTTCAGACTGCGTTCGAAATTCAGGCCCGTATCGAGCGAACCGATCGGCACGGCTCGTCCCAATTGCTCTGCACCTACTGTCGTGCGGCGCGATATATCGTACTGGGAAAGGTGAACGCCTATCTTGGGCGTGAAGAATCCATATGCGATTTGCAAGGGCAGGGCCAGCTGCGGATAGGCCACAGTACGCTGCCCCTCGTCCTTGGTGGGATGCTCGAAGTGCGCATACTCCATCGGCATTCGAACGGACACGCCCTTCACGTCAGGCACATTCAATGAAGCAGTGATTTGCGGCAGGCGCGCGTACGGCGTGTCGCCGGTCAACGTCTGGTAGCGCTGCACGTTCATGCTCACGGGCAACCACGCAAGGCCGCCATAGTTCAGCTGAAGTTGCTGATTCAGCGTGGCTTGCGAGGTACTCGTAATACGCGAACTCAGATCGGCAAAATAGTCCCGGTCCGAAACTTCCGTGAAGTCGACGAGACCAGAGAAACCGCCGCCAAAATCCTGGAAATTGCGCGCTGCCAGAAGCCCGCGTTGCGTTTGCGTGACCTCATCGCGCGACAGGTATTCGCCGCTGAATTTGCCATTGCCCGTCGGCGTCAGATAACGGAACTCGGACCCCAGTTGCAAGCCGCGTCGCCCCATCCACCGCGGCGCAATGGTGGCGTCATAGTTCGGCGCGAGATTGACGTAGTAGGGGACCGTCAGGTCAAGGCCGGTGCTTGTCGTGCTGCCGAAAGTCGGCGGCAACAGGCCCGATTGTCGCGACCCGTTAAGTGGAAAATTCATCCACGGAACGTATGCGATCGGGACGTTCTTGAAGTGCAGGGAGGTGTTGGTGCCCTCGCCACGCTCACGATCGTAATCCAGATCCAGGTCGCGAACCCGCAGATACCAGTCTGGGTCCGACGCCTGACAAGTCGTGTAAGTCGCATTGCGCAGATGGAACTGGTTCTCGCCCAGCATTTCGAGAACATCTGCCTTGCCCGCCGCGACCAGCGGTTTAACCGGCCCGCTCGGCTGGGGAGTTCCCAGAGGAATGCGTCTCGCAGGGGGATCGCGCAGAAAACGATAGGTCGGGTTTTCGAACTCGCCAACCTTGGTGTCCAGATTCAATCTGCCACGGGGCCCTTCGATGCGATCCTTGCCGCGCAGCATCTGGACATTGCCTTCGGCGGTCACCTCGTTAAGGATTTGGTCGAACTTCAGGTGATCGCTACGCAAGGTCAGATCGCCGCGTCGCAAGCGCACCCTTCCCTCCGCATTCAGATCTAGTGAATTGCGTCCATCAACGACATCAGCATCGACATAGGTATCGTCCGCACGCCTGGCCGGGGCCGATCCCGCCACCACAGGCCCCAGCTGCGCGAACATCAGCAGATGAGGGGTCACGACAAACGAATCCCCCTCTGCAGCGACCGCAAAACCCGAAAAGCAGGCCAGTACGGCAAGGCCCAGATGGCTGATGCGCGGTTGCACGTCACGTGCTGCGCGGTGCAGAGTACTTTTGATGGTTCGGGATCCGGGCATGAAATGCAGCGCCATCGATGGCTGAGTGTTGAGGGTGAGCGAGCGTCGTATCAAGCGTCACTGAACGCAGTCAGTTTCGTGACCACACCTTCAGTGGCAAACACTGGCAACAACGCATGAGCGCCCGGGCTGAGGGCACAGCACCAGCATTTGCCGGGGCTTTTGTTAAGATTCCGGGATTCTACATGAAGGGCTCACTCTCTCAGCCCTCTCAGCAGCCAATCCGGAGCCCGCCTTGAATTCCGAGCACCCACAAGACACTACCCCACGCCTCGACCAGCTGCATGCCTGGCTCGCCGCCCAGTTTCCACAACGCGCACTGGAGCTGACACCCGCATCCGCCGACGCAAGCTTTCGTCGCTACTTCCGCGTCCGCCTGCTCGATGACGACAGCACACACATCGTCATGGATGCACCTCCAGAACATGAAAACTGTCGGCCCTTCCTCCATGTAGCGCAGGTTTTTGCGGCAGCGGGTGTCCATGTGCCACATGTTTTTGCACAGGATCTGCAGCAAGGCTTTCTGCTGCTTTCCGATCTGGGTGACACAACCTATCTGTCAGCCCTGACAAGCGACAATGCCGATGCGCTCTATGCAGATGCACTGGGCGCGCTGGCGTGCATTCAAGGCGCCAGCCGCCCCGACGTCTTGCCTGAATACGACCGCGAACGCCTGTTGCGCGAAATGGAATTATTCCCGGTCTGGTATATCGGCCGCCACAAGAACACCACGCTTGATGAAGCTGACACAGCCGCGCTTTATCAAGTATTCGAGCACATTCTCGAAGTCAATCTTGCTGAGCCCAAAGTGTTCGTACATCGCGATTTTCACTCCCGCAATCTCATGCAATGCAGCCCGAATCCCGGAGTGATCGATTTTCAGGACGCGGTTTATGGCCCCATGACCTATGACCTCGCTTCGCTGTTCAAGGATGCCTATATCGAATGGGACGAAGAGCGGACGATCGACTGGCTTGTTCGTTACTGGGAAACCGCCCGCGATATCGGCCTGCCAGTGCGCGCGAATTTCGCCGACTTTCACCGCGACTACGAATTCATGGGGGCCCAAAGACATATCAAGGTGCTGGGAATCTTTGCGCGCCTGTATCACCGCGACGGCAAGGAGGGGTATCTGAAAGACATTCCACTGGTGTTCAGGCAGCTCCTCAAAACCTGCCAACGCTACCGTGAGCTGCATCCCCTGGCACGCTTGCTCGATAAACTTGAACCGGGCTCCACACAGACCGGATATACGTTCTGATCGCACCAAAAAGGTGCCTCATTAAGAACAAAACGCACCACACACAAGCACGCAAAAGCTCCAAATTAGCGCACATATATCTAAGTTATTGTTTATAAATAGCTCTAACTTGGTGCAAATCTGGTTCGATTTGTGCTTCTTGCTCCGCCGTTGTGCATAACGGAGGGAGTAATGGAACAAATCAAAACAACAGCGGACGTCCTGTTCATTTTGCTGGGCGCAGTCATGGTGCTGGCCATGCATGCCGGCTTCGCATTTCTGGAACTCGGCACCGTCCGCAGGAAAAATCAGGTCAACGCCCTGGTCAAGATCCTCGCCGACTTCAGTGTCTCGGCGCTTGCCTATTTTTTCGTGGGTTACGGCATTGCCTACGGTGTGCATTTCATGGGCAGTGCAGCAACGCTCGCACAGCACAGTGGCTACGAGCTGGTGAAATTTTTCTTCCTGCTCACTTTTGCGGCCGCCATTCCGGCGATCGTCTCAGGCGGCATTGCCGAACGCGCGCGCTTTTCGCCGCAAATGGCAGCGACAGCACTGCTTGTCGGACTCATCTACCCGTTTTTTGAAGGCATCGTCTGGAACAACAACTACGGTATCCAGGCCTGGCTGGAAGCGAGCTTTGGTGCCAAATTTCATGACTTTGCGGGTAGCGTGGTCGTGCATGCCGTGGGCGGCTGGGTCGGATTGGCCGCTGTGCTGCTTCTCGGTGCACGGCGCGGGCGCTACAACCGTGACGGTGGTATCGCCGCTCACCCACCTTCGAACATCCCGTTCCTTGCTCTCGGTGCGTGGATTCTCGTAGTCGGCTGGTTTGGCTTCAACGTCATGAGCGCCCAGAGGCTCGAAGCCATCACGGGACTGGTGGCATTGAACTCCCTCATGGCCATGGTTGGCGGCACGCTTGCCGCTCTCGTCGCTGGACGAAATGACCCCGGCTTTGTTCATAACGGCCCGCTGGCGGGGCTCGTTGCCGTGTGCGCCGGCTCGGACATCATGCATCCTGTCGGCGCCCTGATCGTCGGTGTTGTAGCCGGCGCCCTGTTCGTTCATCTATTCACACTCACGCAGAATCGCTGGAAAATCGATGATGTACTGGGCGTCTGGCCACTCCACGGCCTGTGCGGCGCCTGGGGCGGCATTGCTGCCGGCATATTTGGCAGCACGGCGCTCGGCGGCCTCGGCGGCGTCAGCTTTGTGAGCCAGTTGATCGGTACGCTGGGGGGCATAGCTGTTGCACTAGTCGGCGGGGGCCTGATTTATGGCGCTTTGCGCAGTGCGGTCGGCATCCGCCTGTCCGCAGAGGAAGAATTCGAGGGAGCCGACCTGACCATCCATAAGATCAGCTCCACGGCCGAACACGAAACTCACTGGTGATGATAGAAAACAATTAAGTCTGTCGGAGAAAATCGACCAGAAGGGAGCTGTTGCTCCCTTCTGTAGATTGCCCATGAGCCCAAGAGTTTTGACTACGGGTCTGAGATCGAAGCTAAGAGGCTAATGAGGGCTAGCAGTGCGGACGTGCAAAGCGCACCGCGCTAACAATCGGACTCGGCGGTGGCGAGCTGCGCGGTTGAAATTTGATGGGGTCGCGAAGTGCCAGGGAACCTTTGATTTCGCCATTTGAAACCTCCTATGTCAACGTAATGACAATGTAATGAGAATTGTATCAACCCACGGTTGAGGCGGCTGACCCAATGGCGTGATCCCACCGTTCGTTGCCAGAGTACAGATGCGGCCAATTCGGAACCAATCAAGCATGGTTTTTTCCTCCGACCCGACAAAGGCTCCACTCTAAACGCGCAATCGCAACGCATTTGCAATCACGGAAGCGGAACTCAAACTCATCGCCAATGCTGCCATCATGGGTGACAGCAACCATCCGGTCAGCGGGTACAAGACCCCGGCCGCCAACGGAATGCCCAGCGAGTTATAGAGCAGCGCGAACAACAGGTTTTGCTTCATGTTGCGCACCGTAGCGGTCGACAAGGTACGAGCGAATGCGATGCCACGCAGATCCCCTTTAACCAGCGTCACTTGTGCGCTGTTCATCGCAACGTCGGTACCCGTTCCCATTGCGATACCGATGTTGGCTTTAGCAAGTGCCGGTGCGTCGCTGATACCGTCACCGGCCATCGCCACGATGTGCCCCTGAGCTTGCATCTGTTCCACCAGCGTGAGCTTGTCTGCAGGTTTCACTTCACCATGCACCTCGTCGATACTCAGCTGTTTGCCAATGGCATTGGCGGTGGTCAGTCCATCGCCAGTGGCCATGACCACGCGCAGGCCAGCCTGCTTCAACGCCGTCAGCGCCTCCTGTGTGCTGGCCTTGATCGGGTCAGACACGGCGAGCAGACCAGCCAGTTGATCATCGACGGAGAGATACATGACGCTTGCACCCTCGCTGCGCAGGTCTTCTGCTTGCGTCCCCAAGACCTCGACGGCCACGTTCCCTTGCGTCATCAAAGTGGTATTACCCAATGCCAGTGTCTTGCCCTTGACTACACCGCGCACACCAATACCGGTTGCCGAGTCGAAGCTTTCAGGTTTGTCGAGCGCAAGATTGCGCTCACGCGCTGCGCGAACAATCGCATCGGCAAGTGGGTGTTCGCTGCCCTGATCGAGACTCGCCGCCAGACGCAGTACTTCATCTTCGGTAAAACCTGGCGCCGCAACGGCACGGTTGAAAGCAGGCTTGCCTTCGGTCAGCGTGCCGGTCTTGTCGACGATCAGCGTGTCAATCTTGCACAGATTTTCGATTGCAGCGGCATCACGGAACAGCACCCCGTGCGTGGCAGACTGACCCGTGGCAACCATGATTGACATCGGTGTGGCCAGCCCCAAGGCACATGGACAGGCAATGATCAGCACTGCGACTGCATTGATAAGGCCATATACCCAGCTCGGTTCTGGGCCGAGAAATCCCCAGGCGAAGAAGGTGATGATGGCAATCGCCACGACAGCCATGACGAAGTAGCCTGCAACCACATCGGCCATGCGCTGCATCGGTGCCTTGGATCGCTGTGCTATCGTCACCATCTGGACGATCTGGGCCAGTATTGTTTGCGAGCCGATTTTTTCCGCGCGCATGACCAGCGCACCGGTCGTGTTCAGCGTCGCGCCGATTACTTTGTCGTCGGCACGCTTGGTCACTGGCATGGGTTCGCCGGTGAGCATTGATTCATCAATCGCGCTGCTGCCTTCGATCACCACGCCGTCCACTGGCACCTTTTCGCCAGGCCGCACGCGCAGATGGTCGTCAACGTGTACGTCGGAGAGCGGAATGTCTTCTTCACTGCCATTGGTATTGATGCGGCGTGCCGTTTTCGGTGCCAGTTGCAACAACGATTTGATTGCCGCCGAGGTCTGCGCGCGCGCTTTGAGTTCCAGCATCTGACCGAGCAGGGTCAACGAAATGATTACCGCCGCGGCTTCGAAGTACACACCGATACGCCCCATCGCCATGAAAGACGCGGGGAATACCTCTGGTATAACAGTCGCGACGACACTGTAAATGAAGGCAGAACCAGTGCCGAGGCTAATCAGCGTCCACATGTTCGGACTGCGATGAACGATGGACTGAAAACCTTGCACGAAAAACGGCCAGCCTGCCCACAACACAATCGGGACAGACAAACCCAGCTCAATCCAGCTTTGCGTATGTGCCTCGAACCAGTCCAACTGATGGCCGAGCATTGCCAACACGGTAACGATGATCGTCAGCGGCAAGGTCCACCAGAAGCGACGCTGAAAATCCTTCAGCTCGGAATTGTCTTCCTCATCCAGCTTGGGTATCACCGGCTCCAGGGTCATGCCACACTTGGGACAATTGCCCGGATGATCTTGCCGAATCTCTGGATGCATCGGGCAGGTGTAAATTGTGCCCGCAGAGGCCACAGCGGGGATCACTGGAACTTTCCCCGGTGGGGCCACGGACACTTTGACATATTGGTCCGGAGCGGCGCGAAATTTATCCGCGCAGCGATCGCTGCAAAAGTAATAGCGCACGCCGGAATGCTCGGCGGTCTTCATGTCGCTTTGGGCGACTTTCATGCCGCAGACCGGGTCCGTGAACAACTTCTCCGCAACGCCACTGGCTGCCTGAACAGCAGGATCTGGCATGGAATTAGGATGTGCATGCGCGTTCATCGGACTCTCCTGAAAATCGCCTATGGCATATACATAAAGACGGTTCGATTTGCTTACGACTTTGGTGAACTCGGCATCTTCACCACAACTGGCGTTGCTGAGTCGTGAGAGTCCTTGCCGTGCTGATGTTTCCCGTGCATGAAAAAATGCATGAGTGGGCACATCAACAAGAAGGCATAAGGCAGATAGCTCGCCACGTGCCGCGAATGGCCGGTTAGAAGGAAATACCCAAGTAGTACGCCGAGGCCGACGACAAGGGCGCCCTTGTACGAGATCCAGAAAGACCTGCCCGCATCGTCTTGAGGTGTTTGTGGATGGCAATGTTTCATGTTGATCTCCTGTGATGCGGTCCCATGGCAGCGGACGACAATTACAGGCTAGTCCAGTGCACCCCACCCATCGATTACCATACGATTACAAATGCGTAATGTAAGGACTCGCTTTTGCTAATAGCATGCAAACCACCACAAGGTATTGTCACCGGCGTGGATTCCCAATAACGGCTTGCTCCCTCACTTACGATGCCACTTCATCCGCCCTGCTTCACGCTCAATCTCATTGATCGCTACAAGGTCGATCCGGAATCGGTCTACAACACATGGTTCATCGGCAGCGAGGCCCGGATGAAAGCGTTCCGCGCCATTCGGCGTGGCGTCAAGGACACCGTGGAGGCGATTGCCGGACGTCGCTTCGGCAATGATTTCAAGGGCTCATCGCTGGAGATCGTGCTGAACGCGATCACCGAGCAGAAGCAGGTGTTCGAAGGCGCAGCACATCCGTTCTACTGGAAACCCAAGATGCGCATTCCGGATATCTACGAAAGCGACGTCAATCAGCAGCGGTTCGGCGCATTTCTGAATGCCTGCATGGGAGCGACAACGGAGGCGCAGCTCCTCAAAGAGATCAACCAATTGGCAGCGGCAAACATCAAGGGGCTGGGCCCGGCCGTTGCCAACATCCTCTATTTCCTGCATCCGACCCTGATCCCTCCGTTCAACACAGCAATCCTCAACGGCTTCAACGCACTCTATGACTCGCGACAAAAGCTGGGTTCCTGGGGCTGTTACCTGGAGATGCGCGAGACGATGCTGGACACCAACGCAGCACATCGCGGGCTGTTATCCAAGGACCTGGGGGCTATTGCAGGACTATTGTTCGAAATCGGCAATGGGCGACTGGTGATTCCCGGCAATGCCGAACGCATACTGGACGGCCTGGAGGAAAAAGCCGCCAAGCTGGCTACGCGACGACACCAACAGGTGCAGCTCGATGCCAAGGAAGCATCCGAGCACACCCAAGTGCAGCACATGTTGATCCGTATTGGTCGAGCCATGGGGTACGAGGTATTCGTGGCGCGCAATGATCGGCATCGCTCTTGTCATGGCGAGTCTTTTGCCATGCTGACGATTCCAGAACTTCCTGCGCTTTCAGCATCGCAAGATGTGCGGGACACCATCTCCCTGATAGATGTGATCTGGCTTCGGCGGAGCGGCATAAATGGCACGCTCACTATTGAAAGTGCCTTTGAAGTGGAGAAGAGCACATCGATCTACTCAGGCATGCTGCGGATGAAAGACCTCGCACGTTCGTTGCCTCAGCCGGACTGCCACTTTTACCTGGTCGCGCCGGATGCACGCGAACAGGAAGTCATGGCGCAGATGAGTCGCCCTTCTTTTCGCGACGATGTTCAGGATTTCCCGCTGGCTTACCTACCCTTTGACGCACTCAAAAAGCACTGCGACGCGATGTGCACACTAGGAGAAGACAGAAGCATGCTCAAGAAAATCGCACGTTTTGGGTTTCAGCACTGAATCTCATTCAGCATTGCGATGGACCAGCGGTTCGTCGCAATGCGCGATGTTCACGTAGATCAAGTCTCCCGCCGAAAAACTTTCATTTTTCGGAATGAGCACGACGTGGTGACTAACCGGGCTGCCCGCACCGGCATGCGAAACCAATGCCAGCTGTTGGTCGGCACTCGCTCCCTTGGTGCAGTCACTATCTGGGCGGAGGCTGAGTTGTTCGCGTGTGGCGACTTGGACTACACGCCCCTTTCGCCACCCATCACGGTAGTTGTAATGCTCTTCGTAGATATTTGCGCAGGCCGCCAACTGCATCACGATCAGTACGGTAGCAATGGCTTTCATGATGAAAACTCCTGTTCATCCGTTACAACCCAAGCATGGAGATCGCGTGATACGGCCCCGATTCGTATTTGTCATATCCAACAAGCCGGGGCGCTGCAACGCTGTGTCACTTGACGGGATCAATCGCTGTCAGCGTGATCGCGCCATTGATCTGGTCTGCCAAGAATTGCACCTTATCCCCCGCCTTGACCTTGTCGAGCATCGCCGGATCTTTCACCTGGAACACCATGGTCATGGGTGGCATACCCAGATTCTTGATCTCGCCATGTTTGATAGTGATTTTCCTGGCGTCCTTGTCGACCTTGCGCACTTCGCCATTGGTCATCTCCATCGACATCGAGCTCGCCTGCATGCCCGCATGATCGCCCATGGGTTTCATGGAGGACTGGGCCGTGGCAAGGGTGGTGTCTGTCACGAGTAGCGTGGCCAGCAATATGGATTGGATATTCATGATGTGTTTTCCTGTGGTGATGTTGTGCTGAACAGCTGATTTACTTTGCGGCCACCGTAATCTGGCCTTTCATGCCAGCTTGGTAGTGGCCTGCAATCAGACAAGCGAAATCAAAGGTGCCTGCACGATTGAAGGTCCAGATGATCTCTTTGCTTTTGCCGACTGGGACATGGGTCATGTAGGGTTCGCTGTGTTCCATGTTCGGGAACTTGACCATCAGTGCGGCATGCTCATCCAGCTCCTTTTTCGTGCCGAGCACAAACTCATGCAGCATCTGACCTTCATTCTTGAGCACGAGCTTGACGGTCTCGCCTTTCTTGACTGAGATCTGATCCGGTGAGAAACGCATGGTGTCCATCATCTTGATTTCGATGGTGCGTTTGGCTGCTTTCGCATTGCCTGCGATACCCCAGTCGGTCTGCTCCTTCTTGACTGGTCCCTTGGCTTCATGTTCCTCGTCCCCATGGGCGAAGCTGGTACTGCTGATGCACAGCAGGCTGGTGAGGAGCGTTATGCGAATGGCTTTCATGTCGAAGTTCCTTGCGTGAAAACTGATGAGGATGGCTTGGTGATCGGACTCAATGTCCTTCGTGACTGCTACTTGTGGGTTTGCGCACCTGTACTTCAACTTCCTTGATGCCATTCATCTGCAAGGGCATGGTCTGTCCTCCCTTGGCATCGGAACGTGTTTCAGCAGGCATGTCTCCAGTCCATTCATGGGCGACCGTGCCCTTCGGATGTGCGTACCAGCCGGGATCTTTGTAGTCGCCGGATTTCTGGTCTTTGCGCACTTTGAGGATCGAAAACATGCCGCCCATTTCGACACCGCCAAACGGACCTTGTCCGGTCATCATCGGGGCGGTGTTGTCAGGCAGAGGCATCTCCATTTCACCCATGTCCGCCATGCCACGCTCTCCCATCACCATGTAGTCCGGGATGAGGCTATTGATCTTTTTGGCGATGCCGGTGTGATCGACACCAATCATGGTGGGTACCGCATGGCCCATGGCGTTCATCGTGTGATGGGCTTTGTGGCAGTGGAAGGCCCAGTCGCCTTCCTCGTCGGCAACAAAGTCAATCTGGCGCATCTGTCCGACGGCGACATCCGTTGTCACTTCGGGCCAGCGTGCACTCTTCGGTGTCGGACCACCATCCGTGCCCGTTACGGAAAACTCATGCCCGTGGATATGAATCGGATGATTTGTCATCGACAGATTGCCGATGCGAATGCGCACCTTGTCACCTTTGCGCGCCACCAGCGGATCAATGCCGGGAAAGACGCGACTGTTCCAGGTCCATAGGTTGAAGTCGAGCATGGTCATGATCTTCGGGGTGTAACTGCCCGGATCGATGTCGTAGCCATTGAGCAGAAAGCAATAGTCGCGATCCACTTCGTCGATAAGCGGGTGCTTCGCCTTCGGATGTGTGACCCAAAAGCCCATCATGCCCATCGCCATCTGCGTCATTTCGTCGGCATGCGGGTGATACATGAAGGTGCCGGGTCGGCGCGCGACAAATTCATACACGAAGGTCTTGCCGGGCTTGATGGAAGGCTGTGTGAGGCCCGATACGCCATCCATACCGTTGGGCAGGCGCTGACCATGCCAGTGCACCGACGTGTGCTCAGGCAACTTATTGGTCACAAAAATCCGCAGACGATCTCCTTCGACGACCTCGATGGTCGGGCCCGGTGATTGGCCGTTGTAACCCCACAGGTGCGCCTTGAAACCGGGCGCCATCTCACGCACCACGGGTTCTGCAACGAGGTGGAATTCCTTGACGCCGTTGTTCATGCGCCAGGGCAAAGTCCAGCCGTTCAAAGTCACGACCGGGTTATAGGGGCGACCGGTATTCGGTATCAGCGGCGGCATGGTGTCCGGCGATGTCTGGGTCGCCGGCTCAGGCAGCGCGGCAAGCACAACGCGCGAAACGCTAGCTGCGGCCACCAGCCCGGCACCACTGAGAAACTGTCTTCTGTTGGTCATTGTTCTGGCTATTGAAGTTCGTTGAGAAGGCTTTATGGGCAGACTTAATCCGTGCCGGGCTTCATGGACAAGGCCATTGGTTTGCCAATCAAAGTCGCCTGCAGCGTGGCGTCGGCGAGCCAGAAGTCGCGCTGGGCATCAATGGCGCCGATCACGCTACTTGCCTGTTCGCGTGCATCAGCGAGCAGATCGAAGACACCGATCAACATGCCGTTGTATTGCAGCTGGACCTCATCCGAGATTGTCTTGCGCAACGGCACGATCTCATCTCGATAGTGCTTGGCGAGGTCATACATCGTGCGATAGTCAAAATAGCTTTGGCGCACTTGCGAGCTGGCATCAGTCGCCGTCTGTGCCGTTCGATAAAAAGCAGCCATGTATTGCGCCTGCGCGTTAGCGCGCGTGGCATCACCGAAATCGAAGATCGGCAAGGGCACTTCAAGTGAGTAGCCGCGCTGCATAGGTCGTCCGGATTCGGATTTGTTGGCCACGCCAACCGTCAATCCATTGACGACACTCTCCACGCGAGTCAGTCCGGCAGCTCGCGCCGTGGCATCGAGATTGAATCGCGCGAGGCGAACGTCCAGTCGCTCATCCAGTGCCGTCTGGGCTGTTGATTTTTCGTCGCGCGGAATGTTGGGCAAATCGGGCAAACGCTCAGGCAGTTGTATCCGTGCTGCTTGCTCCTCGTTCAAACCCAAGCGACGGATCAGCGTCTCGCGGCAGGCCTGCGCAAGCTGCCGGGCGCGTGCCAGTTGTGCCGTAGCGTCGGCGTAGAAGGCCTGCTCACGGGCGCGCTGCAGACGATTGAAATTGCCGGCGGCCTGCATGCGTCGCGCCAGCTCGGCACCTGCCTCGGCAGCCTGCATGACTTGCTCGGCATAGATCACAGACTGTTGGGCGGCAACCGCACGAATCCACGCCTGCCGCGCTTCCGTCGCCGCCTGGACCGTATCCGAGGCCGCCTGCATGCGCAGACGCTGCTGCTGAGCATTGGCGATCTGGATACGCGAAGGCAGCGTTAGAACATCAAAGAGCGAAAACGCCAGTGAACGCGTAATCTCCAGTTCCCGAATACCCGCATCGGTACGCACCATCTTCTCGAAACTGAGAAGAGGATTCGACAGGCGCGCCGAGCGCGTGGCGTCGGCAGATGCAGCGGCACTCTCAGCCAGCACGATCTGAAAGCCCGGGCTGTAGCGCAGCGTGATGCGCACGGCATCATCCACAGTGAGCGGCTTGTCCAACGCGACATTGACTTCAGCGTCAGCTTGCGTGCGCGCCTCATCCGTGGCCAACCAAAGTGGCTCGGCTTGCAGCTTGTCCTTGGCAAAGTCCTGCGTGGCCGCCAGATTGTCGTTGATGGAGACAGCGGCGCAGCCGGAGAGCAACCACACCAGCGCGATTGCTGTCAGCTTGGCAGGCCTCATTTAGCGGTCCCTGCATGCGACATGTCCTGCATGGGAGCTGCCTGGCTGGCCTCGCGCGCATAGACGCTCCAGCCTCCGGCCTTGCGCACGGTTTCGTTGAGGTCTCGCCAAATGCCAACCGGCTCATCCTTGAACGCGCGGAAGGCTGCGAAGCTCGATTGATAGACCGGCCTGGCTTTCGCAGTCGCGTTCGCAGCGACCGGAGCACTCTGGGCCAATGCCAGCCATGGCAACGCCATTACGCTGATCGCAAAGGGTATTCTCATGTCTTTCTCCATCGGCAAGAGCGTCGTTCAAGTCGTCCGCTCTTTTGTTCGGTGAATATTGACTTCGGTCAACCGACAATTGACTGACACACGGATTACATCTTTGTAATCTTGGTGATGCTGGCCCGCCACGCGCGCAAAATCGTGCTCCATGGAGATGTGCCACTAGTAGGAGCAAGATCGTGAAAATTCTGGTGGTTGAAGATGAAACCAAGACGGGTGACTACCTGAAGCAAGGTCTCACCGAGGCTGGTTTCGTTGTCGACCTGGCGCGCGATGGGTTTGATGGCATGCAGCTTGCATTGTCAGAGGAGTACGCCTTGATCGTGCTGGATGTCATGCTGCCGGAACTGAGCGGTTGGCGTGTATTGCAATCCATTCGCGAGGCAGGCAAGGAAATGCCGGTCCTGTTCCTGACTGCACGAGACCAGATAGAAGATCGTGTCAAAGGCCTTGAGCTGGGAGCAGATGACTACCTGGTCAAACCCTTCGCTTTTGCCGAGTTGCTGGCACGCGTCCGCACGCTCCTCCGTCGAGGCAGCAAGGTGACCGAAGCAGACCGAATCTGCGTGGCAGATCTGGAGCTGGATTTGCGCCGCAGGCGTGTGACGCGTGCAGGTCAGCGCATTGATCTCACCGCCAAAGAGTTCTCTTTGCTGGAGTTGTTGCTACGGCGTCGGGGCGAAGTGCTGCCCCGTTCGCTGATCGCATCGCAGGTCTGGGACATGAACTTTGACAGCGACACGAACGTTATCGAAGTTGCCATGCGCCGCTTGCGCGCCAAGATTGATGACGCGTTTCCCGTCAAACTTATTCGCACCATCCGGGGCATGGGCTATGTGCTGGAGCAACCCGAGGGCGAGCCGTGATCTTGAGATCCCTTACCCTGCGGCTGACGCTGCTATTTGCGTTGGCCTCCACTGTGGTGCTGCTAGGGCTGGGCTACGTGATTGCAGAGGCAATTGATCGGCACTTTGTCGAGCAGGACATGGAAGTGCTCGACGGCAAGATGGAGCTGGCGCGCAATGCACTGAGTCGTGTTCATTCTCCTGTCGAGCTCGCGGCGCTACCGGCTTTGCTGGATGAATCGCTGGTGGGTCACCATGGGCTGGCCGTCATCGTGATTGGGCCAGAAGGGAAAAAGTTGTTCGAATCCGGTGACGCCATGTTCCCGGTGTCCGTGCTCAATCTGCATGATGATCGCAAGCCCGTCGAATGGGGTGAAGGCATGCACCGCTTTCGTGGCATCGCAGGTGAGGCCGCGACGGGGATTGTCGATGCGCCGCCAGCTATCGTGGGCGTTGCGACCGAGGTTGAGCATCATGAATCATTCATGTCCTCCTTTCGCTTCACGCTGTGGTTGTTCGTCATAGGAGCTGCTCTCGTAATGGGGCTGCTGGGGTGGGTTGCAACCTATCGCGCGCTGACACCCCTGCGCGCCATCAAGCAGGGCGCAGCGAGTGTGACTGCCAGCAAGCTCAGCTATCGTTTGTCACTCGAAGCCATCCCTGCCGAACTTGCTGACTTGGCGCAGACCTTGAACGATATGCTGGCTCGGCTGGAGGAGTCTTTCCGGCGTCTTTCGGATTTTTCGTCCGACCTGGCGCACGAACTGCGCACGCCCATCAGCAACCTGATGACGCAGACACAGGTATCGCTTTCCAAAGCTCGCAGCACCGACGAATACCAGGACATCCTGTCTTCGAACTCTGAAGAGTTGGAACGCATGGCACGCATGGTCTCGGACATGTTGTTTCTTGCCAAGGCCGATAACGGTCTGATGACCACCAGCACTGAGCCCGTTACCCTCAACGATGAGGTACAAAGCCTTTTTGAATTCTATGAAGCCCTGGCAGATGCTTCAGCCGTCACGCTGGTAGCGCAGGGCCAGGCCACCGTAAATGCGGATCGCCTGATGCTACGTCGGGCGCTGAGCAATCTTCTGTCCAATGCGCTCCGCCATGCGGAGCCGGGCTCGGCCGTGCGCGTCATGATGGAAACACAGGAACATGCCGTGCGCATCATTCTGGAAAACACCGGTACGGGTATTGCGCCGGAACACCTGCCACGACTGTTCGACCGCTTCTATCGCGTGGATGCCTCACGGCAACGATCCAGTGAGGGAGCCGGGCTCGGCTTGGCCATCACGCATTCCATCATTCGGGCCCACTCGGGCTCAATCAGCGCAAGCTCGGCAGAAGGCATCACGCGTTTTACCGTACTGCTGCCCCTGCCTCAACAAGTTTGATCCAGATCAAATCTCGCCCGTGCTCGGCGTTTCCTGACAAGTCTGTAATGCTGGAGACAGCTTGTAGTCACTGAGTAACTCGCACACTGAGGCATCGACTCTAACCATGGAGACAAATGATGCCTGCACGCGCGGCTGCCCGCTTTCCCGGAATCAAACACTGCCTTGTCACTGCTGCACTGGCGGTAACGCTCATCTCCACTGTGCATGCAGCCACGCGTATCGAGGTGTTCAAGAGCGCTTATTGCGGTTGCTGCGAAAAATGGGCTGAGCATCTGCGGCAAACAGGGTTTCAGGTCACCGTCAGGGAAGTGAAAGATGTCGGGGCCGAGCGCAATCGCCTGGGGATTTCTGACAGTCTGGGCTCATGCCATAGCGCCACGGTTGAGGGTTATGCCCTGGAGGGGCATGTGCCAAGTGCTGATATCCTGCGCCTGCTCAAGGATAAACCCAAAGCACTGGGCCTTGCTGTGCCGGGCATGCCCGCCAGCGCACCCGGCATGGATGGTCCGACGATGCCGTTTGAAACCCTGTTGGTCTATGCAAATGGCAGTTCACGCGTTTTCGCCAAACACTGATGCGGAGCCCAGGCATGTCATACCGGATTGCGCTTCTAGGTCTGATCGTCGCGACACAGATCTTCGCTTCAACCACATCGGCCCAAACCCCCGCACTGGGCGGTGATCTGGAGAGTTTACTGACGTATGCGCGTCAGCATAATGTCGAATACAGCGCCATGCGCTTCGAGGCCGAAGCCGCCGATGCTCGAATCGATTCGGCAGGAGCGTTGCCTGATCCAAAGTTTCGCGTCGAGCTGCGCGATCTGACCAAGATGGGTGAGCAGAACCCCACGTTCAACCCTTCGCAGGTAGGGAGCACGCGCTATCTGCTCATGCAGGATCTCCCCTGGTTTGGCAAGCGTGATCTGCGCCGGGATATCGCTGTCTCGGAAGCCAAGGCAGCGCAGGGCAACACGCAGGCCAACTGGGTTGAGGTGACGGCCCAAATCCGCCAACTGTACGTTCAGCGCTATTTCCTGGCGCGCAATGCCAAGCTCACGCGCGAAGTACTTGAACTGATGCAACGCCTGGAACAGATTGTGCAGCAGCGCTATGCCAATGGGCTCGTACCCCAACAGGACGTGATTCGTGCCCAGGTCGAGCAGACGAGCATGCGCACGGAACTGCTCGCGCTAGACAACGAAATTCGTATCGCCGCGGCAAGACTCAATGCCGTACTGACGCGACCAACCAATGCAGTGCTTCAAGAGCCCGAGCAATTGCCACCCATTCCAGAGCCCACCCGGCTGGAGTTCTCGGCACTGTTGGAGCGCATGCGCCAAAGTAATCCACTGATTCTCGTGGCGGGAAACAAGATCACCGCAGCAGAGAAGAATCGGGACCTTGCCTACAGGAATCGTTATCCCGATTTCACGGTCGGCGTTTCTCCCATTCAGTACCGCAATGCCGTGCGCGAATGGGAATTCATGGTGGAAATCAATATCCCCCTGCAGCAGGGCGCACGACGTGCGCAGGAACACGAAGCTACGGCGATGCTCTCTGCTGCCCGCGAACGCCAGGCTGCTGCGACCCAGCGTGCCGTGGGTGATCTGGCGACTGCGCTGTCGGCCTTTGAGGCTGCCCAGCGCACCGAGAAAATCGTTGCAAGCGGCTTGCTACCGCAGGCCGAACTGACCTTGAAAGCGGCGCTCTCCGCCTATGAGACAGGCAAGGCGGACTTCGCGACTCTGCTCGATGCCCAGCGTCAAATTACGCAGTCGCGCTTGAGTCTTCTGAAAGCCCAAGCGGACCAACAAGTGCAACTGACCGAAATCGAAAAACTGTTGGGAGAGTCGCTGTGAAAACCGATGTTAAACAGCTGGGCGCACTGCTCGGAATTGCCTTGGTCGTGCTGGCCACCGGCTACTGGCTCGGCAGTCGCACCGTTGCGCATGCGCCTGGCGCAG
>Ga0075366_10000540_pt1 | contig 17603 bp, 12 predicted proteins | sample EndMethybrTD3031_FD_72351 | JGI IMG/M metagenome (GOLD analysis project Ga0075366, IMG submission 72351) | Populus endosphere microbial communities from Tennessee, USA - Endosphere MetaG P. TD hybrid TD303-1 | ecosystem: Host-associated > Plants > Roots > Endosphere | place: USA: Tennessee...
GGCTCGGCCGTTGCATGCCAGGTCGATCAAGGGCAGGCCGGTCATCGCGGCCTGGAACCAGCCGTTCACCGTTGTCTGAGCTCCGTTCTCGTTCGTGTTGAGCGCCATGAGCTCCCGGCCCGACGGGAGCTCACGCTGCAGGGCTTGAACGGTGCGAAGCAGCTGCGACGCGGAGACGTGCGGATCCGGTGCGCCCGGAGCGCCCACCATGGCCACGGTGGCCGTGCACGCATCCGGCGCGAACTCGTCCACGCTCCACAACTCGGGCGCGCCGGCCTCGAGCGCCAGGCGGGCAAGCCGCTCGCCCTCCGCCATCATGCCGCCGCCGCCACCGCCAAGGATCGCTCCGCCGACCACTGCGGCGCGCACATCGTCCGACGTCAAGACGCGTTTCATGTTCTCAGCCTCTCTCCGCTGGCAGCTACTTGCGCAGGCTCTTGATCGCACCGGAGAAGAAGGTGTACAGGGCGTCGCCCGCGATGACACCGCCGGCGAACACTTCGATGTGCTGGCGGCTCTCGGCGCCCATCGTGCGTTGCACGATCAACCGTGTCGCGATGCCGGCGACGACCATCCAGCCCGCCATCGGGCTCGAGATCAGCAAGCCGGTGGCGAACAGCACGCCCAGTTGCTGGCGCGAGCCGCCGATCAGCTGCAGACATGCACCAGGGATCGCCCACATGGCCAGGTTGCGCGCGGCGTCGACCGAAATGCCCGCCTTGATGGCGGCCACGTAGGCTGCGTTGATCGGTGCGGTCTGATGGTTGTCGAAGAACATCTGGTAGCTCAGGGCGACCACGACGATGGCCACGATGAAGCCCACCATGCCGGCAATCAGCTGCTGGCGACGTCCGTCGGCCTCGAACTCGGCGTTCGCGCCGCCGTCTCGCAGCAGGTAGCCGGCCTTCAGGTCATAGCCCATGTCCGCGAAGGCCGGACCGGTCGCTGCCGAGAACCCGGCCAGTACGACCAGCGCCTCCGGCGGAAAGCCGATCAGGATCCCGATCAACAAGGTGATCAGTGCCACGGCGAAGGCCGGGAACCATCCCGAGTGCATCGCGGCGATACCGACGATCAGCTCATGGACGAACGCCGCAAACGCGCCGTACAGCACGAAGCACACGAGCATGCCGGGCGACATGCCGGCATACGATCCCGTGGCGACCGCCAGCAGCACCATGATCGCGACGTAGCCGAGCGCACCGATGCGCAGAGACTTTCCGAGGCCGCCGACGCTCGGCGAGGCGGCATCCGCCGAGATGGGCTCGGGCGAGGCCACGGACTTCTTCATCACGGCGCGCCCGACCTGGACGAGTGCCACGATGCCCGCGCCGATCATCATGCCGTGCGGCACGTAGAGCTTCGCGATGTCGGCCTGGAAGAGACTCATCGAATAGCCGCGCACGAGCAGCCCGATGCCGAACGCCGCCATCGCACCGAGGCCACCGATCAAGGCCACGCCGAAAGCGGACATCGGCAGCGACACGATGGCGCCACCGGCCCCGGTCGCGAGTCCGCCGAGCAGCACCCAGGCCTGCTTGCCGCCCTTGTCGCCGGCCTTGATGGACTCTGCCGCGGCGATGCCGAGCGGCCAGGGGTTGCGGGCCGGAAACGCCGTCGTGTCGAACATGCGATAGAGCAGCCAGGCGTCGAGCAGCATCGCCAGCGAAACGCCGATCAGCATGGGCACGACCATGTGCGGCAGGCCGAAGAGGAAGGGAATGCCGATCGGCAGGAACAGGCTGTTGGCGGCACCGAAGGTGGCGGACGAAATGCTCGTCTGCGCCAGATTCTGGGAATGCACGCTGCGGAAGCCGCCGAACATGGCCAGCGGGATCCGCGACAGCGTCATTGCCGCCATGGCGCCTATCAGGGAAGTGCTCGGCGTGATGCCCAGGCTCACGAGGATCTGGATGCCGACGATGGCACCGAAGACGCTCAGCACCAATGTGAGGATCAGGTTCGACGCAGAAAGCGCGCGTGGATGGAACTCGGCCGAACCGGCAAGCCGGATCGCCTGCGGCGTGGGAATCGCGGACATCGTCTCTCTCCTGTGACGTGTTCAGCAGCCGGGATGGCGGTGCTGGATGGTTCCATTTTCTGGAACTCTGTTCTATATTGCTGCACCATCATATCGATGGCGCCTGGCGTGTCAATGTGAGTTGCACCCACACGAGGAAGTCATGAGCACGCTTGCAAACGCAATGGAAGTGCTGAAGCTGATCGCACGGCTTCGGCGCGACATCACCGTCACCGACGCTGCCACCGAGCTGCAGCTGCCGAAGAGCTCCGCTTCGCGCACCCTGAGCATGATGGCCGAGTACGGCTTCCTGGAGCGCGATGCCGTGACGCGGGCGTACCGCCCGGGAAACCTCGTCATGGAAGCGTCCTATCACTTCCGCGCTTCGCGCACGGCGACATCGCTGCTCGAGGACGCCCTGGCGGCGCTGGTGCGCGCCACGGGCTACACCGGTTATCTCAATGTGCTGGATGGCGCCGACTCCCTGGTCGTCCAGATGCGGACGGGAAGCTGCTCGCTCCAGGTCTACACGCCGCCGGGCACGCGTGCGCCGGCCTATGCCACGTCGATGGGTCGGGCGATTCTCGCGCGGTTGCCGAAGGAAGCGGTGGCCTCGCTGGTCGGCAAGCGGCTCGGCATCCGGCGTGGAAATGTGCCGCGTACCTGGGCAGACCTGTCCTCGCGCCTGGACATCGGCCAGGCCAACGGCTGGTCGCTGTCGCGCGGCGAGTTCGTGCAGAACGTGGCTGGAATCTCCGCTGCGGTGCGCGATCCCGCGACGGGAACCGTCCACGGCATCGGCATTGCCTTGCCGTCGCACGAGCTGACGGATGAACTGGTGAAGCGGTTGAGCCTGCGCGTGCGCGACGCCGCGATGGCCGTCGGCAAGCAGATCGGCGACGACTACTGGCTCGGCTTCTCGCAGGCCGCGTGAGCGGCCGCAGGAAGACGCAGCCATCTCGGGTCTTGCCCTAATGAACCTACCCGCATGGGTAGGCAGGCGTGCTTCGCTCTTCCTCCCTACCCGGCGCTCGGCTTGAGCGCATAGCGGTCGATTCCTACAGTTGCCTCGTAGCTCCGCGCTGTCGTACTGCAGCCGCGTGCATCGGTTCGCTGTCACCACAACTGCTCAACCTCCGAGGAATTACAAAATGACAATTCAGGCCGGTCCAGGTCGTCTAGCCCTGCTCACGGGCGCCATCGCGCTTGCGATTCCGTTTGTCGCCGTCGCGCAGGCCGCGAGCGAGCCGACCAGGCAGGCCGAGCCTGCAAAGGAGGGCCAGCCGACGTCCAGGGCGTCGGAGCCGGGCGAGACCCAGACGCTGGATACCGTGGTCGTGCGGGCGCGCGGCCGCGACGAAACTCAGCAAAGCGTGCCGATGTCGGTCAAGGCGTTCTCCGCCAAGGCCATCCAGGATGCGGGGATCAAGAAACCGGGCGACTTCGTCGCCATCACCCCGAACCTGTCGCTTGCCGAATCGCAGTCCGTCGGCACGTCCTTCATGACGATTCGCGGCTTGTCGCAGGTGCGCAACGGAGAGGCGCCGATGGCGGTCGTCGTCGACGGCGTCATCCAGTCAGACGCGAAGCAGTTCACCCAGGAGCTGTTCGACGTGCAGAGCATCGAAGTGCTGCGCGGTCCGCAGGGTGCCCTGTACGGGCGCAATGCGTCGGGCGGCGCGATTCTGATCCGCACGAAGCAGCCCGGCAACACGACCGAAGGCTACGGGCAGTTGACGGTGGGCAACGGCGGGGAGAGGGGCGCGCAGGGAGCCGTCAGCGGCGCGGTCATTCCCGGCAGCCTGTTCTATCGGATCGCCGCGAACTGGACCGACCGCGACGGCTACTTCGACAACCTGTACCTGGGCAGCAAGGCCGACCCGTACCACGACAGGACCTTGCGCGGACTGCTGAAGTGGAACGCGTCGGAAAACCTCACCTTCGACCTGCGCCTGAACGCTTCGCGCGACAAGGCTGGTGGCGTCAATTTCCAGTATCAACCGACGCACCTCAACGCCGACTGCACGGCAGACCCGGCCAACATGTTCGACTTCAGCCGCCTGGACGCGAACCACGTCGTGCGTACGTTCTGCGCCAACAACTTCGGCCGCAACACGCGCGACATGGACGAGGTCACTCTCAAGGCCGACTACGACGCGGGCTTCGCCACGCTGAGCGGCATCTACTCCTACAACAAGGTCAAGGAGTACGTCGAGGGCGATCAGTTTCCCTACACCGCGTCCCGCAACCTGTCCGGCTTCGACGGCACGCAGACGCAGTTCGTCGACGTCAGGAGCAACTCGCTCGAGCTGCGCCTGACCTCGCCCACCCGCAGCGGCGTGCGCTGGATGGCAGGGGTCTACGGGCTGAAGACGAGCCGCTTCATCTCCACGACGACCGGTTCCGATCTCGGGTCGGGCATCGAACACATCACCCATGACCCTCTGCCCAACAGCCCGACGAACCCGACCTCGACATGGTTCGCCGACAACAACCACAACACGGCCACCGCCGCTTTCGGCAACATCGACTACGACGTGACGCCGAAGATCGAGGCGTCGCTCGCGCTGCGCTACGACCGTGACGAGCGCAAGCAGATCGTCGACTCGCGGCAATCGACGGGAGGTTGCCCGAACGACCCCAATGCGTGCGTGCACACCGCAACCTACAGTGCAATGCAGCCGAAGGTCTCCTTGCGCTACAAGGCCGACGACGGTTCACTCGCCTACGTGTCGCTCGGCAAGGGGTTCCGCTCGGGCCAGTTCAACCAGAGTGGCGTCGGTGTGGCGGCAGCCGCTGCGAATCCGCCGGTCAACGGCGTGAGCGACCAGATCGGTGCCGAGATCACCAAGTCGCTCGAGCTCGGATACAAGACGACCCTGCTTGGCGGAAAGCTGCAGCTGAACACGGCGCTGTTCAAGACTGAAGTCACCAATGCGCCGTACTTCGTGTTCATCGGTGCCGTCGGCGCGCAGGTGCTCGTTCCGATCGACAAGGTCAGTATCACGGGCGGCGAGATCGAGGCGGTCGCCAGCCTGGCGCCCGGCTGGGACGCGTATGCCGGCGTCGGGGTCACCAACAGCAAGATCAAGGGCTATTCGGTCAATCCGGCGCTGGTCGGCAACCGCGCCCCGTACGTGCCCGAGACCAGCGCGAACCTGGGTTCGCAATACCGCTTCGCCGTCGGCGGCGGCATGCGCATGGTGCTGCGTGGCGACCTCGTGATGAAGGGCAAGCAGTACTGGGCCCCGGAGAACGACTTCGCGCGCTCTGCGGTGACGCTGCTGAACCTGCGCGCTGCGCTGGAAGACGCCAAGGGCAAGTGGTCGGCGTCGCTCGCGGTGAACAACGCCACCGACAAGGCCTACAACGCCGAGTGGGTTGCGGGCGGCTTCGCCGCCCCGGCGCTGCCGCGCACCGTACGGCTCGATCTTCGCTACAACTTCTGAGTCCCTCGACGCATGACCCTTCACATCGCTACCGATGTCGGCGGCACGTTTACCGACCTCGTTCTCTATGACTACGACCCTGAAACGCTGCATGGCGAGCTGCGCACGCTCAAGGTCGACACTACGTCGCCGAACTTCGAGCAAGGCGTGCTCAACGCGATCGAACGCTGTGGGGCCGACCTCTCGCAGGTGGCGCTGCTGGCGCACGGCGCGACGGTCGTCATCAACGCGCTGACCGAGCGGCGCGGCGCGAAGACGGCTCTCGTGACCACGCGCGGGTTCCGCGACGTCCTGGAGATCGGTCGCGGGAATCGGCCGGATCTCTTCAATCTCAACTTCGTGAAGCCGGTACCTTTCGTCGAGCGCTATCTGCGTGCGGAGGTCACCGAGCGGACCACGCACCTCGGCAAGGTCCAGGTGCCGGCGACGATCGGCGAACTGGCCGCGATCGCGGACCACTTCCGTCGAGAGGGTGTGCAAGCCATTGCCGTGTGCTGCCTTCACGCGTACCGCAACCCGCAGAACGAAGCGGCCATTGCCGCGGAGCTGCGCCGGCTGTTGCCCGACATGCCGGTCGTGGCCTCTCACGAGATCAGCCGCGAATGGCGCGAGTACGAGCGCAGCAACACGACGGTGGCGTCGGCCTACGTGTCGCCGGTGGTGCGCAAGTACGTGCGCGCGCTGCAGTCGGTGCTGCGCGCGCAGGGTTTCGGCGGGAATCTGTACCTGATGCAGTCCAACGGTGGCATGACGAGCAGCGAGGGTGCGCTCGCCAATCCGGTGTCGATGGTCGAGTCCGGGCCGGCGAGCGGCATGCTGGCGGCCCAGGCCCTGGGCCAGCTGATCGGCGAGTTCAACCTGATCGCGCTCGACGTCGGAGGCACGACCGCCAAGTGCGCGTTGATCCACAAAGGCCGCCTGCCGGTGACCACCGAGTACCACATCGAGCGCACGGCCAAGCATCCCGGCTATCCGATTCAGACAGCGGTGATCGACCTCGTCGAGATCGGCCAAGGTGGCGGCTCCATCGCGAGCGTCGACGTCGGTGGCCGTATGAAGGTCGGGCCCCAGAGCGCCGGAGCGAATCCGGGGCCCGTGGCCTACGGCCGCGGCGGTGGCAAGCCCACCACGACCGATGCCAATCTGATGCTCGGGCGCATCGACAGCGCGAACTTCCTGGCCGGCCAGGTCACACCGGACCTGAACGCCGTCGCCGAGGCGTTCGCCAGCGTGGGCGCGCCGCTGGGGCTCAATGCTGTCGAGACCGCGCGCGGTGTGCTGCGGCTCGCCAACGCCAACATGGTCAACGCGCTCAAGCTCGTCTCGACCAACAAGGGCTACGACCCGCGCGACTTCGCGCTGATGGCCTTCGGCGGCGGCGGGGCGCTGCACGCTCTCGAACTGGCGGAAGAACTGCGGATCCCGCGCGTCATCATTCCGACCGACGCCGCGGTCTTCTCGGCCTGGGGCATGCTGCTCACCGACATTCGGCGCGACTACACGCTGACCGAGCTGCGGGCGCTGGCGCCGGATGCCGGCGCAGCGATGTCCCACACCTTCGCCGCCATGCAGGAGCGCGCGAAGGCAGACTTCACGGCCACCGGCATGGACGAGGCCGGAATGACCTTCGTCCACTTCGCCGACCTGCGATACGCAGGGCAGGAACACACGGTCAAGGTTCCGGTGGAGCTCTCCGCGCTGGTGTCGGCCGCCGGGATCGCGGCGCTCGCCGACCGCTTCCATGCGGACCACGAGACACGTTATACGTTCCGGCTCCCCGAAGCCGCGATCGAAGTCGTCAACTTCCACCTCGTGGCGAGCGTCTACGTGGTCAAGCCCAAGCCGCAGCTGCAAGAGGCCGGAACCCGACAGGTCGGCGACGCGCTCATCGGCACCCGCGAGGTGTTCTTCGAACACGACGGCACGATCGCCGCGCAGATCTACGACGGTTCCAAGCTCTCGCCCGGCATGCGACTGACCGGTCCGGCGGTGGTCCAGGACGCGTCGTCCTCGCTCGTACTGCCGCCGCAGCACAAGTTGTGCGTGGATTCCTACGGCAACTTCGTCATCGACCTGCACCTCGGTGCACAGCAGGAGGCAGCATGACTGCGCGAGCGACTCATCAAGCCACCGCCCAGCGATTCGACCCCGTCACGCTGCAGGTGATCAAGGACGCCTTGACGGCGATCGGCCAGGAAATGTTCCAGGTGATGATCCGCACGAGCATGAGTCCGATCATCTACGAGACGACCGATTTCGCCGTCGGACTCACTGACTCGCACGGCGAGCTGATCGCCCAGGGCAACGGCGTTGCGGGGTTCCTGGCCACGCTCGACACCGCGGTGCAAAGCGCCTTGCTGCATCACCCGCCGGCCACCCTCAAGGCCGGCGACGTGATCATGACGAACAGTCCATACGAGGGTGGCGGAACGCACCTGTCGGACGTGATCATCATCGTGCCGATCCTGTTCGGCGGCGAGCTGGTGGGCTTCTCGGTCAACAAGTCCCACTGGACCGAGATCGGCGGCAAGGACGCGGGCAGCGTGTCGACCACCGCACGCGAGATCTTCCAGGAAGGCCTGCATCTGCGCTTCGTCAAGCTCTACGAAGAGGGCCGGCTCAACAAGAGCCTGGTCGACGTCATCGCCGCCAACGTGCGCATGCCCGAGCAGACCCTGGGCGACATGCATGCCGGCGTTGCAGCCGCGCGCACCGGGGAGCGGCGGGTCCAGCAGCTGTTCCAGCGCTACGGCGCGCAGACGGTGTCGTTCGCAATGTCGGACCTGCTGGACTACGGCGAGCGGCTGACCCGTTCGCAACTGATTGAACTGCCCAACGGCGTCTTCGAAGCCGAAGACGTCATCGAAGAAGACGGCGCGGGCAATGGGCCGTTCAAGCTCAAGGTCAAGGTCACCGTCAAGGACGGCCGGATGACCGCGGACTTCACCGGCACCGACAGCCAGGCACCCGGTCCCATCAACTCGACGCGCACTGCGCTGGTCACGGCGGTGCGCTGCGCCCTGAAGGCAATCACGGATCCCGACATCCCGGCCAACGGCGGCTGCTTCCGGCATGTCGACATCGTCTGCCCGGAGGGCACGTTGCTGACCGCCAAGAGCCCGGCGCCAGTGTCGATCTACTACGAGTCGCTGGTCGCCGTCATCGAGCTGGTATGGAAGGCGTTGGCGCCGGCGCTGTCCAAGCGCCTTCCGGCGGGGCACTACCGGACGGTGGGCGGCACCTTTCTCGCCGGCACCCACCCGGACAGCCAGCAGTTCTACGTCCTGGGCGAACCGTTGATCGGTGGTTGGGGCGCAACGCACGATCGCGATGGCCTCAACGGCATGTTCTGCTGTGCAAACGGCGAGACCTACAACATCCCCGTCGAACTGGCGGAGAGCCGCTACGGGGTGCAGATCGAGCAGTACGCATTCCATGCAGAGCGCGGCGGTGCAGGGCAGTTTCGGGGCGGCCGCGGCGTCGTGCTGGACTACCGGCTCACCTCGGATGAGGGCTTCCTCACCGTGACGTACAGCCGCACCGCGACCAGCCCCTGGGGCTTGAGCGGTGGAAGCGTGGGCAGTCCGAATCGCGCCGAGATTCATCGCGGCAGCGGTGCCGTCGATCGCACGACGATGGCCACCGGTGTATCGGTGAAGAAGGGCGAGCTCATTCGCATCGTCACCGGGCACGGTGGCGGGTTTGGTGACCCGAAGGCGCGTAGCCGCGACGCCGTCGAGCGCGACCTGCGCGATGGCTACATCACCGTCGAGCAGGCGCGGGAGGACTACGGCTATGGTCCTGAGGTGAACGCATGAGAGACCCCCAAGCACCGACGCTGAGCTGGTTGGGGCTCGCGACCATCTGGTTCGGCGGAATGATCAGCGTTCCGTCGCTTCTGATCGGCAGCACGCTCGTCGCAGGCCTGCCATTCTGGGAGGCGCTCCTCGCCGGCTTTCTCGGCTTTTGTGTCGTCGCCGCCTTCATGAGCCTGGAGAGCGTTGCCGCCGTGGAGCAGCGACTGGATACCGTGGATCTGGCGTCAAGTGCGTTCGGCCGCAGCGGCGCCAATATCGTTGTAGGCCTGGCGCTCGGCGTGTCCCTGCTCGGCTGGTTCGGTGTCCAAAGCGGTGTTGCCGGCGGTTCGTTCGCCAAGATCAGTCAGCTCTCGTTCGGCGTCAGCATGTCCCCGGCATGGGCTTCGCTGGTGCTGGGCCTGCTGATGATGCTTACCGCCGTATTCGGCTTCAAGTACCTGAAGTGGTTGAACTTCGTGGCGGTGCCGTGCAAGGTGGTGCTCGTGGTCTACGCCGTGATGGTGGCCTTCCAGAGTCACAGCTTCGACGTCATCACGCAGTACCGGCCCGATCCGGCGAAGCGCCTCGATTTCTTCACTGCCATCGGGCTGTCGATCGGCTTCTTCTCGGTGGGTGGCGTGATCTCGCCTGACTACGCGCGCCATGCGGCAAGCCGCCTCGATGCAGTGCTTGGCTCCGTGCTCGGGCTGCTTCCGGCGGCATTGGGGCTGGCTGCTTGCGGCGCGATGCTGGCCATCATCCAGCAGACCTACGACATCGTCGAGATCTACTCGAAGCTCGGCATGCCGATCCTGGCCTTGACGGTGCTGATCGTCGCGACTTGGACCACCAACGTGATGAACGCCTACTCATCGGGGCTGGCGATCAACCAGTTGTTGCACTGGCCGCGGGAGAGGCGCCAGTTCGCAACGCTGATCGCCGGCGTTCTGGGCTCGATTCTCGCGGCGTCGGGAATCCTGAACAGCTTCATGAGCTTCCTCATGCTGCTCACGATCACGATCCCACCGATCGCCGGTGTCCTGGTGAGCGACTATTGGATCGCCCGGACCTATGCGCTTGCCACCTCCGCGCGCTACAACGCGAGTGGCTTGCTCGCATGGGCGTGCGGGGTTGGTTCGATGCTCGTGGTGACCCACCCATTGCGATCCGTCCTCGGAATCGCCGTGTCCGCCGCTGTGTTCTTCGTCCTGGCGAAGGTGCGCTCCGTTCCTGCGGCGCGCTCGACGACATGAGCTTTGCCCGACCGCAGTCAAGGCCGACGAGACACGCGCTGCGCGTGGGGTTCGTGGTCTTGCTGCACATCGCACTCGCCTGGGGCCTGATGAATGGTTTGGCGCGCAAGGTCGTGCAGATCGTCAATGCACCGCTGGACGCCACGATCATCGAGGAGGTCAAGCCTCCTCCACCGCCGCCACCCCGGATCGAGCTGCCGCCGCCGCCGAAGTTCGCGCCGCCTCCGCCTGCGTTCGTCCCACCGCCCGAAGTGGCGGTGCAGCCGACACCGCTGCCTCAGGCAACCATCACGGCGACGCAATCGGAACCTCCGCCGGCGCCCGTTCCAGCAGCTGCCCCGCGCGCGGAGGCGCCCGCCCCGGTGAAAGCGCCAACGGTGTCGGCTTCGGTGGCGTGCGCCAACTACAACAAGGTGATGGGCGAGGCCGGTTTCCCACGAGAAGCTCTTCGCAAAGGGCTGGAGAAGGGAGATGCGCTCATCCAGTTCACGCTCGGGGAGTCCGGCGAGATAAGGGATGTCAAGGCGCTTCGCGCATCCAATCCGATCTTCGCGAGCAACAGCATGAGGATCGTCACGGAATACAAGTGCGCCGGCCAAGGTCGCGAGGTGGTCGTGCAAGTTCCATTCGCCTACCAAAGCGAGTAGCTCCGCCCGCAGTTTGAATCAATGAATGAAACGATCGGAAGAACCATGCTCCTCATGAAACGCCTCATCTCCATTCCGGTCGGCGTGCTGCTGGCCACCAGCGTGACGCTGTTCGCCGCCGCACCGGCCGCGGCCCAAGGTGCGTCCGAACAGGCTGTGGCCGTGCCGGCGCCACCCGCATCGGCCACCAAGGCCGACACCGAGGGAGCGGACAACCCGTACGGCCTGAAGGCCATGGTCGAGCACGGCGACGCCGTTTCGAAGACTGTCCTCGCGCTGCTCGCCATCATGTCGATGGGCAGCTGGTACATCTTCTTCACGAAGCTCAACGAGCAGCGCAAGGTGATCAAGGATGGCAAGGCGAGCAACAAGAACTTCTGGAGCGCCGGCTCCATGAGGCAGGGCATCGACAGGCTGGACAAGGACGGGGCGTTCCGTTTCATCGCCGAGGCGGCGGAAGACGCGACCAAGCATCACGAGGGGTTGCTCGAGCATGTCGATCTCCACTCGTGGTTGACGATGTCGCTCGACGAGGCGAACGAGGAAGTGGAGGAGCGCCTCCAAGGCGGTCTGGCGTTCCTCGCAACTGTCGGCTCCACGGCGCCGTTCATCGGGTTGTTCGGCACCGTGTGGGGCATTCTCAATGCGCTCACGTCGATCGGTGTGGCTGGCCAGGCCAGCATCGACAAGGTGGCCGGCCCGGTCGGTGAAGCGTTGATCATGACGGCGATCGGTCTGGCCGTCGCTGTGCCGGCCGTGCTGGGCTACAACTGGCTGGTGCGCCGCAATCGGGTCGTGATGCAGCAAGTGCGCTCGTTCAGCTCCAAGCTGCGCCCGATGCTGCTCGGGTCGACCGCCATCGCTTGAGGTCAGACCATGGCAATGAGCGTCGGTCCAGGCAGCGGCGACGGCGTCGTGTCGGAGATCAACACGACTCCGTTGGTGGACGTCATGTTGGTCCTGCTGATCATTTTCCTGATCACCATCCCGGTTGCGATCAACTCGATCAAGGTAAACCTTCCGAAGCAGGCCAACCAACCTCGTCAGAGCAAGCTCGACAACATCACGCTGTCGGTCAACAAGGATGGCGACATCTACTGGAACGAGATGTACGTCGCGAGTGTCGATGCACTCGTCGACCGGTTGAAGAAGGAGTCCGTCAGGACCACGCAGCCGGAAGTGCACATCCGCGGTGACGGCAAGTCACGCTACGAATCGGTCGGCAAGATCATCTACGCCTGCCAGCGTGCCGGAATCGCCAAGATCGCTTTCGTCACTGAGCCACCGGCTCGCGGTGGCTGATCCAAGGGACGAGTGTCATGAGAACGAACGCGAAGGGACGCAGCCGAAAGCCGGTGCCGCAGGTGATGCTGGACATGAATACCACTCCGTTGATCGACGTGATGCTGGTGTTGCTGGTCATGCTGATCATCACGATCCCGATTCAACTGCATTCCGTGGACCTGAACCTGCCGACTGGCAAGGCGCCGCCAGCACTTGTCGAGCCGGAAGTTGTGCGAATCGATATCGATTTCGACGGCAGCGTCCTGTGGAACGGCGAGGTCCTCGCCGACCACGCGAGCCTTGAACGCCGGTTGCGGGAGAAGGCGACGCAGGCAGTTCAACCGGAGTTCCATCTGCGGCCCAACAAGTTGGTCGAGTATGACCACGTGGCCGCGGTGCTCGCCTCGGCGCAACGACTCGGTCTGAAGAAGATCGGCATCGTTGGTCATGAACAGTTTGTCAGGTGAGCTGTGACCCAGGAGTGGACGGGCGGTGGTGACCGGGGATGATGATGGACGTGGCAACATGGCTGCGCGAGCTGGGTCTTTCGCAATACGGCCAGATCTTCGAAGACAACGACGTGGACGCGGAGACACTGCGCCACCTCACCGAGACGGACCTGATCGATCTCGGAGCGAAGTCGGTGGGGCATCGGCGCAAGCTGGCCGCTGCAATCAGTGCGCTGCGCGAGCAATCGCCGACGTCTGCTGCGGCACCCGGGCCTGGCTCGCCACCAGCGGAGCTGGCCGAGCAGCGGCTGTTGACGGTGCTGTATTGCCAGATGGCCGACAGCGGCGCAGGCATAGGCGCAGAGGCGCTGCGAGGGGTGGTGCAGCGCTTCCACAGAAGTTGCACGCAGGTGGTGGCGGAGTACGACGGCCACATCGCAAACTTCTACGGCGATTGCATGTTGGTGTACTTCGGCTGGCCTCGTGCGCACGAGGACGACGCGGAACGGGCTGTACGCACGGGGCTTGCGCTGGTGCGCCGGTTCCAGGCATCGAACGATGCGATCGACGCACGAGTGGGCATTGCCACGGGCCCCGTGGTGGTGGGCGACCTGATCCGCGAAGGGCCGGCGCAGCAGCAGTCGGCGGTCGGACTGACGCCGAACCTGGCGGCGCGCGTACTGAGCCTGGCCGGTCCCGGTCAAGTGGTCGTCGACGAGCTCACCCATCAGCTGACAGGGCGCAGCTTCTCGCTCCAGTCGCTGGGCAGTCATTTGCTCAAGGGCCTCGCTCGACCTGTCAGCGCGTACGCGGTCGCGGGCGAGCACGCGGCCGACAGCCGGTTCGATGCACGCTGCGGGCGTGACGTGACGCCGATGGCAGGGCGCGACCAGGAGCTCGCGTTGCTGCTCGAGCGATGGACGCGGGTGCGCAGTGGCGAGGGCCAGTCGGTACTGCTGGTGGGCGAAGCGGGCATTGGCAAGTCGCGCATTGCGAAGGCGCTGCTGGATGCCTGCGCAGGACAGTCGCATTGGCTGGTGCGCTGGCAGTGTTCGCCGTACCACACGGGCAGCGCGCTGTGGCCGGTGGTCCAGCGGCTGGGGCGCGAAGTCGGGGTGCGGGCGCAGGACACGGCCGAGGCAGCTCTGGCGAAGGTGGAGGCGCTGGCGGGCGCCGATCCGGAGGTGCAGGCGGTGTATGCAACGCTCCTCGGGCTCAACGGCAGCCAGCGCTACGGCCCGCTCGAGATGAAGCCCAGGATGCTGCGTGAGCGCACGCTGGAGCTGCTCGTGGAGCAGTTGTTCGAGAAAGCCGAGCAGCGCCCACTTCTGCTCCTAGTGGAGGATGCGCACTGGGTCGATCCGACCACGCTCGAGCTGATCGGGCGCTGCCTGGAAAGAATCGAGCACGCGCCGATGCTGATCGTGATCACCAGCCGCCCGGACAATCAGCCCGCGCTGACGGCGAACCCGAGTGTGACGCGGCTATCGCTGAACCGTCTGGCCCGGGCCAGCGTGGAAGCCATCGTGGCGCGACTGGGCGGCCAGCAAGTGCGGCCGCACACGCTGGCGACCATCGTGGAGCAGGCCGACGGTGTGCCGCTGTTCGCGGAAGAGCTGACCAAGGCAGTGCTCGAGACAGGGGAAACGGCGATCCCGGCGTCGCTGCATGGCTCGCTGATGGCGCGGCTGGACCGGGTGCCGGAGGTCAAGGCGATCGCCCAGGCCGCTGCATGTATCGGGCGCGAGTTCGACCAGGCGCTGCTGGAGGCAGTGGCCGAGCAGCCCGAGACGGTGGCCCCGGCGCTGGAACGGCTGGTTGCCGCCCAGTTGGTGTTCCCCCGCGGCGGCCCGACGGTCCGTCGCTTCATCTTCAAGCACGCCCTACTGCAGGAGGCGGCGCGCGAGAGCATGTTGCGCGAGCGGCGGCAGGCCACCCATGCGCGCATCCTGGCCGTGCTTGAAAGGTCGCCCGACACCTTGCCCGAGATCCTGGCGCATCACGCCGCCCGGGCTCGGGCCGGGGCCGAAGTCAATCGAATCAAAGGCTGTCCGCCGTCGGCATCGCGCCTGCGTAGCCAATCTTCTGAAGAAGACTCGCCCACGCCTGCATGACCGGTGCCGAGCTGTACATCTGCGGATACGCCTTCACCTTGATGATGCTTACCGGTGCGCCGGTATTGAGGTACTGCGCCAGGTCGTTGGTCGAATTCGAGAACCCGCGGCCGGTGGATTCGGAGTAGTAGCAGATCAAGTCGGGTGCAACCGCGATGGGTTGAGGCTGCAGGCTCGAGTAGATCATCAGATTTTCGTTCAGGTTGTACAGCGTGAACGTGGCCTCCTGATTCTTCACCGGATCGGTGCCGGTCAAGGTCACCACACCGGCATCGAAGCCGCCTGACGTCGTCTGCGAAACATTGACCAACTTACCGTTGGTCAGCAGCGGGGTTGCCGCCTGCCCCGTGTACTGCAGGATGGCGTTGGCGATCGCGCTTGTGCTCTGAATGCCGCTGAGCATGAAGTCGCCCAGGCTCCAGGCGGCCGTGACGGTTCCGGGAATGAAGTTGCCGTCAAACCCTGTGTTTGCGCGGCCTACGTTGCACCAGGCGGCCAGCCCTGCGATGCTGCCGAAGCTGTCGGACACGACACCTCGGGTCAGATTTTCCACTTCCCCGGCCGTGCTTCCGTTGAGAACGGCTGTTTGCACGTCGTTCTTCGAACTGTTAGCCAGCATGCCGGGGCCGCAGGGCAGCGGCTTTTTACCGCTGCTGAAGATCAGATCAGTCAGCTCCGGCACCGCGCGTCCCGCACCGTCGCCATTGACCATGGCGGTGAAGAAGTTGCCGCCCGAGCCGGCGGCCAGCAGAGGGATCAGAGAATTGAGAGCGCCGGTCTCTACGGGGAAGGCGTACTTCGGTGCTGCGTCGAACGTCTGCTTCTGCACCTGCATCGTGTTTGTGATGGCAGCCATGATGTTGGTGTACGTCAGGCTGTCGCCGGCGTCGGGCGAGCCTTCCATGGCCAGGACCATCGCCGTTCCGAGACTGTCCGTGAAGTTGTTTTCGAGCAGGCAACTCCAGGAGGCCGGCAGTTGGCTCACTATGTTGACTCCGTCGAGGTAGCTCCCGCCACCGCCAGATCCCAGTACGGCGGCGCCGGCGGCGATCTTGTTCAGGTCAGCCTGTTGGTACGTGATTGTCGTCATCTCTCTACTCCTATGTATTGGCAATGAGCATTGGTGAAGGCGACTCGAACCCTTTTGGGATTCGAGTTCACTCTATTCGGACCATCCGAATAGGGACGCCTTCGACGATGCAAGTGACAACTCAGGAGAATCAGTTCCAACGCAGCGCGGTCGTTTCAATCGCACACGCCTGTCTGTAAGAGCTGACGCGTCGCGCCGAAGCCTACATGCGCCACATGGGCATGAAGTTGCCTTCAGGAGGAGGCACGTACTCCGGAATGAGCTGGTTCATCTGCTCGCGGTCCAGACGGCGCAGAGCGAGCAGGACATCCCTATCAGGATCGAACAGCGTCGTCTTCCGTTGTGTCCTGAAAAGGTCGCCTGCGGCAATCGCATCGCGTGCATTCTGCAACGCTTCCGCGCCCGCATCGTCGCCAAGGTCCCGAGCTGTTTCCATCCACGCCCTGCAGTCTTCGTTTGCATCGACGACTGGGTTCATGTACAGCTTGGCTGCTTCCATGAAGAAGCGGTCGGCCGCACGAAGGTCCCTGCGGTTGGTGGCACTTCTCTGTAGGCACAGCAAGTAGTACACCGTCGCAATCGAATTGTTCCGGAGTGATTCTTGTGTTGTGCGAATAGTGCCGGTTACATCGGCCTTCGCAGCGAGACAAGCAGCCAACATGATGTTGGCCGCTTGTCGATCCTTCGGTGACATGGTCACCAGCGCACGACGCGTCGTTCGCGCCTGCAGCACTGGAATCAACGCGTCGATGATCGCCAAGCCGTGTTCCGACGTGGCCAGCGAGACGAACAAGTCGTTCATTGCCTCATGAGGCGTGGTCCCGTTGACGGAAAGGCAGTACGTTCCGACGAGATCGGCAAATACCGTCAGCGGCAGCGGATCAACTTCAACGTCAACCAACGTCGGCGCCGGAACGGCCGCGTCGATTCTCACGAGCCGTTCCCGCGCCTCTGCATCGAGCTCATGAGCAAAGTTCAATATGTTGTGCTCCGGAGCTGCTTGCACGACACCCTCCTCGGTCTGCCTCCGCAGCTGATTCATTGCGTTGTGTCTCAGTTGCGACTCCCGAATCAACCTGTCGGCATTGGCGGAGGCAGCGAGTTTTGTACCGAGACACAGGATCAGCGACGAGATGATGAGCGGAGCGGTCGAGCGCCGTTCAATGAGCTTGTTGACAGCCGGTCCCATTGCGGCGATGTCTGTCAGAAGTTTCATCAGATTGGCTTCGCCGCCTTGCGCATCGAGGACGATCGCATCGAAGATCTGCTGTAGCGGCACGATATTGCGAATGAACCGCCCGGAGAAGAGCGGCGCGAGAGTAGTGAGCTCATTCGGAGGAAGCTTCAGCAGCAACTTGAGCAGCGTTGCCTGGCTGGCGGCCCCTAAATCAGTTGCCGTGAACGACTCCAGAATCGCGCGGATCTCCGAGAACACAGCCTTGGGCGAAAGCTGACCGCTTGCGCAAAGCTGGATGCGTACCTCCTGGATGACAGCAGAGA
>Ga0075366_10000541_pt1 | contig 17585 bp, 16 predicted proteins | sample EndMethybrTD3031_FD_72351 | JGI IMG/M metagenome (GOLD analysis project Ga0075366, IMG submission 72351) | Populus endosphere microbial communities from Tennessee, USA - Endosphere MetaG P. TD hybrid TD303-1 | ecosystem: Host-associated > Plants > Roots > Endosphere | place: USA: Tennessee...
GGAAGAAGGGACTCGAACCCCCACGCCGTGAAGCGCCAGATCCTAAGTCTGGTGCGGCTACCAATTACGCCACTTCCGCAGTTAGGATTTTTAGAGTTGGCAAAGATAGCATTAAAACTTAAATATGAAATGATTTTTATTTGTTACTACTGCTTTATACTGTTAATCAGCTTCATAAAATATGCAGGAGCGTAAAGCATCCTGCTGCCATACCACGAAAACATTTCGCCATCAACCAATTTTATGATAGCATTTGGTAATATAGCTTTTAATTCATCCACGTGTTTTTGCTTAAATGGATATGGTTCTGATGATAATAGTACAACATCAGGATTTATCGTTATCAATTCTTCCGCAGAAACTTCAGGGTAACGTGGCTGCTCAAATGCATTGATAAAGCCGCATCGCTGCAACATATCATTAATAAAAGTCAGCTTTCCCGCAACCATGTACGGCTTGCGCCAGATAAAATATGCCACGCGCAAATTTTGAGGCAAAGGATGCAATCCATCAAACACGCTTGATATGCCATCAAAGAGCCGCCTTGCAAACTTTTCACGGCCTGTCATTACTCCAATATCGTTTATCATTTGCAAGGCCGTGGCGAGGTTATTTGGGTCGCTTATATAAGTAGGGTATTCGTGCAGCTCCTCTAACTGCAGCCGGTCATTCTCTTCTTTATTCGCGATGATAAGATCGGGTTTAAGCGATTTGACTAGCGGAATATTTAATTGCTTGGTACCGCCTATTTTTAGCACGCTTGCAGTTTTTACTAACGGATGGACACAGAACTTAGTTATACCGCAAATGGCATCATCAAGCCCCAGATAATACAATAGTTCTGTTTGAGAGGGCACTAATGAAATAATGCGCTTAGGTTGATGGGGTAAGGTAACTTCCCGGCCTAATTGATCGGTAAGCGTAACCATGAATTAAAAAGCGTTCGATTCGCCCCGCAAGGTATTCCACATGGTTATTACTATTATTTTCATATCCAGCAAAAACGACCAGTTTTCCAAATACCAAACATCAGCTTCTACCCTATTCATCATCGCCTCTGTAGTTTTGGTTTCGCCGCGCAAGCCTTTTACCTGGGCCCAGCCGGTAATGCCAGGTTTCATAAAATGGCGTACCATAAACTGATCTATTAACTTAGAATATTCTTCGGTATGGCTTATCATATGCGGACGTGGGCCTACTACCGACATTTCGCCCATTAATACATTAACAAATTGCGGTAATTCATCAATGTTTGTCCGGCGCATAAACGCGCCTATTTTGGTAATACGTGCATCGTTACGGGTAGCCTGCATTTTATTGGCTTCGTTATTAATACGCATACTACGAAACTTGTAACATTTAAACGGCAAATTGTCGCGGCCGGAACGTAACTGAACAAAAAATATAGGCCCCTTTGATTGAAGCTTAATAATGATTGCAATTATTGGACATAACCAACTTAAGATGAAAACTACAACAAAACAGGAGAACAAAAAGTCGAAAAGCCTTTTCACCATCCTGTTTAGCATGCTTTCTAAGGGCTCGGGCCTTATAGCTATAACAGGTATATGATCAAAGTTTTGTACAAACATTGATTTTTTTGAGTTAATATAGTATTCGGGAATGATCTTAAATCTGATAAGGTGTTTATCCGCATCAAGCATTAACTGTTCAATTTTGCCCGAATCTGTAAATGGCAGGGCGCAAAATATTTCATCAACCTGGTTGGTTATAACGTAATCAATACAATTATCTGTAGTTCCCAGGTATAATCTTTTATCCATTATGTTTTCGGGTTTATCATCAAAAAAACCTAAAACATTGTATCCTTTGTCGCGGTTATTTTTAAAATACTGAAACAAGTCGTTGCCTATCCGGCCGGCACCTACAATTATAATATTTCGGGCATCAATCAATAAATTTCGGTCGCTACGGCGAATAGCCAGGAATATCAATTTCCATACCCCAACTAAAAACCCAAATAAGGCCAATGCGTAAAACAAATATTCGCGGGTAATAAAATAAGCCTTTGTACCGATGATAATAATAATGGTGAAGCAGATAAGGCAAACAAAAAGCAGGTAGGTTTTAAATACACTTTGATAGGTACGAATAGAATCTTTATTTAAAACTTGTTCGTATAGTCCGGTAATGTTTGCAGACAGCAGCCAAATTAAATTAAAAACCAAAACTACCGGTAAATAATTCTTGTTACTTGCCCAAAATATATATGATTTATCAACAATGAGGTATGCTATCACCATACTAATATTTAGTATGGTATAATCAATAGAAAGGTTAATGGCCTTAATAAAAGTAGCGTACCTGTAGATCATTCTTTTCTATATCCTTGCCCGGGTAAGGTTTAAATTTATTTTCAGCTAATTTAATACAAAATAGCCGAAAGTATCAAGGATAGGAATATTACAATTAACAGTTTTTTTATGCATAAGATTAATTCGGCACTCAAAAATTTCGCGGCATTGTTTGTTAATTGATTTATATGATTTTTCATAAATCAATAATTTAATTAACCTTATCATTACCAGATTAATATAGTAGATAACTGGATCAGCATTTGTTTAACAGCCTTGTTTTAATTATTGCATGTCATCCAGTGCCGAACAAATAATATGTCCTATTAATATATGTGCTTCTTGTATCCGGGCGGTAATATTACTATCAATTATTAGGCAATAATCACAAATATCACTCATTTGTCCGCCATCATTACCGGTAAATCCTACCAATTTACATCCATACTTTTTTGCTTCAAGCAAGCCATGTATTACGTTTATGCTGTTACCACTGGTTGAAATGCCAATAACTATATCACCCTGCTGTGCTAATGCTTCAATCTGACGGGCAAATATGCGTTCAAATCCGTAATCGTTAGCAATAGCTGTTAACGCCGATGTATCAGTAGTAAGGGCAATGGCGGGATATGCTTTACGATTTTTAACGAAACGACCAGTAAACTCTGCTGCTATATGCTGCGCATCGCTGGCACTGCCGCCGTTGCCGAAAATCAGTACCTTATTTCCTCCTTTAATGGCATCCACTATCAACCGGCATACAGCGTCTATTTGATCAATAAAAATCTTTCCCGATATTTTTTCAATTATCGATTGATGCTCTTGCACCTGTGCTAATATTTTTTTTTGGTTTCCCATTTACACCGTTAGCTTATATTATTTATTTCATCTAAAGTTGCTACAGCACTTCCAAACTTAGCTACAACTACTGCAGCTGCGTGGTTTGCAAAATGGCAAGCTTCATTAATATTCATTTTGTTGGCTAAAGCAAACCCCAATGCCGCTACCACGGTATCGCCGGCTCCGGTAACGTCAAACACTTCAATTGCTTTTGTAAGTATTTTGGTAAGCTTTCGTTCATTATAAATCGCAATGCCGTCTTCTGATAATGTTACCACTACGGTTTTGCACGCGGTAATATCAGCTATTTTTTTACAAGCCTGTTCCAAAGTATTGTCATCAGTAATTGTTATGCCCGATGCCAGTGCTGCTTCTTTTTTGTTAGGCTTAATTAAGGTTGCCCCTTTATATTTTGAAAGGTCTTTATACTTAGAATCAACTATGGAGATCACATTATGCCGGTTGCATATAGCTAGGAGTTCTTTTACTAGATATGGGCTTAAAACACCTTTGCAGTAATCTGATATGATTAACACATCAATTTCTGTTATATGGGTTTTAAAAAGACCGATTATTTTATTGGCAATATCGTTATTGCAGTAATGTTTATCTTCTTTATCTAAACGCAATAGTTGATGCCGGCTTACGATTACCCTTGTTTTTATTGTGCTTCTGCGGGTGTTATCTTTTGCCAGGTAGTAAAAAGCAGGGTGAGTGTTTAAAAGTTCCGTATGTAATATTTTGCCTGCATCATCATTGCCACAAATGCTAATTATCGATGCTTCGCACCCAAGTGCTTTAAGGTTTTTAAGCACGTTCCCTGCTCCGCCTAAGCTATAAACCTCGGTAGTTACGTCAACCACCTGCACAGGGGCCTCAGGTGATATACGATCACACGAGCCTTTGATATAGTGATCTACCATGATATCACCAACAACACATATCTTTATTTTTTTGTTAGGTTGTGTTTCAATAGCCTGCATTTATATGGTGTATTTTGGATGAAAGACAAATATCGCTATAATACTATTGCATCGGAAGCCATATTTATAGATTCGAAAAAAAACGGCCCTGATAAACCAGGGCCGTTTTTACTTTATGGCATTAAATTATTTATAACGCCACCGGGATTTCTACATCAAATTCCTCAAATATTGAATTGTTGCTTTTATACTCCGGTACAATTTCTTTCATTTTTCTTACCACTACATGATCGTTGTATGTACTTGAAAGAGAAATCAATTCGTTAACATGCTTATTAATTTGCATGTATGATTGTTTCCGCACCTTTGCAATCATTATTTTTTCGTGATGGGTTGGCATTGTATTTTCAGCATCATTTAACAATTCTTCGTAAAGTTTTTCTCCAGGCCTTAAACCAGTAAAAGTTATTTTTATATCCTGATCAACTACAAAGCCAGAAAGGCGGATCATCTTTTTGGCCAAATCAACTATTTTTACTGACTTACCCATATCAAATAAGTAAATCTCGCCGCCGCTTCCCATTGATCCTGCTTCAAGCACTAAACGGCAAGCTTCGGGAATAGTCATGAAATACCGTGTTATTTCCGGGTGTGTTACAGTAATTGGGCCACCTTTTTGTATTTGCGCTTTAAATCTTGGTATAACCGATCCATTAGATCCTAATACATTACCAAACCTGGTGGTAATATATTTAGTACGTTTTTTACCTTTAATTTTATCAGTCATGATACTCATCCCATTGTTAATGATAACATTATCGTCGGAATGAAAATCGATAAGAGACTGTACATACATTTCGGCAATACGCTTTGACGCACCCATTACATTTGTTGGGTTTACTGCCTTATCAGTCGATATCATCACAAATTTGTCTACACCATACCGCATAGATAGGTCGGCAATATTTCTGGTACCCAAAACATTAGTGTTTATAGCTTCGCATGGATTATTTTCCATCATGGGCACATGCTTGTAAGCCGCCGCATGATAAACATAGTTAGGGGTATAAGTTTCAAACAACAAAGTCATTCTTTCTGTATTTCTTACATCACCTATAAAAGTAATGAAGCTACTATTTTCGTGTCCTGCATCTTCCAGTTCTAATTGTAATTCGTGTAAAGCAGTTTCGGCAATATCATTTAAAATAATTACTGCAGGCTGGTATTTTATTAATTGCCTAACCAATTCAGAACCAATGGATCCTGCGGCACCTGTTACCAATATGCTTTTACCGTGTATTTGTTGATCTATTAGTATATTATTTACTTGTATAGGCTCACGTTCAAGTACATCTTCAATTTTAATGTTTTGAAGTTGACTCGGATTTAAATGCCCACCAATCCAATTACTTAAAGGAGGGATATTTAATACGCGCACATTATGTGCCAGACAAATATCAACTATTGTATTTTTTATATTAATATCAACGTCTGTTTGCGCTATGATCAATTCATTTATCCGCTCGGATACAATAATTTTTTCAATATCGGCTAGTTGATGTATCCTAATATTATCTACTTTTTTCCCACGTTTTCTTTCATCTTCATCTATAAAAGCTACGATATTCATATTTAACCCAGTCCCTTGCTGATCAAGAATACGCTTTGTAGTTATTGCTGTTTCATTTGCACCATAAATAATAACGCGTTTCTGATTTAGTTTTAGGTTATTTATATAGCTAAACATGTATTTTACAAGTAAACGATAGCTTATAAGTAATACAAAACTAAAAAGTACATTGATAATTATTACTTGTTCAATACGACTTAATATAATAATACCCAGCAATGATGATTTATATATAGCGTAAAATGTAACATTACTTATTAAAACTGAAAATAATATTCGCACAGAATCCTGTCCACTGGTGTAGCGTACTATGCCCGAATAAGTTTTGAGTATGCCAAACACCAAGCAATTGATAACCAGGAAAGTAAATAATATTTTATTTAATAAATTGTAATTGAGATGACTTATTTCAAAGTTATTACTAATAGCATGGGCAGATATTAAGGATATTGTACAAAAAAATATATCTAAGAAGAAGATGATCCATCGGGGCACAATATTCATTCTATTTAACATGGCAGATACATTTAGAAATTAAGTAAAAGTAATAGGAATTTTTAAAAATCAATAAATAAAATTCTAAATAAGTTAAAAACTGTCAAGTATAGCTTTAAAAATCATAATACAAATTCCGGAATGAGCTTCTTATCCCAAACGTAATAATTGAGGTATTGGTTGTTGCAAGGGCGCTGTTTTCGCGCCTTGCAGCATATCCAAACTCTATACCCAAGTTATTTTTGGGGTTTAATAAATAAAAAATATTTAAACTTGAATAATATAAATGTGTTTTAACACCCTGACCGATAAAGTTACCATAATCGGCCGCCCTATCCTTATAAGATAGATTAATATTTTTTCCATAATTAATTCCCAGAGTGTCTTGTCCGTACAAACTATATCCCACTTGTTCCCGGATTGAAAACCGTTTAATATTATAATTGCCTATCATTAAAAACTCCCTAAAATTTGCGCCGTAAGGATGCGCTAATGATTGATTTAAATGACTATAATTGGTAGCCGTTTTTTGCGACGCATATGTGTATGGGCGTACAGAATTTAACTCGGCTTGTAAATTAAGGCCTTTTATATTAAATGCTTCTAAATATTTCAAACCTAGTTGCTCGCCTTGTTTATTCGCCCAATATCCTGTTCCGGCAAATACTTCTTTAAATGTGAATTCATTTAAAGCAAATTGTCCATAAAGCACATAATGATTCAAGAATTTGTAACTGCTTGTAAAACCGATTAAAGATTTACCTGGCGAGCCGTTTGCTTGATCAACCGGGTGAGCAAATATAATGGGGTTTAAATATGTGAAATCAATATCGCCCGGTTCCCACATTACATTTTCAAACAGGCCAAAATTTAAATTCTTGTTAGCATTCCAACTTAAATAATGAAAAATCCCATGTTTTTTGGGGAAGGGGATGTCATCATTGGGGACAATATTATAGTCATCTGTAAATTGAGCATACATGGCCATATAGCGTAATGGGCCAAGTGTCGCTGTAAGTTTTATAAACGGATAATTTACGGCATTATCAGACAATAAAAGAGACCTGTAACCGTCGCCGATAAAATTTTTATCATACCCCATCTGAATATTTAAAAATTTTGATGGGGTGAAAGACAAAGTACCGCCCGAATATGCATAATCGAACGAATTATGAACAGTGGTATTATGTAGCGTTGCCTGCCCGGGTACTACTTGATTAGTATTTACAAATTGAGTTATATAATTCGCAAACTTGCCTTGATTCTCATAGAGATATGTAGAGAACGAGAACAACTTTTTAGCCCCTACAACTCCTTTAATTTCAAAACCACGGGTATTTAAGTTTAATGACCTACTCCCTTCCTTGCCAATGGACAGGCTGGGTAAAAAGTCACCGGATAATTCAAAATCGCTGCTATGTACCTCTATTAAATGCTGGGTAAAAAGCTTGCGGGCAAGCCAGCTTTTAGTTTGCCATTCCTTAGGTGTTACAGGTGATAACAGGAATAAGTACTTTGCTGAATCGATAGCGTCGCCTACAATAAAAGGCCGAATGGCGGTATGGCTACGTGCATCGCCTGAAAAATAAATTGTTTTATCAATTCGATTACTAATATCATTACTAATTGGGATTAGTTCTGATTGTGCTTGTACATTACTGCGAAAGCTAAATAGTAAAAAAAATAATGTTAGAATCTTCCTCATTGAACTTTTTCCTATAACAATTTTATACGTCTCCAGTTTTATAAAGTTTGCGGCGGCTGATTTTTAATCTTAGCCATAGATAGATCATTACGAGGGGCAATATTGTTAATGCCATTACAACATAGATATTTTGGCTAATTGTTATTATAATTAACACATTTACTAAAGCTTGAATGCTGCCGAATGTCACAGCAACAAGTAAATGCTTCTGCCCACATTCGTTCACAAGCAGCTGATATAAATGTAAACGATGTGCTAAAAATATATTCTGCCCACGTCGCAGTCTAATTAATATAGTAAATACGGCATCAATACCATATATAACTAGTAATAGTAGATATCTTAAATCTGTTGATTGTATGATTAGCTTTATTAATAAAAAGCATATAATAAATGCCATTGAAATGCTTCCTACATCGCCAGCAAAGCACTTTGCATTTGTTCTTACATTAAAAAAATTGAACACAATTAACCCTATAATTGTCATTATAAGTAATGATGTATCTATAAAATAAATTTGGTATATGTTTATCCATAATAGGGTTAATAAAGCTACAATACTATATATACCTGTTATCCCATTTATACCATCCATAAAATTATAAGCGTTAATAACACCTATAAAAAACACTATTATGGCCAGTATTATAATCCAATTAAGGTTAAATAATTGCAACTGCAAAAAAACCAGACCCATTGCGGTCAAATGAACAGTTAGCCGGATACGCTTTGAAAAATCCTTAATATCATCAAGAAAACTTATAAAGGAAATTAACAACAATCCACAAACAAATAATGGATAATGTTTATCAAAACAAAAAAACCAAAGCATTATTGAAATTGGGAAAATAATGCCTCCTCCACGAATAGTAATTACTGAATGAGAACTTCGACCGTTGGGCTTGTCTATAATATTATACTTATCGGCAAGTTTGAAATAAACCAATTCCGAGACAAATAAAATAGTGATAAAAAAAAGGTACGTCATTTGGGTGCAAACTTAAGACAAGTTTGTTAAAAAAAGGTTTAATTGCTTTTTGTTTAATTATGAAACGATTTAATTGTAGTAATTAATCCTTCTGCAGCCTTTACAGGTAGGTTTTTACCAAGTTGCTTTTTTATTTTTTGGTTACTTACAACATAACTTTCCGTTAGCTTGGTCAACCGTTCTGAATTAACTGGCAGTTTTAATACATCGCCAATTTTTGCAACTAATTTTATTAACTGGGGTGAAACGTGCCATAATTTAGGTTGCTTATATATAATTTTTGCTATAATTGATACGATTTGAGTGGTGGATAAAGCATCGTCGTCAGCAACATTATATACTCCAGAAAGGATATCCTTTTCCATGATTTGCTTTATTACAAAGCATAAGTTTTCAATACTTAATAACGACCGTTTATTAGTAAAAGAGGCCAGAGGATATGGGAGTCCTTTTTTTACAAAATTATAAAGTAAATTCAAATTGCCTTTGTTACACGGCCCATGTATCATACAGGGGCGCAATATATAATATGATTTACCTATCGGCAAAGGTTGCGACCGAATGTATTCCTCGGCCATAAGTTTAGATTTGCCATAATGTGTTTTCGGGTTTGGTGAAATATCTTCGCTTAAAACACCATCAACAACATCGGCTGCTGCTTTAACCGAACTTACAAATATAAACCTTGAAGCGTCTGAAGCTAAAAAAGCATCATACAGCTTTTTTGTCAACTCATAATTAACCTGGTAGTATTCATCAGGGTTCGAGGTATTTTTTAAATCATGTGCTTTGCCGGCAAGATGAATTATAACGTTTTCGTTAACAATTATTTCCTGATTACGAAAAAAAGAGGTAATACGGTATTCATTACCTAAATACTGAATAATGTTTTTACCTACGAAGCCTGAAGACCCTGTTAATAAAACATCCATTATTTATACATATAAATTTTCATACCGCTTTACAATCAAGTCCCAGTTATATTGTATACATAAATCGGCCGATGGAATTAGTGAGTTAAAGTTTAAATCGCTCTCTACTAAATTTAACAGTTCTGCATAAGACGAGTAGTAAGCGCCCTGATTGGCCAATGTAAATTTATTTTGAGGTACATTTACAGATATTATAGGGCGCTGGCAAATTATCATTTCAACCAATGATGGTGCGGTGCCGCATAAGGTGTGCGTATGTATATAAGCTACGCAATTTCTCCTAACCAAATCCAATTCGGCTTTTACATATAAACCATTTATGAGTAAAATGTTAGGGATATTTGAAAATCGCTCTAATATCTGTTTTCCATATTCCGAAGAAGATAAATTAGATATCAAAACTAGTTTTTGTGTTGTCTTTTCAAATGTCTCACATAGTTCTCTTATGCAGTTATCTTCTAACGCCCTGCTAATTGATAGGAAATACTTTTCGTTTAAAAACGGGTATTTAGCCAACATTTCTTCAGTTACTGTTAAGGAACTATCTATTTCACCACCGTAAGGAATAATCGCCGTTTTATAAATGTATTTTTTAGGTGTAAAGGTTAAGTAATGCTCATTATCCAGAATAACATTTTTTGAGAGGCGAAAACATAAGTTAAAGCAAAATTTAAGGTACCATTTGGCCATAGCGCCAAACTTTGGCCGTTCCCATTCTAAACCACCCACGTTTGAAATAACCGTTTTCTTTTTTAAAATAGACAGTATGCTAATTAATGAAATTCCCTGAACACCCAATAAAAGCAATACATCAACCTTAAAATAACAAATTAAAATTGTCCAGAAATCATAAAAAATACCTTCAAATCCGGAGGCTTTTAAATTGATGAATTTAACTTTTACGCCTTGTGGAGGGGTAATATCCTTTTTTGATTCTTTCGAATTAAAAATTAAATATTCTATATCAGGGCCGATTTTTTTTTCCGCCAAGTTTTTTACCAGCTGATCCCATCCTCCGTAGTTTGCATATAATCCATGCGATCCAATAATGGCAACTTTCGTCATGAATTATAAATAGTTTTTGTAGTATAAATCAATGTATTGCTTTAGTGCAACCTTCCAATCCTGCATTAAATTTACATTACGCAGTTTTAATTTTCTATTATCAAGTCTTTCGCACGGAGGCCGCTCGGCAAAATATATATCTTTAAAGTAATCAGAACTAACTGTAGTAATTTTAACCTCGTTGGTTAAATCCAACATAGATAATAATTCATGTGCTACTTCTAAACGGCTGGTTTGCCCGCCGCACACCATATTATAAAGCCCCCAATACTCTTTCTCTATTAATGCTTTCACATTTTTAGCAAAATCATGCGTAAAAGTTGGTGTACCATCTTTGTCATCTACGATAAACAATTCCTTTTTTCCTTCTTTAAGTTGTTTCATTAATTTTTGGATAAATTTCTTATCCTTTTTAGGGCCTGCGCCCATCATCCATCCAGCCCTGCAAACAAGGTATCTGGCGCAATTTTCAACAACAAAGCGCTCTCCCATAAATTTAGACCTGGCGTAAACACCTAAGGGGTTAGGTTGGTCCCAGTCATCGTATAAATCTTTTTTTCCATCAAAAATACCCGCAGTACTAATATACAGTAAGGGTATATTCAGGCTGTTTGCTATATATGTTGCATTTTCAACGGATAATGTGTTCGTCAAATATGTGTCTTCCGCATTTTTTTCGCAATATTCTAAATCTGTATAAGCTCCCAAATGAAAAAGGTAATCCGGTCTGAAATCGCAAACGTCTTTTTTATAGCTTTCTAAGTCTCTAAAATCCAAATAAGTTAACCAATCTTCATTAACATCTTTATCCGAACATTTTAATACATAATCATCCTTAAATTGTGTATAAAAAGCCTCGCCTAACATACCACCACTACCAGCAATGTAAATTTTCTTTTTCATTAACGTCTTTGTTATTTATTTAAATTCTATTTTCTGCTTTTTAAAATTTTTGCAGGTACACCACCTACTATTGTATATGGCGCTACATTTTTATTTACAATGCTTCCTGCCGCAACTATGCTATTTTTCCCCACTGTGACGCCATCTAATATGACCACCCTTGTGCCGAGCCATACCCCATCTTCTATAATTACTCCTTTTTTTGTTTCACCCTGTACCGATACGGGAAGTTCCGGATCACTAAAATTATGGTTTTCGGAAAAAATAGAAACATTAGGGCCGAATATTACGTCGTTACCGATTGTTACCATTCCTCTAACTTGAATAAAACAGTTTTGTGCTATACCAACATTGTTGCCAATAACTAAACCTGCGCCCAAATCTCGTATAACTCCAGTGCATTCAATTATGCTATTTTTCAAAATAGAAACATTGTTGCCAATTGTAACGCCGTGTTTTGAAAGCGCATTAATTTCCACATTATCACCAATTACAACAGATTTACCCAGCCTTATTTTGTGACGAAAACTAATTTTACATCTCCTCCCCACAAAAAGCAGCCCAGTAGATTTTTTCAATGTTATTTTTACACAAAAACCTCTTAATAAGCTAAAACCCCTTGTTATAAATATCAGGGCCAGTTCATACTTAGATAACGATTTATCAACCGCGTAGTTTTTTCTTCCGGCCAGGCCTATTAATTTATTTGCAACACTCATTTATTTAAAAATTGATATCCACTTTTAAATTAACGGGTTGCATAACTGTTTGTACCATTAATTGCTGTTTGCATACTGTTTTTTTGAATCAATTAATTTTTGAAAAATGTTAATTGTATCTGCATAATACCTTTCCGGATTGTATTTCTTTTCCACAACCTTCCGACCGTTTTCGCCCATCCTTGCAATTTTCTGTTTGTTGCTTAACAAGCTGCTAATTCTATTTGATAATTCTGCCGTATTACCAGCTTCAAAAAATAATCCATTTTGCCCATTAGTAATAATATCACTTAAGCCCCCCATGTTTGTAGAAATAACCGGTTTGCCGTATGAAAAAGCTTGCAATATTACATAGCCACTTGGTTCGTTCCATTCCGAAGGCACTATAACCGCTTCACAATCCTTTATTACCGGCTCTATTTCTTTTCCCCATTTAGGCCCCAAAAAACTAACATTTTTTAAGTTGTTTGTATTAATAAAATTTACATAGTCATCGTATTCCGGACCGTTGCCTACAATCTTCAATTCAATATCCGGCAAACTCTTCATTGCATGCAACAAAGTTAGAATACCTTTCTCCTTTGATATACGACCAAAATATAATATGTATCCTTTACCAGAGTATACAGGTTTTGCATCAGAAGCATCGTATGGATTTTCTATAATATGTGTTTTTTTTATATCATACCCGAACTGCACAAACTTATCTCTTGTAAACTCGCTTTGAAAAGAAAATAAATCTACATGCTTATATATGGGGAGTAACGAGTATACATAGTTCTCAACTGCTAACAACGTACTGGCAAGCAAAGAGTTTTTTTTACATTTTTTTAAAACACAATTATAAAACCTACCATTAATACAAGCTTCACAAATTTTATCGTGCGATAACAAAGTTGAATTTGGACATATAAGCCGATAGTCAAGCACGCGCCATACAATTGGTATATTAGCTTCTTTAAATACTGGAATAATACTGGGAGTGTGGTAACCCGTAATATTATTTAATTGAGCTATATCAACTTTATTCTCGCTGAGCAAAAGTCTAAGTTTTTTCTTAGCCTCATTTGAATAAATGGAATTAATTGCCGTTTTAATACCCTGCTTTAGCGGAATTTTATTGTAAAAAGCTTTATAATCTACACTGTCTAAAAAATATTTCTCGTAGGGGGTTGGGATATTTTTTTCATTGTGCACTGAAAAAGGTATAATGTTATGTCCGTGGGACTCATATATTTTACAAACACTATCAATGTAAGTCCAATCGCCTCCACTTGGATACCAGGTCCAGTTTGCCATCAATATATTCATACAAGCAAATCAATAGTTTTATTTGAATACATATTACCCTTCATTAAAAATTAAAATTTTTGCAAAAATACTATTCTTAGTGCTGATAAATGAATGTTTATTCCATCCATTCTACACCATGTTTAAATACTTCCGATTCGCCTCCCACAACAAAGCGTGAATAAAAACTATAAATAAAATAAACTGCAAATACTACAGCTAATGCAATACGATAGTTTTTGTTTTTAAATGAGTTAATAAAAACTGGAACCAGCATGATTTGGGCTATATCCCCATAATATGCTATTCGCACTGCGAAAAGTGAAAATTTGACCAGTATGTTTTGTGCGATTAACCCAAATAAAAATAAATTTAGCCAATAGTTATTCGATTCATTTTTAAAATATTTAAGTCTAAGTAAAAAACATACAAAAAAAACATTTTTCAATATCAATTGATAATTACTACTATATTTTCCAAAAAAGAAATCACCGCCGGCCTGTAACATATCAAACTTTGCTGAGACGGAGGACATATTGGGTATTATCGAGAATATATTTGTAAGAGCTATAATGTTAGCGGTCTGCAACGCAAACATGACATAGGAGATTCCCCAAATTATCCAATACTTTCTATACAACAAGTTTTTAGCCCCTAATAGGGGGAATAAAAGCATAATGTATATTGAATAATGTATTTGCGCTAGAAAAATAATTAATATAAAATACCAGAGCAATTTTTTATTAGCCAAAAGCTTATGCCCGAAATAGAAAAAAATTCCAATAACTATAAATTGGCGTACGGCATTGTATGAAATGAAATAAAATTGTGTTACATAAATAATTAACGAAAGGAAAATTAGCTGACTATGCTTAGCAATTGTTCTTAAAAAAAAGAAACTTACTACAAAAGATGTAATAATGAAAAACAAATACTGATTTGTACTAATTAGGCGGGGTACGGTGATAAACATGAATTTAAATAAGAACTCATCTTTAAACGTCGCTGGGTTATTATAATAATCGGCATAGGCATAAAAATCTGTACCTAAGCCATTCCTAAAAGCTGAAAAAAGAAAAAGAATAACAAAGACAGGTATTAAAATAACTTGATCTTGTTTTATCCTGAAATTTTTAAGCATCCCTGGTTACTTCGTCTTAATGGCAATTTTATATTCATTATGGAATATATTTTTAATGATCCCATAGAATATCTGTGTGGCAATTTTTTTATGCTTCATTAAAAACAGCATGAAGTAATTAAGCTTTAAATTACGTAGATAAATCCACATTATTAAAACAACCTGTTGCAAATAATAGCGTTTAACTTCTGGCTGCGTTTCCTCGTTGATATTAAAATAATATGCAAAATGCCTTTCTGGTTTAGGTAATACTAAACATGCCCGGTTTGTAGCTGAATGGACGTAGTAAACCAGTTTTTTTTCCGAATACCCTATATGTATATATTCTTTGATAAGTCTTGCCCACAAATCCAAATCTTCGCCATGGGTAAATTTGCTTTTAAATTGCATATGGTCGTTAAAACACGCTCTTTCAATTACAACTGAAGACGATGTTAAAAATGGCATATGCATTGCTAATTCAAAATAATTGGCAATTAGTTTATGTACCGGTTGGTCATATATTATATCGGTATTGTCAGATACCGTATAATTTGTTCCGAATATCTTGCAGTTGTCAAATTCATCTATTAAACTTTTTATCTCCTGCAAATAGTCTGGATGCCAAATATCATCCCCATCAAGTAGGGCAATGTACTTCCCCGTTGCTGCAAAAATACCTGTATTGCGCGCTATAGAAACACCTTCGTTAACCTTACTAATAACTTTAAGCTTACTATGTTCAATTTCATTAAGCACGGTAAGGCTATTGTCGGTTGAACCATCATTAACAACAATAAGTTCAAAATCCTCACAAGTTTGGTTTAAAACTGAGTTTACAGTTGATTTTATTTCTGCTTGTTTATTATATAGTGGAACAATCACAGAAAACAATATTTGTTCTTCTTTTAACATAAATCAATGTATACTGGCATATTACTACTTAACCGTATTTTTATTTTTACGATCAAGAATAATTTTAATGATAGTTTTAGGTAAAAGCTTTTTAACTTTCATTTTGCAAAGATAGCGTTTTACCCTTAAATAGTGTTTGAATGTAGCCCAACTGTAAGGATAAAGCTTTTTTGATATCAAATAATACTCCGTTAATGCACCTAATCCATTAGATGCGCCATGCATATCGTATATACTAATCGGAATGGTTATTCTTTTTGCCTTGTCTTCTTTCTTTTTGAAAATATTCAAAAAGAAATTGTAATCGGCGGCGTATTTATAGCGCAGTTCAAATTTATTTGCTCTTAGCAAACTTAGTTTTACAAATACCGATTGATGACAAAATGGTATATCGTAAACGATACTTTCAAAACTTGACGACGACTTAATTAAAAGCGGATGTTTATTGTAATTTAACATCGTATCGCCATAGACTATATTTACATCACTGGTTAGATAAGGTTTTATTTCTGCGATAGTGTCTTTCGAGCAGAAAGTATCACCACAATTCATAAACAATATCCAACGTCCCGATGCATGATCAATGCCTTTGTTCATAGCATCATAAATACCGTCATCAGGCTCACTTATGCTTACTGAAATTTTTGAAACATATTTTTCAATTATTTCTGCCGTTCCATCATTGGACCCGCCATCGATAACAATATATTCAATATTTGTATAGGTTTGGTTCAATACACTGCATATTGTGTTTTCAATCTCATTTACCCCATTATACACAACTGTTATAATTGAAATAAGCTTATTATTGCTTTTCATTGTTGGTTAAAGTGGATTTGGACAACCTGATATAACTGTTCTTTATTATCAATAAATTTCATTGTGTTTTCAGATTGTGTTTCTAAAAAGTTCACAAGTATCTCGGTCATTGCAATATCGGCCGTAGGCACCATTCTAATTAAAGAATAGGTTGCTAACTGCCCGGTTTTAGCGAAATAGCATATAGCATTGGTGTCAAGTCCTAAACAAATTCTTATATTACTGGTATCAATAAACTCGCCTGGAACGTAGGCAGGAATTTCGTTATCACATATTTTCTTAACTACTACCGGCATACCAGTACGTGGGTGCCCTTTAGCAATAACATTATAATTGTTTTCATGTAAAATAGATATGATATCAACCAGAGTATTATTATAATACCGGCAATCATAAATTGTATCTTCGCATTCTGATAAAAAGAAAAGCGCACCCGACTTACCGTTGCCTGCAAAATTTCCAACATATGCATATTTTGCAAATACTTGTTCATTTAAAACGGGCTTTTTCTCTATAATATTATAATCCTCTATTGGTAGTTCAGGTAGCTTTTCAATAATTTTTACCCTGAAATTAATCCCGGTTAAAAACTTCAACGTTAAAACATACGCTCGCAAACCTAAGGACATATTGTGCCTTTTTTCAAAAAAACTTACATGATCATAATGATTTAAGTAGGCAATTTGAACACCCTTTTTTCGAGATAGTTTGTGTAAGAATGCGGCTGTTAACCAATCCTCGAATCTTGAAAAAAAGAATACTTCCGCCTGCTCAACGTCAGCGAAATATTTTCTAAAGAGTGAATTTATACGTCGTCGTTCTGAATTTAGATTTAGCAGTTTTTTTAAATTTTTTAATTGATATGGAATAAAAATCAACTGTTCTAAATCCAATTTTAGATCATTAAGAAAACGAAACATCCCTTC